>Ga0105240_10002382_pt1 | contig 30315 bp, 25 predicted proteins | sample KBSC54metaG_FD_80426 | JGI IMG/M metagenome (GOLD analysis project Ga0105240, IMG submission 80426) | Corn rhizosphere microbial communities from Kellogg Biological Station, Michigan, USA - KBS C5-4 metaG | ecosystem: Host-associated > Plants > Roots > Rhizosphere > Soil | place: Michigan, USA... | reverse complement strand
GCGGCACAGCACCGGCACCTCCTTGACGCTGCCGTCGACGCGGCGGATGACGAGCGTGAGCTCCTGCTGCGGCTTGATGTCGGCGGGCACGGCGATGTCGAACATCTCGTCGCCCTTGATGCCGAGCGACTCGGCGCTGTCGGCTGTCTTGAACTGCAGCGGCAGCACGCCCATGCCCACGAGGTTCGAGCGATGGATGCGCTCGAAGCTCCGCGCGATCACCGCCTTGACGCCGAGGAGCTGCGTGCCCTTCGCCGCCCAGTCGCGCGAGCTGCCGGTGCCGTATTCCTCGCCCCCGAAGACCACGCTCGGCACGCCCTGCGCCTTGTACTTCATCGCCGCGTCGTAGATCGACATGCGCTCGCCGCCGGGTTGGAACAGCGTCACGCCGCCCTCGATGCGGGTGCCGTCGTCCTTCGGCGGCAGCATGAGGTTCTTGATGCGCACGTTCGCGAACGTGCCGCGCATCATCACCTCGTGGTTGCCGCGTCGCGCGCCGTAGCTGTTGAAGTTGGCGACCGACACGTCCTTTTCCTGGAGGTACAGGCCGGCCGGCGACGTCGGCTTGATCGCGCCCGCCGGCGAGATGTGATCGGTGGTGACCGAATCGCCGAAGATGCCGAGCGCGCGCGCGCCGCGAATGTCGGCGGTCGGCTGCGGTGTCATTGCGAAGCCCTCGAAGAACGGCGGCTCCGCGATGTAGGTCGAGCGCGGCCAGTTGTAGACCTGTCCCGCCGACTCGGGAATGGTCTTCCAGAGCGGATTCGTGTTGGCGAGATCGCTGTAGAGGCGGCGATACGTCGCGGGATCGCGCGCGTAGCTCATGAGCGCGGCGACCTCGTGTGACGAGGGCCAGATGTCGCGCAGGTAAACCGGCCCGTTCCGGCCCTGACCGAGCGGCTCGGTGGTCAGGTCCTTCAGCACCGTCCCGGCGATCGCGTAGGCGACCACCAGCGGCGGTGACGCAAGGAAGTTCGCCTTGATGTTCGGATGGATGCGCGCCTCGAAGTTGCGATTGCCCGACAGCACGGCAGCGCACACGAGATCGTTCGTCACGATCGCGTCGTTGATCTCGGGCGCGAGATCGCCCGAGTTGCCGATGCACGTCGTGCAGCCGTAACCGGCCGTGTAGAAGCCGAGCTTCTCGAGATAGGGCAGGAGGCCGGTGCGCTGGAAGTAGTCGGTGACCACGCGCGAGCCGGGCGCCAGCGACGTCTTGACGTGCGGCTTCACGGTGAGGCCCTTTTCGACGGCCTTCTTGGCGAGCAGCCCGGCGGCCAGCAGCACGCTGGGATTCGACGTGTTGGTGCACGAGGTGATCGCCGCGATCAGCACGTCGCCGGAGGCGACGTCGCACGCCTGCTGCTTCAGGTCGGTAACGCCATCGGGCGTCGGCCGGTTGTTGACCATCTCGACGACGTCGCGCGGGGCGCCGGGCGTCACGTCGGGTCCTTCGCTCAGCACGGGACCGCGGCCGCTGGTGAGCGTGACGTGGAAGCGGCGCGCGAGCTCGTCGGGCTTCTTGGCGAAGCCGTTCTCCGACACCGGCTTGCTGAAAAGCGACGTGAACTGGCTCTTCAGGTTGCCGAGCTCGATGCGGTCCTGCGGACGCTTCGGTCCGGCCACCGACGGCCGCACGGTCGCGAGATCCAGCGTCACCGTCTTGGTGTAGTCGATGTCGCCGGCGCGCGGCACGCCGAACAGATTCTGCGCGCGGAAGTAAGACTCGAACGCATCGAGCTCCGCCTCGCTGCGGCCGGTGGCTCGGAGGTAATCGACGGTCGCGGTGTCCACCGGGAAGAAGCCCATCGTCGCGCCGTATTCGGGCGCCATGTTGCCGATCGTCGCGCGGTCGGGCACCGAGAGCGACGAGGTGCCCTCGCCGAAGAACTCGACGAACTTGCCGACGACCTTTTCCTTGCGCAGCATCTCCGTGACCGTGAGCACGAGGTCCGTGGCGGTCGCCCCTTCGGGCAGCCGGCCCTTGAGCTCGACGCCGACGACGTCGGGCGTGAGGAAGTACACGGGCTGTCCCAGCATGCCGGCTTCCGCCTCGATGCCGCCCACGCCCCAGCCCACGACACCGATGCCGTTGATCATCGTGGTGTGGCTGTCGGTTCCGACCAGCGTGTCCGGGTAGTACACGCCGTCCTTCTGGTGCACGCCACGCGCGAGGTACTCGAGGTTCACCTGGTGCACGATGCCGATGCCCGGCGGCACGACCTTGAACGTGTCGAACGCCTGCATGCCCCATTTCATGAACTGATAGCGCTCGCCGTTGCGATTGAACTCGAGCTTCATGTTGAGATCGAGCGCCTGCGGCGTGCCGTAATAGTCGACCATCACCGAGTGGTCGACCACGAGGTCGACCGGCACCAGCGGCTCGATCACCTTCGGATCGCGGCCCACTTGCTTCGCCACGTTGCGCATGGCGGCGAGGTCGACGAGCAGCGGCACGCCGGTGAAATCCTGCAGCACGACGCGCGCGACGACGAAGGGAATCTCCTCGGTGCGCTTGGCGGACGGTTGCCACGCGGCGAGCTGACGCACGTGCTCCTCGGCGACCTTCTTGCCGTCGCAGTTGCGCAGGACCGCCTCGAGGACGATGCGGATCGACACGGGAAGGCGCGAGACCCTGGCGACACCGGCCGCCTCGAGCGCGGACAACGAATAGAACCGTCCGGTGCCGCCGCCGGAGAGCGTGAACGTCTTGAGCGTGCCGAAGAGATTGTGAGGGGTGGTCATGGTCTGCCGCCTTTGAGTGCTTGCCGCATGTTGATCGTCTGACCGTTGGGCAGCGTCATGTCGCCCGGACGCTGTCCGGTCTTGCAGGGACCGGTGTAACGCGCTTCGATCACCGAGTGCAGCGTCGATCCATTGGGTGTCGGCGGATCGACGCGCGTCTCGACCTCGGTGCGATAGGCGACGTCGCCGTTGATGGTCATCGTGAACCTGGAGTGATACGTGCTGCCGTTCACGCTGCAGACCGATTCGCCCGAGCCGCGGCTGCCGGTGATCTTGAAGTCGTGCTTGCTGCACATGCCGCTCATCGCGCCGCGGCCCATGTCGTACATCTCGCGCTGCAGCGACTCGTCCATGCACATGGTCGTCGACTGGCCGCGGTCGTCCGGCCGGTCCGAGCTGCGCTTCAGCTCCCACAGTCCGGGCTTGAGCTTCGGATAGTCCTGGGCCGACGCCAGGGGTGTCAGCACCGCGGCGGCAGCGAGGACGAGCATCGAAATGGGTTTCGCGTGCGCCATCACGCCACCATCAGGTCGACGAATTCGTGGACCGGCGTCGCGGAGAGCCTGTCGGCGTCCAGCGCGACGTCGAGGATCGCCTGCCGCTGGCGATCGGCGAAGCGCAACGCGAGGTTGGCCTTGAACTTGTCGAGCAGGACGGGCATGCCTTCCTTGCGCCGGCGGCGATGGCCGATCGGGTATTCGACGACGACCTCGTCGGTGCGCGACCCGTCGTCGAACTCGATCGTGATGCCGTTGGCGATGGAGCGCTTGTCGGGATCGAGGTAGTCGCGCGTGAACTGCGGATCCTCGACGCACACCATCTTCTCGCGCAGCGCGTCGATGCGGGGATCGGCGGCGACGACGTCCTCGTAATCGACCGCCGTGAGATGGCCGAAGATGAGCGGCACCGCCACCATGTACTGGATGCAATGGTCGCGGTCCGCCGGATTGTTGAGCGGGCCCTTCTTGTCGATGATGCGGATGGCGGACTCGTGCGTGCGGATCGTGACCTTGCGGATGTGCGCGATGCGGTCGCGGACCTTCGGGTGCAGCTGCATCGCGGCCTCCGCGGCGGTCTGGGCATGGAACTCGGCGGGGAAGCTGATCTTGAACAGGACGTTCTCCATCACGTAGCTGCTGTATGGCCGCTGGAAGCGGAACGGCTGACCCTTGAAGAGCGCGTCGTAGAAGCCCCATGTGCGGGCGGTCAGTGCCGACGGGTAGCCCATCTCGCCCGTGCGCGCGATGAGCGCGAGGCGCACGCCGCGCGCAGTGGCGTCACCTGCGGCCCAGCTCTTGCGCGAGCCGGCGTTGGGCGCGTGCCGGTACGTGCGCAGGCTCTGGCCGTCGATCCACGCGTTGGACAGCGCGTTGACGATCTCGTCCTTCGGCAGCCCGAGCATGTTCGCGACGACGGCCGTGGTGGCCACCTTCACCAGCACGACGTGGTCGAGGCCGACCCGATTGAAGCTGTTCTCGAGCGCGATGACACCCTGGATCTCGTGCGCCTTGATCATCGCGGTGAGGACGTCCCTCATGACCAGCGGCTTCCTGCCCGCCGCGACGGCGGTGCGCGAGAGCCAGTCGGCCGTCATGAGGATGCCGCCGAGGTTGTCCGAGGGATGACCCCACTCGGCCGCGAGCCAGGTGTCGTTGAAGTCGAGCCATCGCACCATCGCGCCGAGGTTGAACGCGGCCTGCACGGGATCGAGCTGGTACGACGTGCCGGGCACGCGCGCGCCGTTCGGCACCACGGTCCCCGGCACGATGGGCCCGAGCAGCTTGGTGCACGCGGGGAACATGAGTGCTTCGAAACCGCAACCCAGCGTGTCGAGCAGGCAGTAGTGCGCGGTCTGGTACGCCTCGGCGCTGTCGATGCGATAGTCCGCGACGTAGTGCGCGATGTCGGTCAGGACCGCATCGGGCTCGGGGCGGACGTTCGAGATGGGAGCGCTCACGGACGATCCTTCAGTGGGACGAACGCGCGGTCCTCGGGACCGACGTAGTTCGCGGAGGGCCGGATGATCTTGCCGTCCTCGCGCTGCTCGATCACGTGCGCCGACCATCCGGCCGTGCGCGAGATGACGAACAGCGGCGTGAACATCGCGGTCGGCACGCCCATCATGTGATAGCTCACAGCGGAGAACCAGTCGAGGTTCGGGAACATCTTCTTGACGTCCCACATCACCTTCTCGAGCCGCTCGGCGATGTCGTAGAGCTTCATGTTCTTCTGCGCCTGCGACAAGGTCCGTGCCACTTTCTTGATCACCTCGTTGCGCGGGTCGCCGGTGGTGTACACGGGGTGACCGAAGCCGATGATGACCTGCTTCGCCTCCACGCGCCTGCGCACGTCGGCCTCGGCCTCGTCGGGCGTGACATAGCGGTTCTGCACGTCGAAGGCGGCCTCGTTCGCGCCGCCATGCTTGGGACCGCGCAGCGCGCCGATCGCGCCGGTGATCGCCGAATAGATGTCGGATCCGGTGCCGGCGATGACGCGTGCGGTGAACGTGGATGCGTTGAACTCGTGCTCGGCGTAGAGATTGAGCGACGTGTGCATCGCGCGCACCCAGGGTTTCGAGGGCTCGCGGCCGTGCAGGAGGTGCAGGAAATGCCCGCCGACCGAGTCGTCGTCGGTTTCCACGTCGATGCGCTTGCCGTTGTGGCTCCAGTGATACCAGTACAGCAGCATCGATCCGAACGACGCCATGAGGCGATCGGCGATGTCGCGTGCGCCGGGCACGTTGTGATCGTCCTTCTCAGGCAGCACGCAGCCCAGGACCGAGCAGCCGGTGCGCATGACGTCCATCGGATGCGCGCTTGCGGGCAGCGCTTCGAGCGCGGCGCGCACCGGGTTGGGCAGGCCACGCTCCGCCCGCAGCTTCCGCTTGTAGCCTTCGAGCTCCGCGGCGTTGGGCAGCTTGCCATGCACCAGCAGGTACGCGATCTCCTCGAACTCGGATACGTCGGCCATGTCGAGGATGTCGTAGCCGCGGTAGTGCAGGTCGTTGCCGGTGCGGCCGACGGTGCACAGCGCCGTGTTGCCGGCGACGACACCGGACAGCGCAACCGATTTCTTCGGCTTGGGACCGAGGGCGGGGAGGGCATCGTTGGGCACGGAGGCTCCGTTAGTCGCGTTCCTTGCGTTGCGCGAACAGCGCATCGAGCTTCTGCTCGTACGCGTGATAGCCGAGGAAATCGTAGAGCTCGGCGCGCGTCTGCATCGTGTCGACCACCGCGCGCTGCGTGCCATCGCGGCGCAGCGTGCGATAGACGTGGAGCGCCGCCTTGTTCATGGCTCGGAAAGCCGACAGCGGATAGAGCGCGATCGCGACGCGCGCCTCGCGCAGCTCGTCCAGCGTGAAAAGCGGCGTCTGGCCGAACTCCGTGATGTTGGCGAGGATGGGCACGCCGACGGCGTCGGCGAAGCGCCGGTACATCGACAGCTCGGTGATCGCCTCGGGGAAGATCATGTCGGCGCCGGCCTCGACGCACGCGCGGGCACGTGCGATCGCGGCGTCGAGTCCCTCGACCGCCAGCGCGTCGGTGCGCGCCATGATGACAAACGCCGGGTCGGTGCGCGCATCCGCGGCGGCCTTGATGCGATCGACCATCTCGGCGCCGGACACGAGCTCCTTGCCGGGACGGTGGCCGCAGCGCTTGGCGCCGACCTGATCCTCGATGTGCATCGCGGCCGCGCCCGCCTTGATGAGCGAGCGCACGGTGCGGGCGATGTTGAACGCCGAAGTCCCGAATCCGGTGTCGACGTCGACGAGCAACGGCACCGACGCCACGTCGGTGATGCGCCGCACGTCGGTCAGGACGTCGTCGAGGTTGCTGATGCCGAGGTCGGGCAGGCCGAGCGAGCCGGCCGCGACACCGCCTCCGGACAGGTAGATCGCCTGGAAGCCGGACTTCTCGGCGAGGATGGCGTGATACGCGTTGATTGCGCCGGGCACCTGCAGCGGCCGCTCGCGCGCGACGGCATCGCGAAATCGTTGTCCGGCCGAAGCGAGGGTCATGCCGCTGCCTTCCGGGAATTCGATTCGAACCATGCACGGGTGCCCGCAGGCAGCGCCATGCCGGCGGCGTGCGCCCGCGTGAGCACGGCGAGGCAATAGCGATACGACCCGCGGTCGTGCAGTCGATCGCGCACGGAGATCGGAGCCCAGTCGGCAGCCTGCGCGGCGAGCAGCACGGCAGCCGCTTCCTCCACTTCGCCGGCATCGGGCGTCATGGCGCGCACGATCGGATCGATCTGCGACGGATGGATGCTCCACATGCGCAGGAAGCCGAGCTCGTCGCGCGCGCGGCGCGCGTCGGCGTACACCGCTTCGGGATCGTCGAGCGCGCGCGTGAGGCCGTGCGCGGGCACGACGCCGTGCGCGAGCGCGGCGGCGGCGACCTGCGCCTTCGCTTGACGCACGAGCGCGTGGTCGAACTGCCCAGGGCTTTCCATCGCGCTCATCGGGATCGCGCCGTGATGCGCGCTCACGAAATCCAGCGTGCCGAAGTCCAGGCTCACCACGCCGGGAAGCGCCGCGATGGCCCACGCGTGGTGCACCGCGCCCGGCGTTTCCATCATCACGCTGATCGGAATGCGATGCGCAAGGCCCCGGCGCGCGCGCTCCGCCTCGAGATGGTCGATGAAGCGCTCGACGTCCGCGACCCGCTCGGGCTTCGGCAGCGTGACGAAGGCGAGGCGATTGCCCGCTTCGCCGACGATGATCTCGACGTCCCCGCGCCACGCGGGGTGCGACACGTCGTGGATACGCACGCCCATGCGGCCGTGGCGATTGTCGGGTCCGGCGAGCAATCCGGCGACCATGAACGCATGGGCGCGCTCCTCGCCGATCGGTGCGCCGTCCTCGCAATCGCCGGCCACGTCGAAGACGGGCCCGCGCTCCGCCTGCAGTGCGAGCGCCTTGCGAAGGTACCGCTCGCGGCCCGCATAGTGAACGCACGACGGCAGCGCCGGCAGCGGTTTGTCGCCGGTGTAGAGCGCTTCCTGCGGCGTCAGCGGCATGGTCGGCGGGCCGGTCGGAGCGGCTCGAGAGGGCCCGGGTGAACGCAGGAACGATGCATCGTGTGATTCGTGCGCGTTGCCCGGTCGGTCATCCGATCAGCGCTGCAACACCCGCCTGCTCGTCCTGAAGCTCCTTGAGCGTGGCGTTCATCTTCTCGCGGGAGAAGTCGTCGATCGGCAGGTCGCGCACGACGCTGTAGCGGCCCTTGTCGGTGGTGACGGGCATGCCGTACATGATGTCCTGCGGAATGCCGTAGGCGCCATCCGAGGGAATTCCCATGGTCACCCATTCGCCGCCGCTGCCGAGGAGCCAGTCGTGTACGTGGTCGATGGCGGCGTTGGCGGCGGAGGCCGCCGACGACAGGCCGCGCGCTTCGATGATCGCCGTGCCGCGGCGGGCGACCGTCGGAATGAACGTGCCGCGGTTCCACGCGTCGTCGTTGACGAGATCCTTCAGCGATTGCCCGTCGCTCGTCGCGAACCGGTAGTCGGGATACATCGTGGGCGAGTGGTTGCCCCAAACGATGAGCTTGCGGATCGACCCCACGGGCCGGCCGCTGCGCGCCGCGAGCTGCGACAGCGCGCGGTTGTGATCGAGGCGCAGCATCGCCGTGAAATTCTCCTTCGGCAGCGACGGCGCGGACTTCATGGCGATGTACGCGTTGGTGTTCGCCGGATTGCCGACGACGAGCACCTTGACGTCGCGCGACGCGACGGCGTCGAGCGCCTTGCCCTGCTCGATGAAGATCTTGGCGTTCTCGAGCAGCAGGTCCTTGCGCTCCATGTTCGCGGTGCGCGGCCGCGCACCGACGAGCAGCGCGACCTGGGCATCCTTGAAAGCGGTCTTCGGGTCGGCGCTGCCCTGCATACCGGCGAGCAGCGGGAACGCGCAGTCCTCGAGCTCCATCATCACCCCCTTCAGCGCGGCTTGCGCCTTGTCCAGGGGAAGCTCGAGCAGCTGAAGGATCACCGGCTGGTCGCGACCGAGCATCTCGCCCGAGGCGATGCGGAACAGCAGGCTGTAGCCGATCTGGCCGGCGGCGCCGGTTACGGCGACGCGGACGGGTGGTTTCATTGCGAGCTCCTGTCGGAAGGGTGCCGGCGGGGGCCCGGGGCGCCGCGCGGCGGGGGACGATGCGCTGCGCGCATGACCGCGCAACCGGTCCAATCATACGGCCGCCGCACCGCCCGTGTCAAACCAGTCTTATATAAGATATAAGACGTCTGCTACAGGTGTAACCTAGGCGAGAGCCATGCCGCGCGCCGCCGCCACGCCGACCTATCGACCGCTTTACCTGCAGCTGAAGGCGCTGCTCGAGGCCGCGCTCGAGCGCGGCGAATGGCGCCCCGGAGAGTCCATCCCGTCGGAGCTCGAGCTCGCCGCGCGCTTCAACGTGTCGCAGGGCACGATGCGCAAGGCGGTCGACGCGCTCGCCGCGGCGAATCTCGTCGTGCGCCGCCAGGGCAAGGGAACGTACGTCGCGACGCACACCGAGGAGCGCGCGTCGAACTTCCGCTTCCTGCGCATACGGCGCAACGACGGCAGCGACGAATACCCGGTGAGCCGGCTGGTCGACCTTCGCAGGGCGAAGGCGGGTGCGGAAGCCGCACGCGCGCTCGATCTGCGCACCGGCGATGCGGTCATCGTGCTGCGTCGCGTGCTCGAATATTCGGGCGAGCCCACGGTGCTCGACGACATCACGCTGCCCGCTTCGCTCTTCAAGGGTCTCACGCGCGCGCGCTACGAGGCGTATCGAGGCTCGATGTACGGCTTCTTCGAGACCGAGTTCGGCGTGCGGATGCTGAAGGCGCGCGAGCGGCTCCGCGCGATCGCGGCGGATGGTGTCAGCGCGGCCGCGCTCGGCGTGCCCGAAGGAACGCCGCTCCTCGCGGTGGACCGGATCGCGTTCACGTTCGGCGAGCGGCCGGTGGAGATGCGGCGAGGCCTGTGCAGCACGCGCCATCACCATTATCTGAACGAGCTGAAGTGAGCCGCCGGGCCGTGCTTGCGCGCGATGCCGGTGGCCCGGGCGGCGAGGCGCTATAATTTCTTGCTGCGCACAAAAGCGCAGTTTTCGCGCTCGATGGCCGGCGGCGCGGCAATACGCCGGATTTTCGTGCGCTTCGTCTTCCGGCATCCGCGTGTTCGAGACGTCGCGTCGCCCGGAGTGAGGGCGGCGTCGCGCGGGGTCGGCGACCGTTGCAGGCGCTGAACACCCGTCAAACGAACATGCCCACCGCCCCCCGACCCGTCGACCGACCGCGGCCGGTCTACCTCGATCTCTTCCACATCCGCCAGCCGATCCCCGCGATCGTCTCGATCCTGCATCGCGTGAGCGGCGCGCTGCTGTTCCTGATCGGCATCCCGCTCGGGCTCTGGGCCTTGCAGACGAGCCTGTTGTCCGCCGAGGGCTTCGAGCGCGTGCACGACGCGTTCACGTCGCCGCTCGCCAAGCTGGTGCTGCTGGTGCTCGCGTGGTCGTTCTTCCACCACCTCATCGCCGGCGTGCGCCATCTGCTCGCCGACGTGCATATCGGGCTGGATCTTCCGGCGGCGCGTCGCTCCGCGGCCATCGCGTTCGTCCTCGCGCTGCTGCTCACGCTGGCGGTCGGAGCCCGGCTATGGTGACGCAGAAGGTGGGCGTCGGTGCGCACTACGGCCTGCGCGACTGGCTCGCGCAGCGCATCACCGCGGTGGTCATCACGCTGTACGTCGCGCTGGTGATCGTCATGATGTTCGCCCGGGGCGGCGAGCCGGTCGACCATGCCGCCTGGCATTCGCTGTTCGCGCGCGGCTGGTTCCGCGTCGTGTCGTTCGTGTTCCTGATCGCGGTGTACTACCACGCGTGGGTCGGGCTGCGGAACATCTTCATGGACTACGTCAAGCCCACTGGCGTGCGGCTCCTGCTGCAGACGCTCGTGATCTGTGCCCTGATCGGCTACACCGGCTGGGCGATCCAGGTGCTGTGGGGGATCGCGTGATGGCCGCGACGAGCATTCCCGTACGCCGCTTCGACGCGCTGCTCGTCGGCGCAGGCGGCGCCGGCATGCGTGCCTCGCTCCAGCTGGCCGAGGCGGGCCTGTCGGTGGGCGTGCTGTCGAAGGTGTTCCCGACACGCTCGCACACCGTCGCGGCGCAGGGCGGCATCGGCGCCTCGCTCGGCAACATGAGCGAGGACAGCTGGCTGTGGCACATGTACGACACGATCAAGGGCTCCGACTGGCTCGGCGACCAGGACGCGATCGAATACATGTGCCGCATGGCCCCGCAGGTCGTGTACGAGCTGGAGCATTTCGGCATGCCGTTCGACCGCAACCCCGACGGCACGATCTACCAGCGGCCGTTCGGCGGCCACTCCGCGAATTTCGGTGAAAAGCCCGTGCAGCGCGCCTGCGCCGCGGCGGATCGCACCGGTCACGCGATGCTGCACACGCTGTACCAGCGCAACGTGCGCGCGCACACGCAGTTCCTGGTCGAGTGGATGGCGCTCGACCTTGTGCGCGACGCCGAGGGACAGGTGCTCGGCGTGGTCGCGCTCGAGATGGAAACGGGCCAGCCGATGATCCTGCAGGCCAAGGCCACGATCCTCGCGACCGGTGGCGCGGGGCGCATCTTCGCGGCGTCCACCAACGCTTTCATCAACACCGGCGACGGCCTCGGCATGGCGGCACGCGCGGGCGTGCCGCTGGAGGACATGGAATTCTGGCAATTCCACCCCACGGGAGTCGCGGGCGCCGGCGTGCTCATCACCGAAGGCGTGCGCGGCGAAGGCGGCATCCTGCTCAACTGCGACGGCGAGCGCTTCATGGAGCGCTATGCGCCGAACCTGAAGGACCTGGCGTCTCGCGACGTGGTGTCGCGCTCGATGGACCAGGAGATCAAGGAAGGCCGCGGCTGCGGGCCCAACAAGGACTACGTGCTGCTGAAGCTCGACCATCTCGGCCCGGAGGTGATCAACAAGCGGCTGCCGTCGATCCGCGAGATCGCGATCAAGTTCGCCAACGTCGATCCGATCAAGGAGCCGATTCCCGTGGTGCCGACCATCCATTACATGATGGGCGGCATTCCGACCAACGTGCACGGCCAGGTCGTGGCGCCGCGCGACGGCAATCCCAACGCGGTGGTGGAAGGCCTCTATGCGGTGGGCGAGTGCGCATGCGTCTCGGTGCACGGCGCGAACCGCCTCGGCACCAACTCGCTGCTCGACCTCCTCGTGTTCGGCCGCGCCGCGGGGAACTTCATCGTCGAGCGCAACCTCGCGCCGCAGTCGCACAAGGACCTGCCGCGCAATGCGGCCGAGGCAGCGCTCGCACGTCTGGCGCGGATCGACGGTTCGACCTCCGGCGAGTCGGTCGCGGAGGTCGCCGCCGATCTTCGCCGCGCCATGCAATCGCATTGCGGCGTCTTCCGCAACGAGGCGCTCCTCAGCGAAGGCGTTGCCAAGGTGATGGAGCTCGCGGAGCGGTCGCAGCGCGTCGCGATCAAGGACAAGAGCCGCACGTTCAATACCGCCCGGGTCGAGGCGCTGGAGCTCGACAACCTCATGGAGACCGCCAAGGCGACCATCGTGTCGGCCGCGGCACGTCGCGAATCGCGCGGAGCGCAGGCGCGCAGCGACTACCCGAATCGCGATGACGTGAACTGGCTCAAGCACACGCTCTGGTATCGCGACGGCAACCGGCTCGATTACAAGCCGGTGAACCTGAAGCCGCTCTCGGTCGAAGCGTTTCCGCCGAAGGCGCGGACGTATTGAGATCGCTGCGGCGCAACACCACATTCAACAACGAGCCGATGATCGACCTCCACGCTCGCACCGCGCGCTGCCCCGAGGCGGGGCGCCGGCCGCTCCCCGGGGCGGCCCCTCGGAAGTGCCGCCGATGAAATTCCGCATCTACCGCTACGATCCGGAGAAGGACGCGAAGCCTTATCTCCAGGAGTACGACGTCGCGCTGGATCCGCACGACCGCATGCTGCTCGACGCGCTGGTGCGGGTGAAGGCGGTCGACGACTCGCTCGCGTTCCGCCGCAGCTGCCGCGAGGGCGTGTGCGGCTCGGATGCCATGAACATCAACGGCAAGAACGGGCTCGCCTGCATCACCAATCTCAAGTCGCTGAAGGAACCGGTGGAGCTGCGGCCGCTGCCGGGGCTGCCCGTCATCCGCGATCTCATCGTGGACATGAGCCAGTTCTTCAAGCAGTACCACTCGGTGCGCCCGTACCTCATCAACGACACGCCGCCGCCCGAGCGCGAGCGCCTGCAGTCGCCGGAGGACCGCGACGAGCTGAACGGCCTCTACGAGTGCATCCTGTGCGCATGTTGCTCGACAGCGTGCCCGTCGTTCTGGTGGAACCCCGACAAGTTCGCGGGCCCGGCGGCGCTGCTGCAGGCTTACCGCTTCATCGCCGACAGCCGCGACACCGCGCTCAACGAGCGCCTCGACAATCTCGAGGACCCGTACCGTCTGTTCCGCTGTCACACGATCATGAATTGCGTCGACGTATGCCCGAAGGGCCTCAACCCGACGCGCGCGATCGAGCTGATCAAGGACGCGATGGTCAAGCGGACGGTGTGATGGATCCCCTGCCAGCGCCCGCCGCTGCCGATGCGCTGCGCGCGACGGAGCCGGTCGACGCGCGCCGGCTCGCGCGTGTCCGCTGGCGCGCGCGCCGCGGAATGCTCGAGAACGACCTGGTGCTCACGCGCTTCCTCGACCGGCGCGGCGCCGACCTCACCGAAGCGGAGATCGCCGCGCTCGATCGCCTGCTCGATCTGCCCGACAACGAGCTGTGGGACAGGATCTGCGGGCGGGGGGAGCGCGATGCGACGCTGCAGCCGATGCTCGATGCCCTGAGCCGCGCATGAGCCGATCCCTCGACGCGACACCGGATGCCGGCGCCGCGACACGCACCCCGTCCAAAGGAACCTCAATGGCCGACCGAAACGTCACGTTCAACTTTTCCGATGGCGCGCCGTCGATCACCTTTCCGATCATCTCGGGCACGATAGGCCCCGACGTCATCGACATCCGCCCGCTGTACGCCAAGACGGGCGAGTTCACGTACGACCCGGGCTTCCTGTCGACCGCGGCGTGCCGATCGGCCATCACGTACATCGACGGCGACAAGGGCGAGCTGCTCTACCGCGGCTATCCGATCGAGGAGCTCGCGGTGCAGTGCGACTACCTCGAGACGTGCTACCTGCTCCTGTACGGCGAGCTTCCGAACAAGAAGCAGGCGAAGGACTTCGACGACCTCGTGACGCATCACACGATGGTCAACGAGCAGATGCAGTTCTTCATGCGCGGATTCCGCCGCGACTCGCATCCGATGGCGGCGCTGACCGGCCTGGTCGGCGCCCTGTCGGCGTTCTATCCCGACTCGATCAACGTTCACGACGCGCGCGAGCGCGACATCTCGGCGATCCGCCTGATCGCCAAGATGCCGACGCTGGTCGCGATGGCGTACAAGTACTCGATGGGCCAGCCGTACATGTACCCGCGCAACGAGCTGTCGTACGCGGCGAACTTCATGCGCATGATGTTCGCCACACCCTGCGAGGACTACACGCCCAACGACGTGCTGGTGCGCGCGCTCGACCGCATCTTCATCCTGCACGCCGACCACGAGCAGAACGCCTCGACGTCGACGGTGCGCCTGTGCGCGTCGTCGGGCACCAACCCGTTCGCCGCGATCGCCGCGGGCATCGCCTGCCTGTGGGGTCCCGCGCACGGCGGCGCCAACGAGGCGGCGCTCAACATGCTCTACGAGCTGCAGGCGCAGGGCGGCGAGGCGAAGCTGGGCGAGTTCGTCGCCAAGGCCAAGGACAAGAACTCCAACGTCCGCCTGATGGGCTTCGGCCACCGGGTGTACAAGAACTACGACCCGCGTGCCAAGCTGATGCGCGAGACCTGCTACGAAGTGCTCAACGCCACCGGCATGGGCGACGACCCGCTGTTCAAGCTCGCCATGGCGCTCGAGAAGGTGGCGCTCGAGGACGACTACTTCGTGTCGCGCAAGCTGTACCCGAACGTCGACTTCTACTCCGGTATCGTGCAAAAGGCGATCGGCATCCCGGTGCAGCTCTTCACCGCCATCTTCGCGCTCGCGCGCACGGTGGGCTGGATCGCGCAGCTGAACGAGATGATCGCCGATCCGGAGTACAAGATCGGCCGGCCCCGGCAGCTTTATGTCGGGGCCGCAAGGCGGTCCGTCAAGCCGCTCAACGAAAGATAGAAGGGCGGGGCCGCCCAAGCGGCCCCGATTTCATCGGAAGTTTTCCGGAGCAACGCCGTGGGCACCATGCAGGAGCTCGAACAGACCAGCACCCTCTTCGGCAGCAACGCGCCGTTCATCGAGGAGCTCTACGAGGAATACCTCGCCAATCCGGAGGCCGTGAGTCCGGAATGGCGCGACTACTTCGACGAGCTGCGCGGCGACGCGCGCGACGTCGCGCACGCGCCGGTGATCGAGTCGTTCCGCGAGCTCGCGCGGAGCAAGCGCGTGGCCGGCGCGATGGTCGACTCGACCACCATGCACAAGCAGGTGCTGGTGCTGCGACTCATCAGCAAGTACCGCACGCTCGGCATGCTGCACGCCGACCTCGACCCGCTGAAGCGCCAGGAGCCCGCGTACATCCCGGATCTCGACCTGCGCACCTACGGCTTCACGGAGGCGGACCTCGACACCGAGTTCGACGTCGGCTCGTACAAGCTCGGCCCTTCGCGCATGCGCCTGCGCGAGCTCATCGCGGCGCTCGACGACACGTACACGCGCACGCTCGGCGCCGAGTACATGTACATCTCGGACACGCCGACCAAGCGCTTCATCCAGGAGCGGCTCGAGCCGATCCGCTCGCGCCCGACCTACACCGCCGACTACCGCAAGCACATCCTGGAGCGCCTCACCGCGGCCGAGACGCTGGAGCGCTACCTGCATACCCGATACGTGGGGCAGAAGCGATTCTCGGGCGAGGGTGGGGATTCGCTCATCCCGATGCTCGACCTGCTGATCCAGCGCGCCGGCGCGGCCGGCGTCGGCGAGATCGTGCTGGGCATGGCGCACCGGGGCCGTCTCAACGTGCTCGTGAACACGCTCGGCAAGATGCCGAGCGATCTCTTCTCCGAGTTCGAGGGCAAGGCGCAGCAGGAATTGCCGGCGGGCGACGTGAAGTACCACCAGGGCTTCTCGTCCGACGTGTCGACGCCGGGCGGACCGGTGCACCTGACGCTCGCGTTCAATCCATCGCACCTCGAGATCGTGAACCCTGTCGTCGAAGGCTCGGTGCGCGCGCGCCAGCACCGTCGCAAGGATCCGAAGGGCGACCAGGTTCTGCCCGTGCTGATGCACGGCGATGCGGCCATCGCAGGGCAGGGCGTGGTGCAGGAATGCCTCAACATGTCGCAGACGCGCGGCTACTACACCGGCGGCACGATCCACATCGTGATCAACAACCAGATCGGCTTCACCACGTCGGATCCGCGCGACACGCGCGGCACGCTCTACTGCACCGACATCGCGAAGATGATCGAGGCGCCGATCCTGCACGTGAACGGCGACGATCCGGAGGTGTGCCTGCTCGCGGTGGAGATCGCGCTCGACTACCGCCAGCGCTTCCACAAGGACGTATTCATCGACCTCGTGTGCTTCCGCCGGCTCGGCCACAACGAGGCCGACGAGCCGATGATCACGCAGCCGCTGATGTACAAGAAGATCGCGCAGCATCCCGGCACGCGCAAGCTGTATGCCGACCGGCTCATCGCCGCAGGCATCGTGACCGAGGACGAGGCGGACGGCATGATCGCCACCTATCGCGCCGCGATGGACAAGGGCTACCACACCAACACGACGGTGCTGTCGAACTACAAGCCGCCGTTCATCGTCGACTGGACGCCCTACAAGAACCGGCACTGGACCGACCCGACGGACACGCGCGTGCCGATGGCGCGGCTGAAGGAGCTCGGCCACAAGGTGACGAGCGTGCCGGAGCACTTCAAGCTCCATCCGCGCGTGGAGAAGATCATGGCCGATCGGCGCGCGATGGTCGACGGCAAGGTGCCCGTCGACTGGGGCATGGGCGAGATCCTCGCGTACGCGAGCCTGCTCGACCAGGACTTCGGCGTGCGTTTTTCCGGCGAGGACGTCGGACGCGGCACGTTCTCGCATCGTCACGTGGTGCTGCACGACCAGAACCGCGAGAAGTGGGATTCCGGCACGTGGATCCCGCTGCAGCACATCAAGGACGGCCAGCCCGATTTCGAGATCATCGACTCGGTGCTGACCGAGAGCGCGGTGCTCGGCTTCGAATACGGCTACACGACGTCGGAGCCCAACCAGCTCGTCATCTGGGAGGCGCAGTTCGGCGACTTCGCCAACGGCGCGCAGGTGGTCATCGACCAGTTCATCAGCGCCGGCGAGGTGAAGTGGGGACGCATCTGCGACCTCGTCATGTTCCTGCCGCATGGCTACGAAGGGCAGGGGCCGGAGCATTCGTCCGCGCGTCCGGAACGCTACCTTCAGCTGTGCGCGCAGCACAACATGCAGGTCATCGTGCCCACGACGCCGGCGCAGACGTTCCACATGCTGCGGCGCCAGATGCTGCGCATGTGGCGCAAGCCGCTCATCGTCATCACGCCGAAGAGCCTGCTGCGGCACAAGGAGGCCGTGTCGTCGCTGGAGGATCTCGCCGACGGGCGCTTCCAGAACGTGGTCAGCGAGATCGACAAGCTCGACGCGAAGAAGGTGAAGCGCGTGATCGTGTGCTCGGGCAAGGTCTATTACGAGCTTCTCGCGCATCGCCGCGAGCGCAAGATCGACGACGTCGCCATCGTGCGCCTCGAGCAGCAGTACCCGTTCCCGCACGACGACTACAAGCGCACGATCGCCCAGTACCCCAATGCGCAGCAAGTCGTGTGGTGCCAGGAGGAGCCGCAGAACCAGGGCGCCTGGTATCGCCTCAACTTCTACCTGCGCTCCGATCTCGACGCGCGAAAGTCGCTGTACTACGCCGGTCGTCCGGTGTCCGCTTCGCCCGCGGTCGGCTACGCCGCGAAGCACAACGCCGAGCAGAAGAAGGTCGTCGAGGACGCGTTCGCGGTCGAGTTGCGCTCCGGCGAGATGGTGATCGCACGGTAACCAACCGCCTCGCCCGCCTCTTTCCGCCAGGGAAGAGGGCGCCCGACCGAGCGGGCGAGGCGGCGCCCCATAACAAGAGAGCACGCTCATGCGAATCGAAGTGAAGGTGCCGCAGCTGCCCGAATCGGTGGCCGAGGCGACGCTCGTCAACTGGCACAAGAAGCCCGGCGACGCCGTCAAGCGCGACGAGAACCTCATCGACGTCGAGACCGACAAGGTCGTGCTCGAGCTGCCAGCGCCATCGGACGGCGTGCTGACCGAGATCACGCGCCCGGACGGCTCGACCGTGACCTCCAACGACGTCATCGCCGTCATCGACACCGACGCCAAGGCCGGCGCGGCGAAGGCCGAAGGCGCGAAAGCGGAAGCCACGCCGCCGCAGCCCGCCGCCGCGAAACCCGAAGCTACGCCGTCGCAGCCCGCCGCCGCTCCGAAGCCGCCGTCGCCCGGGCAGTCCGCGGCTCAGCCGGCGCCCGCCGCGGCCAGGCAGGCGCCCGCGGCCGCCGCGACCGCGACCGGCGGCAACGGCGCGACCGCGATGCCCGCCGCGCGCAAGATGATGGCCGACCAGGGCGTCGAGCCCGCGAGCGTGCAGGGCACGGGTCGCGGCGGCCGCATCACCAAGGGCGACGTGATCGCCGCGGCTGAAGCGAAAGCCGCCGCGGCGCAGTCGGCGCAAAGCGCCGCGCCACCGGCGCCGACCGCGAAGCCCGCGGCGCCGGCCGCGAAACCGCCCGCACAAGCGCCGGGCGTGCAGCTGCCTGCCGCGCTCGGCTCGCGTCCCGAGCAGCGCGTGCCGATGTCGCGCCTGCGCCAGCGTGTGGCGGAGCGCCTGGTGCAGTCGCAGTCGACCGCCGCGATCCTCACCACGTTCAACGAAGTGAACATGCAGCCGGTCATCGACCTGCGCAATCGCTACAAGGAGCGCTTCGAGAAGGAGCACGGCGTGAAGCTCGGCTTCATGGGCTTCTTCGTGAAGGCCGTCGTCCACGCGTTGAAGAAGTTCCCGCAGGTGAACGCGTCCATCGACGGCACCGACATCGTCTATCACGGCTACTACGACATCGGCATCGCGGTCGGCAGCCCGCGCGGCCTCGTCGTGCCGATCATTCGCGACGCCGACCAGCTTACGATTGCGGAGATCGAGAAGCAGATCGGCGAATTCGGCAAGCGCGCGCAGGACGGCAAGCTGACGGTCGAGGAGCTCACCGGCGGCACGTACACCATCAGCAACGGCGGCGTGTTCGGCTCGATGCTGTCCACGCCGATCATCAATCCGCCGCAGTCGGCCATCCTCGGCGTGCACGCGACGCGCGACCGCGCGGTGGTCGAGAACGGGCAGATCGTGATCCGGCCGATGAACTACCTCGCGCAGTCGTACGATCACCGCATCATCGACGGCCGCGAGGCGGTGCTCTCGCTGGTCGCGATCAAGGAAGCGCTGGAGGATCCGGCGCGCATGCTGCTCGATCTTTGAGCGCGCGCCATGGCTGACACCTTCGACGTCGTCGTCATCGGCGGCGGTCCCGGCGGGTACACCGCCGCGATCCGCGCGGCGCAGCTCGGGTTCAAGACGGCGTGCATCGACGACTGGACGCGCGCCGACGGCAAGCCGGCGCCCGGTGGAACGTGCACCAACGTCGGATGCATTCCCTCGAAGGCGCTGCTCCAGTCCTCGGAGAACTACGAGAACGTCGCGCAGGGCTTCGTCGACCACGGCATCGACGTGAAGGGCCTGTCGATCGACGTGAAGCGCATGCTCGCGCGCAAGGACAAGGTCGTCGGCCAGAACAACGACGGCATCCTCTACCTGTTCCGCAAGAACAAGATCACGTTCTTCCACGGGCGCGGGGCGTTCACCGGCCGCGGCGGCGAGACGTGGCAGATCCAGGTTCATGGCGCGAAGCCGGCGGACCTCGATGCGACGCACGTCGTCATCGCGACCGGCTCGAAGCCGCGCGCGCTGCCGGGCGTGGCGTTCGACAACGTGCGCATCCTCGACAACGACGGCGCGCTCGCCATTCCGGAGGTGCCACGGCGGCTCGGCGTCGTCGGTGCGGGTGTGATCGGGCTCGAGATGGGCAGCGTATGGCGGCGGCTCGGCGCCGAGGTGACCATGCTCGAGGCGCTGCCCGACTTCCTCGGTGCGGTCGACACCGCCGTGGCGAAGGAGGCGCAGAAGGCATTCGCGAAGCAGGGCCTCGCCATCCACACCGGCGTGAAGATCACCGAGGTCAAGGCCGGCAAGAGCGACGTGCAGGTCGCGTGGACCGACGCCGCCGGCAAGTCGCAGTCCGCGACGTTCGACCGGCTGATCGTCTCGATCGGGCGCGTGCCGTATACCGAGGGCCTCGGCGCCGACGCGGTCGGCCTTGCGCTCGATGAGCGTGGTTTCGTGGCCGTGGACGCCGAGTGCCGCACGAATCTCGCCAACGTGTGGGCCATCGGCGACGTCGTGCGCGGGCCGATGCTCGCGCACAAGGCCGAGGAGGAGGCGGTGGCCGTCGTCGAGCGGATCGCGGGCGAGCACGGCCACGTCGACTTCAACACGATCCCCTGGGTCATCTACACCTGGCCGGAGATCGCATGGGTCGGCCAGAACGAGCAGCAGCTCAAGGCGGCGGGCGTCGAGTATCGCGTCGGCACCTTTCCCTTCACGGCGAATGGCCGTGCGCGCGCGATGGGGGAGACGACCGGATTCGTGAAGATGGTCTCGGACGCGAAGACCGATCGCATTCTCGGCGTGCACATCATCGGGCCGTACGCCTCCGAGCTCATCGCCGAGGCGGTCGTGGCGATGGAGTTCGGTGCGTCGAGCGAGGACATCGCGCGCATCGTGCATGCGCATCCCACGCTGTCGGAAGCGACCAGGGAAGCGGCGCTCGCCGTGCTGGGCCGCAGCCTCAATTTCTAGCGTGGGACTGGCCGATTATCCCGGCCAGATCGAGCGCCGCCAGGGCGCACTCATCGACTTCCTCGAGCCGCTCCTCGCGCAGCGGCGGGCGACGCTCGACCACGCGCAGGCCACGGCGCTCGATCGCCTGCAGACGCTCGCCGACGAGCTGACCGCGTTCCGCGAGGCGCGGCAATCGGCGCTGAAGCGTCTCTTTGCCCCGCCCGACGTGCCGCGCGGCGTGTACCTGCACGGCGGCGTCGGCCGCGGCAAGAGCTTCCTCATGGATGCGTTCTTCGCCGCCGTGCCGGTGCCGCGCAAGACGCGCGTGCATTTCCACGCGTTCATGCGCGACGTGCACGCCGGGCTCGCGCAGGTGAAGGACGAGGAGGATCCGCTCGCCGTCGTGGCGGCGGGCATCGCGCGCCAATGGCGCCTCGTCTGCTTCGACGAGTTCCACGTCTCCGATATCGCCGACGCGATGATCCTCGGCCGGCTTCTCACGGCGCTGTTCGAGGCGGGCGTCGTGTTCGTGATGACGTCGAACTACGCACCCGACGACCTCTGGCCCAACGGCCTGCAGCGCGAGCGGTTCCTGCCGACCATCGCGCTGATCAAGCGATGGCTGGACGTGGTGGAGATGGACGCGGGCGTCGACTACCGCCTGCGGGCGCTCACGCACCTGGATACCTGGCACGTGCCTGCAGGCCCGAGCGCCGATGCGGCGCTCGCACGAGCGTTCGACGCCATGCGGAGCGGCGATGACGAGGACCGCCGCCTCATGGTCGAAGGCCGCACGCTGCAGGCACGGCGGCGCTCCGGGAGCATGGCCTGGTTCGACTTCGCCGCGCTGTGCGACGGGCCGCGATCCCAGCGCGACTACCTGGAGCTCGCACGACGGTTCTCGGTGCTCATCGTCTCGGACATCCCCAGGCTCGGGCCGGATACCGCCGATCAGGCGCGCCGCTTCACCTGGTTGATCGACATCCTGTACGATCACCGCGTGAAGCTGCTCGCGTCCGCCGAAGCGCCCGCCGAGGCGCTCTACACGCAAGGACCGAATGCCCACGAGTTCCCGCGCACCGTGAGCAGGCTGACCGAAATGCGCACCCACGATTACATGGCACTCCCGCACGTCTGCGAGGAGGCGCCTTTCTGACGCATCCCATCCGCCATTCGAGGCTCGACTGAGGAGGACTCACCCGTGCAGACGTTCAAGGCCTACCGCACGTTCCAGGACGACACCCGCATCTTGAGCCGCTTCGTCGACCTGTCGCTGGACGACCTCGACGCGGGCGACGTCGTGATCCGCACCAAGTACTCCACGATCAACTACAAGGACGCGCTCTCCTACAGCGGCGCCGGGCGCATCATGCGCAAGTACCCGACGGTCGCCGGCATCGACATGGCGGGGACGGTGGAGCGGTCGAACGACCCGCGCTGGAAGCGGGGCGACAAGGTGATCGTCACCGGGTACGACATGGGCGTGTCGCACGACGGCGGCTATGCCGAGTACGTGCGCGTGCCGGCGGACTGGGTCGTGCGGCGCCCGGAGAGCATGACGGCCTTCGACGCGATGACGCTCGGCACGGCGGGGTTCACCGCCGCGCTCGCCATTCATCTGATGCTGCACAACGGGCTGGATCCGGCGAACGGCCCGGTGGCGGTCACTGGCGCGACGGGCGGCGTCGGCTCGGTGGCGATCGAGATCCTCTCGAAGCTGGGCTACCAGGTTACCGCCATCACCGGCAAGCAGGAAGGCGTGCATTACCTGCGGGAGATCGGCGCGAGCGACGTGCTGCTGCGCCAGTCGCTCGATGTCGGAAAGGTCAAGCCGCTCGACAAGGCGACGTGGGCGGGTGCCGTGGACAATCTTGGCGGCGATCTCCTCGCGTGGCTGCTGTCCACCGCCAAGGTGGGCGGCCGCGTGGCGGCCGTGGGGCTCGCGGCCGACATGAAGCTCTCGACCAGTGTCGCACCGTTCATCCTGCGCGGCGTGCAGCTGCTCGGGGTCGACAGCGTCAACTGCCCGATGGACCTGCGACAGCGGCTCTGGAACAAGCTCGCGGTCGACTGGCGTCCCGATCGCGTGCACGACCAGGTGCGTACCATCGACTTCGACGAGCTGCCCACGCACTTCGATGCGTACCTGAAGGGCACGGTGCGCGGAAGGACCGTCGTGCGGATCGGCGCCGACAGTCATCCTTGAAAGGCGCGGCACCGGGTCGCAGGCGCGCACGATGAACACGTACCGCGAATTCCATCACCGCTCGCTCCACGACCGCGACGCCTTCTGGCGCGAGGAGGCGCGGCTGATCGACTGGCACACCCCGTTCACGCAGGTTCTCGACTATTCGCGGCCGCCCTTCGCGCGATGGTTCGTGGGCGGCCGCACGAACCTGTGCCACAACGCCGTCGATCGGCACGTCGCGCAGCGCGGCGACCAACCCGCGCTCGTGTACATCTCCACCGAGACCGGCCAGCAGGCAACGTACACGTACCGCGAGCTCGCGCGCGAGGTGAACCGCTGCGCCGCGATGTTCGCGTCGCTCGGTGTGCGCCGCGGCGAGCGCGTGCTGCTGTACATGCCGATGATCCCCGAGTCGGTGTTCGCGATGCTGGCCTGCGCGCGACTCGGTGCGATCCATTCGGTCGTGTTCGGCGGCTTCGCCGCGGCGAGCCTCGCGACACGCATCGACGACGCGAAGCCGACCCTCATGGTCACCGCCGATGCCGGCATGCGCGCGGGCAAGCCGATCCCGTACAAGCACCTCGTCGACGACGCGCTGCGCATTGCGCGCCATCCACCGGCGCGGGTGGTGATCGTCGACCGCGGCCTCGATCGCCAGATGCCGCGCACCGCATCGCGCGACGTGGACTACGCGGCGCTGCGCGAGCAGCATCTGGATGCCGAAGTGCCGTGCGCATGGCTCGAATCGTCGGAGCCCTCGTACATCCTGTTCACCTCGGGCACGACGGGGAGGCCCAAGGGCGTGCAGCGCGACACCGGCGGCTACGCGGTGGCGCTCGCCTCGTCGATGCGGCGCATCTTCGCGGTCGAGCCGGGCGAGACGATGTTCACCACGAGCGACATCGGCTGGGTGGTGGGGCATTCGTACATCGTCTACGGGCCGCTCATCAACGGCAGCACGACGATCATGTACGAAGGGCTGCCGATCCGTCCCGACCCCGCCATCTGGTGGCGCATCGTCGAGGAGCATCGCGTGCGTTCGATGTTCAGCTCGCCGACCGCGATCCGCGTGCTGAAGAAGCAGGACCCGTCGTTCATGAAGCGGCACGACCTGTCGTCGCTGCGCTACCTGTTCCTCGCGGGCGAGCCGCTCGACGAGCCGACGGCGCGATGGGCCGGCGAGTCGCTCGGCGTGGCCATTGTCGACAACTACTGGCAGACGGAGACGGGCTGGCCGATCCTCTCGGCCCAGCCAGGCGTCGAGGACGCACCGCGCAAGCTCGGCTCGCCCTCGTTTCCCGTGTACGGCTACGACGTGCGCCTCCTGCATGAGGCGACCGGACAGCCGGTGGGCATCAACGAGAAGGGCGTCCTGACCCTCGTGCCGCCGCTGCCGCCGGGCTGCATGACCACCGTCTGGGGCGACGACGCGCGATTCGTGTCGACGTACTTCGAGACGCTGCCGGGGCAGCGGGTCTACTCCACGTTCGACTGGGCGACCCGCGACGCCGACGGTTACTACTTCGTGCTCGGGCGTACCGACGACGTCATCAACGTCGCGGGCCACCGTCTCGGCACGCGCGAGATCGAGGAGGCCGTGCAGGCGCATCCCGGCATCGCGGAGGTCGCGGTGGTGGGCGTGTCGGATCCGGTGAAGGGCCAGGTACCCGTCGCCTTCGCGGTGCCTCGGGAGGCCGCGCGCACGTCGACCCCCGACGACGCGGCCATCCTGCGCCGCGAAGTGATGGACACGGTGGACCGCGAGCTGGGCGCGATCGCCCGGCCCGCGCAGGTGCATTTCGTCGCGCTCCTGCCGAAGACGCGCTCGGGCAAGCTCCTTCGGCGCTCCATCCAGGCGCTTGCCGAGGGCCGTGATCCCGGGGACCTGACCACCATCGAGGATCCCGCGGCGCTGGAGCAGCTGCGAAGCGTGCTCTCCTCGCCCGTGGCGTCCTGAGCGCGCCGCCGTCCCGCGCGACGATGGCGCCTCGAGTCGGCCGCCTTCGCGCGATGGGCGATAATGCTCGTTTTCCCTCGCTCGATGCCCTCCGCAGCCCATCCCGGTCACGTACCGGTCGCCGAACTCGTGCGCGGCGCCACGGTGGAGTCCGTGCACTACGGCTCCGTCGCCGTCGTGGATCGCGAAGGACGCCTGCTGCATGCGGCCGGCGACCCGCACGCGGTGACGTTCACCCGTAGCGCGCTGAAGCCGCTGCAGGCGCTGCCGTTCGTCGCCGCCGGCGGCATCGAGCGCTTCGGTTATTCGAAGGCGCAGACCGCGCTGCTCTGCGCGAGCCATTCGGGCGAGCCGCGCCACGTCGAAGCCGTCGCCGACATGCTGGCGCGCGCGGGCAATCACGGCACCGACCTCCAATGCGGCACGCATCCGCCCGGCTTCTACGATGCGCGGGGCGACGTTCCGCCGCCGCCGCCGTACTCGCCGCTGCAGCACAACTGCTCGGGCAAGCACAGCGGCATGCTGGCGTGGTGCACGCAGCACGGCGCGGCCAAGGCGGACTACCTCGCGTACGAGCACCCGCTGCAGCACGAGATCCGGCGTGCAGTCGCGACGTTCACGGGCATCGCCGAAGACCGGCTTCTGGCGGGCATCGACGGCTGCTCGGCGCCGAACTATGCCGTGCCGCTGTCGGCACTGGCGCGCGCGTTCGCGCGCCTTGCGACGGCCGACGTCGACGCCGACTATGGTCGCGCGCCGCGAACGCTGGCCGACGCCATGACGGCGCATCCCGAGATGGTCTCCGGCGCTCATCGCAGCGACCTCGCGTTGATGGAAGCCGGCCGCGGCGACTGGGTGACGAAGATAGGCGCCGAAGGCGTGCAGGCCATCGGCATTCGCAGCCACGGCATCGGCATCGCGATCAAGGTCGCCGATGGCCAGAAGCGCGGCCTCTATCCGGTCATCGTCGCCGTGCTCGACGCGCTGGGCGTCCTCGACACGGCCGCGCGCGAGGTGCTCGCGACATGGGGGCCCCACGCGATCTCGAACTACCGCGGGCTCCGCACGGGTGAGATTCGCAGCTCCGTTGTACTGGACAAGCGGGCCGACCGATGAGCGCGGCGAGCCACGGGAATAATTCACGTGCAAGTGCCTGCCGCAGCTTGAACTTCGACAAAGTGCAACGGTCTGTTGCTACCAACGCGTGCGCCGCCAGCGAGTCCCGGAAGCGCGGCTTCCAGGATTCGCCGAACAGCCGGCAGCCGCGCCCTCCGTTCGGCGGGCATAACAAAGACATGAATCAGGGACGGCCCGCGGATGGGTGATCGCGAAGTCGATCAGCAGCTGGTGCTGCGAGCGCAACGGGGTGACAAGCGTGCGTTCGAGCTGCTGGTGACGAAATACCAGCGCAAGCTGGGGCGGCTCCTGTCGCGGTTGGTGCGCGACCCGGCGGAAGTCGAGGACGTGACCCAGGAAGCCTTCATCAAGGCCTACCGGGCGCTTCCCAGCTTCCGGGGCGACAGTGCGTTCTACACGTGGCTGTATCGCATTGCGATCAACACGGCGAAGAACTACCTCGTCGCCATGGGCAGAAGAGCGCCGACCTCGACCGGTTTCGATCACGAGGATGCGGAGAGTTTCGAGGAGGCGGAGCAGTTGCGCGACACCGCCACGCCGGAGGGCGAGCTGCTCGGCAAGCAGATCGCCGCGACGGTGAACCGCGCGATGGACCAGCTGCCGGACGACCTGCGCACCGCGATCACGTTGCGCGAGATCGAAGGGTTGAGCTACGAGGAAATTGCGAACGTGATGAATTGCCCGATCGGCACCGTGCGCTCCCGGATCTTCCGCGCGCGCGAGGCGATCGCCGCCGAGCTGCGACCCCTGCTCGGCACAGACGAGAACCGGAGATGGTGAGATGAACGAGAAGATTTCCCGCCTCATGGACGGCGAGCTCGACGGCGTCGAGTTGTCCACTGTGCTGGCGGGCCTGAAGGCCCCCGAAGCGCTGCAAACCTGGACGTGCTATCACGCGATCGGCGACGCGCTGCGCCGCGACGCGCCGGCGCGCGCATTCGCATGCGGCATCGCGCCCGACTTCGCGCGGCGCCTCGCCGCCGAGCCCACGGTCGTTGCGCCGCGCGGCACGATGGTCGAGCGCACCGCGACGTGGGCGTGGGCCGCGGCTGCAACCGTTGCCGCCGTCGGCATCGTCGGCTGGACCGCGTTCTCGCTCGTCGATGAAACGCCGGCGGCCGTCGCGAAGGCGCGCGAGGCCGGCAGCCTTCGCGCCGCGCAGGTGCGGCAGGTCGCCGTCGTTCCGTCCGACTATCTCGTGGCGCACCAGGAATACTCACCCTCCACGGCACTTCAGGCCGTCGGGCCGTATCTGCGGGCCGCGGCCGTGCAAGGCAGCGAAGCCCGACCCTGATCCTGCGTGATGCGTCGCCCGTTGCGTTTTCCTCGTCGAATGGCCGGCCGGCTCGCACCGGCCGCCTTTTTGTGGATCGCCTTCGCTCACGCCGCGAATGCGCAGGATGCCGCCCAGTGGCTCGCGCGCGCGGCCAAGGCCGCGCGTGAGCTCAACTATGTCGGCACGATCGTCTACCAGATCGACGGGCGCGTGGAGACTTCGCGCCTCGCGCATGCCTTCGACAACGGCGTCGAGCTCGAGAAGCTCGTGAGCCTCGACGGCCCGGCGCGCGAGGTCGTTCGAACGTCGAGCGACGTGCGCTACTACTATCCCGACGCCAAGATCGTGAAGGTCGAGCCCCGCACGGTCGGCAACGCGTTTCCATTGCTGTCGCCGGAGCAGCAACGCTCGCTGTCGCAGTACTACAACTTTCACGTCGTGAGCGGCGAGCGCGTCGGCGGCCATGCCGCCGAGGTCGTGTCGTTCGAGCCGCGCGACGGCCTGCGCTACGGCCACCAGTTCTGGTCGGACGCCGCCACGGGCCTCTTGCTGAAGGCACGCACGGTGAGCGAGCGCGGTGACGTGGTCGAGCAGTTCGCCTTCACCGATCTGCAGGTCGGAACCAAGATCGACCGCTCGCTGGTCGAGCCGTCGTGGCCCACGCTGCCGCCCGACTGGCAGGTGCGCCAGGGATCGGGCGGGGACCTGGCTCAGCAGGACACAGGCTGGACGGTGTCGCGCATTCCGCCCGGCTTCGCCAAGGTCATGGAGGGCTTTCGCAAGCAGCGCGGCAAGCCGAAGCCTGTCGCGCATCTCGTGTTCTCCGACGGCCTGGTCGCAATCAGCGTATTCGTCGAGCCGCTGCCGCCGTCGATGGGCGACACCGGATTGAGCCAGCAGGGCGGCCTCAACATCTTCAGGACCAAGCTCGACGATCATCTGATCACCGCGCTCGGCGAGGCGCCCGGCGCCACCGTGCGCCAGATCGGCATGTCCGTGGTTCACCGCTAGGCCCCGCAGTCCCCTTTCACCCGCTCCGATTCCCGCAAAGAGGAACGCCATGTCGATTCAACCGCTCGCGACCGCGCGCGCCGCCGCCGCGGTGATCGCGCTTGCGGCCGCCGTGGCGGGCGCGCCCGTCGCGCTCGCGCAGGGACGCGCCGCATCGCTGCCGGATTTCACCGATCTGTACGAAAAGCAGGGACCGGCTGTCGTGTCGATCGACGTGACGCAGAAGATCCGGCGTCCGCGGCTTCCCGACATCTCCGAGGACGATCCGTTCTACGAGTTCTTTCGCCGCTTCGGGCAGGTGCCGCGGCGCGGCGCGCCCGGCGCACCGGAGCGCGAGTACGAGGCGCAGTCGACGGGCTCGGGCTTCATCGTCTCCGCCGACGGCTACGTCGTCACCAACGCGCACGTGGTCGAGGATTCGTCCGAGGTCACCGTGCGCCTCACCGACCGGCGCGAGTTCACTGCCAAGGTCATCGGCTCCGACAAGCGCACCGACGTCGCGCTGCTGAAGGTCGACGCGAAGGATCTTCCGCGCGTGATCATCGGTGATCCGGACAAGCTCAAGGTCGGCGAATGGGTGGTCGCGATCGGCAAGCCGTTCGGCCTCGAGAACACGATGACCGCCGGCATCGTGAGCGCGAAGGGACGCGACCTGCCGCAGGAGAACCTCGTTCCCTTCATCCAGACCGACGTCGCGATCAATCCCGGCAACTCGGGCGGCCCGCTCTTCAACATGCGCGGCGAGGTGGTCGGCATCAATTCGATGATCTACTCGCGCACGGGCGGCTACATGGGGCTCGCGTTCGCCGTGCCGATCGACATCGCGATGAACGCGGTGAAGCAGCTGCAGGAGAAGGGACGCGTGACGCGCGGCCGCATCGGCGTGCAAATCCAGGAGGTGACGAAGGAGGTCGCCGACTCGTTCGGCTTGAAGGAAGCGCATGGTGCGCTCGTGAACAGCGTGGAGAAGGACGGGCCGTCGGCGAAGGCCGGCGTGGAGCCCGGCGACATCATCCTGAAGGTCGATGGGCGCGACGTGAAGCAGTCGAACGACCTGCCGCGCATCATCACCGCGGTTCCTCCGGGCAAGAAGGTCACGCTCGGGATCTGGCGCAAGGGGGCGGCAAAGGACATCCCCGTCACCGTCGCGGAGCTGAAGGAGGACGTCCCCTCGTCGGGCTCGCAGCGCCGGCCCAACGCGCCGGAGAAGAAGGAGAAGGCGAAGCCCAACAAGATGAATCTCGTCCTGTCGGACCTGACCGACGACCAGAAGAAGGAAATGGACGTGAAGTCCGGCGTGCTGATCGACGATGTCGCCGGCGCGGTGCGCGGCAACGCGCAACCGGGCGATGTGATCCTCTCCGTCATCCAGCGCGGCCAGTCGGTCGAGGCCAAGACCGCGGCGCAGGTGAACGACATGCTCGGCAAGCTCGACAAGGGTGCCTCGGTCACGCTGCAGCTGAAGCGCGGCGAGAACACGTTCTTCTCGACGCTGCGGGTGCCGAACGGGGATTGAGCGCACGCGCTTCCGGCGCCTCTCCCGCACGCGGGAGAGCCACGGCTGCGATGCGATCCCCCACCGCGAACGGCGGGCGGAGGCATTAGCGTGACGACGCTCACGCTGCTCGTGCGCGCTTACTGCCACCTCTGCGACGACATGCGCGACGCGCTCGCGCCGCTCGTGTCCGGCCGCGACGTGACCGTCGTGGAGCTCGACGTCGACGCCGATGCGTCGCTGGAGGCGCGCTACGGCGATCTCGTGCCCATGCTGCTGCTGGGCGACGCCGCGAGCGGCCGGGAGCTTTGTCACTACCATCTCGACGCCCGCGCCGTCCGGGCCGCGCTGGGCTGACGTGCCCGTAAGCTAAAATGGCGGGTTCGTTTCCCGAACCATGCAGAACATCCGCAACTTCTCGATCATCGCGCACATCGACCACGGCAAGTCGACGCT
>Ga0105240_10002380_pt1 | contig 30325 bp, 31 predicted proteins | sample KBSC54metaG_FD_80426 | JGI IMG/M metagenome (GOLD analysis project Ga0105240, IMG submission 80426) | Corn rhizosphere microbial communities from Kellogg Biological Station, Michigan, USA - KBS C5-4 metaG | ecosystem: Host-associated > Plants > Roots > Rhizosphere > Soil | place: Michigan, USA... | reverse complement strand
GGATACGCAACACGGGCCCATGGGGCATGAAACGCTTTCCGCGATGCTCGCGGGAATCGCGCACGGCGGGGCGAAGTCTTTCGTGCGCGTCGCGGGATATCAGGATCGCGCGGGCATTCAGCAGACCCTCGACATGGGCGCGGATGGAGTGTTGATCCCATATATCAACACCGCGGAAGAAGCTCGGCAGGCCGTGAGCTGCGCGCGCTATCCCACGGCGGGAACGCGTTCGGTGTATTTCCCTCAGCGCAGCATGAACAAAAAGGGATTGCTGGGTTACGCGGGCGCCGCCAACGATAACACTATCGTTGCGCTACAAGTGGAAACGGCCGATTGCATCAAGAACATGGATGAAATCGCGGCTGTCCCGGGAGTCGACCTCCTGTTCCTGGGTCAAAACGATCTGTGCATGTCGATGGGCTTGTTTGAAAAGTACAAGTTCCCGGATATGTACACATCGCCGGAACTAGCCGCTGCGACCGACAAGCTTCGCGCTGCCGCCAAGAAGAATAATGTGATTCTGGGGCTGTTCCTGTTCGGAACCGCACGCGTTGGCGAGTTCCTGGACAAGGGCTTCCCCTTCATCAGCCTGGGTAACGACCTGCACCACATCCTGACGCAGGCCACCGCCTATGTGAAAGATGTTGAGGCCGTTTCCAAGGACAAAGGCGCAGCCTGGAGCCGCCGGCCGACTGCGCTGATGTAAAACTCGTAGCGTCAACATGCGACTTGTCGAAGCGATGTCCCGCATAGGGGTGGAGTCTGCCTTCGAGGTCCTGGTTAAGGCCAGGGCGCTCGAAAAGCAGGGTAAGAGCGTTATCCACCTAGAGATTGGCGAACCCGACTTCCCTACCCCGAAGAATGTCGTAGAAGCCGGAAAACACGCCCTGGATGAAGGCTGGACCAAGTACGGTCCCACGCAGGGGCTGCCTGAACTGCGCGAGTCCATCGCCGCGTATATTTCGCGCACGCGAAACATTAAGGCCGGTCCGGAGCACGTTTGTGTGGTTCCGGGCGGCAAGCCGGTGATGTACTTCGCGATGGTCGCGCTGCTGGAAGCGGGCGATGAAGCGATATATCCCAATCCTGGTTTTCCAATCTACGAATCGATGATCAAGTTCCAGGGGGCCAAACCTGTGCCCATTCCTCTGGAGGAAAGCCGCGGGTTTTCGTTCGACCTGGATCTGCTCGAGCGCAGCCTGACCAACAAGACCAAGTTGGTGATCCTGAATTCCCCGGCGAATCCGACGGGCGGAATCATGCCGGCCGAAGACGTTAAACGGTTGGCGGATATTCTGCGCGACCGGGACATCATCGTCTTGAGCGACGAGATCTACTCGCGCATTGTCTACTCAGGCGAGCCGGTTTCGATCGCCAGTTTCCCCGGAATGCAGGAGAAAACCATCATCCTCGACGGCTTCTCGAAAACTTATTCGATGACCGGCTGGCGCCTGGGCTACGGTGTGATGCCGGAATGGCTGGCCGACGCTATCGTCAAACTGATGGTCAATTCGAACTCCTGCACCGCTAGTTTCACGCAGCGGGCGGGTATCGCGGCGCTGGATGGCCCCCAGGACGACGTCGACAAAATGGTCGCGGAGTTCCGCAAGCGACGGGATGTAATCGTGAAGGGATTGAACGAGATCCCGGGAATACGCTGCTCCGTACCTGCGGGCGCGTTTTACGCATTCCCGAATGTGACCGGTACAGGGTTGCCTTCCAAGCAGGTAGCCGATATGCTGCTCAATGACGCTGGAGTGGCATGCCTGGATGGCGGCTGCTTCGGATCGCACGGCAACGGCTACCTACGGTTCAGTTATGCAAATTCGCTCGAAAATATTCAAGAAGCTCTTAACAGGATCCGCAAGATCTCGACTCGCTGGACTTAGCGCGGCTGTCGTATTCGCTGCCGGGGCGTGGGGACAGACCGACGGCGGTCCTGCAATCCCGCGCATGCCGGACGGCAAACCAAGCTTCGTCGGCTACTGGAACCTGCCCTACACTCCCAACATGGCCGCCAAGGATGGGGAAGCGTCGATCCCTTACACTGATGCCGGACGAGCGGCATTCAAGAATCACGACTCCAAGGACGATCCGACATCGCGCTGCCTGTATCCGGGCATGCCGCGCATCATGCAGTCGCCGTATCCGATGCAGATCATACAGACACAAGAATACGTCGTCATCTTGTTCGAATACATGCGGCAGTGGCGGGCCATTCCGACCGACGGACGGAAACATCCCGAAAACCTTCCTCCCTCGTTCATGGGCGACTCCGTCGGAAAATGGGATGGCGATACCTTCGTGATCGACACCATTGGATTGAACGACCAGACCTGGCTCGATACCGCCGGCCATCAGCATACCGACGAAATGCACTTGACGGAACGCATGCAGCGTACTCCGACGACGATCACGTTGGAATATACGGTTGATGATCCTAAGATGTACTCGAAGCCATGGGTACAGCAGCGGATTATCCGGCCGCTACCGCCGGCCGCTCACGGCTTGCCGGAATTAATCGAGTATTCCTGCGAAGAAAACAATAAGGACCTGCAGCACTTGATCACCACCAAACCTGCTGCGGATCGGTAAGACCCTCCAAGCGGCGGTAACTGCCTCGAAAGTAAGCCAACGGCTCGCCGCCGGGCGCATCCCCATGAACGGCGTTCCCCACAATGATCGTGTGATCGCCCCCCGGATGCACGGCTTTTACGGTGCACTCGATGAAGGCGATAGCTCCTTCGAGCACAGGGGATCCCGTATTTTCAACGCGATGGGCTAGAGCCGCGAATCGGTCCTCGCCGCGGCGGGCGAATGCGCTGGCAAGATGTTCCTGATCCTGACGCAAGTAGTTAATACAGAAGTGACCGGTGGCGACGATCGCAGCGAGAGTGTGCGCGCGATTGTCGACGCAGATCAGAAACTGCGGTGGATCGAGCGATAGTGACGTTACTGCACTCATGGTCATTCCTACCGGCTTTCCGGTCTGGTCGAGTGTGGTCACAACGGAAACGCCCGTGAGCCAGTGACCGGCAAGCTTACGAAACATCTCAGGCTGCATGACGATTCGATCAGTCTAACAGACTGTGTTTGCTCCAACTTTATCCAGCTTCGGCGTTTTCCGAGGCGCGCTAACGATTGGTAGCCCACTTGCACAGTCTTCTGTCATGAAGACCTACATAATTCCGAAGATGAGCGCTCTTGCGCTGGCCTTCTTGTTAAGCGCGTCCTGGGTTCCGGCCCACGCGCAGGTGCAACCCGACAACAGCAAGGTAAACAAACGGGACCGAGCTCCGGGTGCGGTCACCGCCGACCAGCAGAAAGCCAATGTTTCGGATCGCGATCTTACCGCCAAAATTCGCAAAGCAATCGTTGCGGATAAGTCGTTGTCCACATACGCCCACAATATCAAGATCGTCAGTCAAAACGGAACCGTGACCCTAAAAGGTCCCGTCCATTCCGACGCTGAGGTCCAATCGATTGTAGCTAAAGCGACAGAAGTTGCAGGCAGTTCGTACAAGGTAGATAACCAGTTGACTGTTAAGCCGTAAGCTATCGTCAGGCACAATTTTCAAAATCCCAAAGGAGATCTATATTCGCATGGCAGGAAAAAACAAAGCAGTATTTGGCCTATACAAAACCGTGGGTCAAGCAGAAGATGCAGTAAATCGGCTAACGGGGGCGGGCTTCTCGAACGACGACATCTCCGTTCTGCTGCCCGATAACGAAAGCACCAGAAAGTTTGCTCACGAGAAAGACACCAAGGCGCCGGAAGGCACCACAACTGGCGTCGTGGCTGGCGGGGCCATCGGCGGCACTCTCGGATTGCTGGCGGGGATCGGAGCGCTTGCGATCCCAGGGGTTGGCCCTCTGATCGCCGCGGGTCCGATCATTGGTGCACTCTCTGGTTTGGGTGTCGGCGGCGCAGTCGGCGGGATAATTGGCGCGCTGGTCGGCATGGGTATCCCAGAATACGAAGCCAAACGGTATGAAGGCCGGATCAAAGAGGGCGGTATCCTGCTGTCCGCTCACTGCGACACGTCCGAGGAAATTACGCGGGCGAAGGACATCCTGAAACAGACCGGAGCGGAAGATATTGCGTCCTCGGGTGAAGGAAGTGCAGACTATCCCGCGGCCAAGACTCGGACGTCCCGGCTATAGCGCGCTACCGGGAATCCGCGAGGCTTCCCGGTCCAGATGAAATGATCCGATCACGGAGGGAGAACGCCAAATGGATAACAGTCGAGGAATTATGTATTTCTGCATGGGCTGTGCAACGGGCGTGGCGGCGGGAATGTTGTTCAACTCGAAGTCTGGCCGCGACACGGTGAAATATCTCCGCAGCAAGGCGGACGAGGGAACCAAGACGGTCAAGGAAAGCGTCGACAATCTTAGTGATACGGTGACTGATGCTGCGAATCGCGGGATCAAGGCCGTTCGGCACCATGCTGAGAACCTTGGAGCCGCCGTGGACGCTGGAAAGAAGGCCTACCAAACGGCCAAAGAGATGACTCCGTAAGCCTATCTGCCATTGCCTAAGATAAGAACAACCGCCGGGGAACGGTCGGCGGTTGTTCTCATTTTTCCGCCCCCTGCCTGCGACTTAAACGCAATTCCTGCATCCAACCTAGAAGAAGAGTTGCCATCCCCCCTAATGTTGACAGGGATTGGGGAGATTAATATACAATCGGAAGAGCCTTTAATGCCACTAGCCTTCCCCAAGCCCAGCACGGCCATCCGGCCTGCCTCCTGCCTTCTAGAGCAAATCGGCAACACGCCCTTACTGCGCTTGGCGAAGTTGGACGTCGAGTTTCCGGGCGTTGAAATCTACGCTAAAGCTGAGTTTTTCAATCCGGGCGGATCGGTCAAGGATCGAGCCGGACTGAACATGATCCTCGACGGTGAGCGCACCGGCCGCCTGACCAAAGACCGTATTCTGCTGGACGCCACCAGCGGCAATACCGGCATTGCCTATGCGATGATCTCGGCTGTCAAAGGCTATCGGGTGAAACTCTGCCTGCCGGAGAACGCGTCCCACGAACGCAAGCAGATCATGAAGAATTACGGCGCCGAGATGGTCTTTTCCGACCCTGGCGAAGGTTCCGACGGAGCGATCCGACTCTGCAAAAAGATCTATGAAGCCGATCCGGACGCTTATTTTTATCCGGACCAATATAACAATCCCGCCAACTGGAAAGCTCATTTCGAGGGCACGGCAGTCGAGATCATGGAGCAGACCAAAGGCGCGATCACGCACTTTGTCGCTTGCATGGGCACCAGCGGGACGTTCATGGGGAATTCGAAGCGGTTCAAGCGCGACATGCCCAATGTGCAGTGCATCTCGGCTCAACCGTCGTCGGGATTCCATGGTCTTGAAGGGCTGAAGCACATGCCCACCAACATCGTGCCCGGCATTTACGACCCGACGCTGGCGGATGACAACCTGTGGATCGAAACCGAGGATGCGTACGCGATGACGCGGTGGCTGGGCCGCAATGAGGGTCTGCTGGCCGGCATGAGCTCGGGTGCGAATCTTCATGCGGCCCGTGAAGTCGCCAAGAAGCTGGCTAAGGAAGGCCGTGGCGGGGTAATCGTCACGATCGTGGCTGACGGCGCGACCAAGTACTTGAGCGAGCCGTTTTGGAATGATTGATCTCAATGATTAAGGTGGATTCGCAGGCGTGGGCCGTAATGGTCGCCCATGCGGAAGCCAAGTTTCCGAACGAATGTTGCGGCGCGATGATTGGCAAGATCGACGGCGATGTTAAGCAGGTGACTAGCGCAGAGCCTATGGAAAACGCCTACGCCGGCGCACAGGGTGCACGCTATGAGCTGCGTCCCGAGGATTTGCTCGAGGCGGACAAGCGGGCGCGGGCTGCGGGGCTGGACCTGATCGGTATTTTCCATTCGCATCCTGATTGCGACGCGTACTTCTCCAAAACCGATCTGGAGAACTCCTGTCCGTGGTATTCATTCGTCGTACTATCAATCAAGGGCGGCAAGTTCGACCATGCGAACAGCTTCCTGCCGAACGCTGAACAAACCGCCGCCGAGAAAGAAGATTTGATATGGCCAAAGTCCTGATTCCTACACCGCTGCGGCAATACACGGAGAAACACGACTCCGTGGATCTCACGGGAGCAACCGTAGGCGAAGTGCTGGGGGCGCTGACCGCTAAGTTTCCCGACCTGCGCAAGCAACTCTTCAACGATGAAGGCAAGCTGCGCAGCTTCGTCAACGTCTATCTAAACGATGAAGACATTCGGTATTTGAAAAAAGACGCTACGGCAGTCGCTCCGGCCGATACGTTATCGATCGTCCCTAGTATTGCCGGAGGTTCTGCTGGAGTTGCGCCGCCTCCGCTGGCCTCGCTTTCGAACGATGAAATTCTACGATATTCGCGGCACCTGATCATGCCCGAGGTCGGCATGGAGGGGCAGCTTCGGTTGAAGAACGCGAGTGTGCTGCTGGTGGGCGCCGGGGGGCTAGGCGCGCCTCTAGGCATGTATCTGGCGGCTGCGGGAGTCGGGCGGATTGGATTGGTTGATTCCGACGTAGTCGACTTTACCAATCTTCATCGCCAGATCATTCATGGCACCAAGGATGTCGGTCGGAAGAAGCTGGATTCTGCAGCCGACACGATTTCGGACATCAATCCCAATGTCAAGATCGAGCGCTACGATACATGGCTAACGAGCGAAAACGCTCTGGAGATCGGCGCTAAGTACGACATGATCATCGACGGGACGGACAACTTCCCGACGCGGTATCTAGTGAACGACGCTTGCGTGCTGCTCAAGAAGCCGAACGTGTACGGATCGATTTTCCGCTTCGAGGGCCAGGCAACGATTTTCGCTTTTCCGGGCGGACCCTGCTATCGGTGCTTGTATCCCGAACCGCCACCTCCCGGCCTTGTCCCGAGTTGCGCCGAGGGCGGCGTGTTGGGGATTTTGCCGGGCATTATTGGACTGATTCAGGCAACTGAGGCGGTGAAACTGATTTTGGGCGTGGGCGAAACACTGGTAGGGCGCTTGGTATTATACGACGCCCTGGCGATGCGCTTTCGCGAGCTGAAGCTGCGCAAGAATCCGGAATGCCCCGCCTGCGGCGATCATCCGACCATCACGAAGCTGATCGACTATCAGGAGTTCTGCGGGATTCCGCAACACGAGCCGCCTCCGGCGCCAGGTGTCAAGGAAGGCGAGATCGATCCCATTGAAGTGAAGCGCAAGATGGATCAGGGCGAGCCATTCCTGCTGCTGGACGTGCGCGAGCCGCACGAATACCTCATCTGCAGCATCCCGACCTCGAAACTGATCCCGCTGGGCGACCTGCCCAAGAGGGTGAACGAGCTCGATACGGCCACGGAGATCGTCGCGCACTGCAAGAGCGGCGTGCGTAGCGCCAAGGCGGTCGACTTCCTCAAGCAGGCCGGCTTCAAGAAGGTCAAGAATATGAGGGGCGGCATCCTGGCGTGGAGCGACAAGGTCGACCCAACGGTTCCGAAGTACTGAGACGTTGTGATCATTAAGATCACGTTAAGATCATCTTATGATTACGGCATCTGTGTCGGAAACCCGCCGGAAGCTCAGCGAGCTGATTGAGCAAGCCCGCAAAGGCGAGGAAGTCGTGATCATCAAAGACTCCCGTCCCGTTGCGGCGATTCGGCGTATTGACGCCGTCGACCTTGAGTTAGCGACCACGCTTACAGACTGGCAAGCCCGCCGATTACTGGATATCAGTGAATCCGAGCGTGGCAAGACGTTTCAATCGGCCGCAGCGGCGGTGCGTTTCCTCAAGAAGGATATATCGAGCAAACGTTGAACCTTAAATCTGTGGATAGGTTCAGGCGTCAATGCCGAGCCGCTTCTTCCCAGGATCGCGCAGCCATCCTGAAACTAATCTTAGATTTGGAAATCGTTCTTGCGAATCCGGAAGAACATACAGGCTTGGGCTTGCGGAAGCGCATCCGGCCGGCCTTTGGGAAATGCGAGCGGGTCTATCCCTGCGGGCAATCTTCCGGCTCGACAAAGACGAGGCCATCTTTCTTTTTCTAGGCAATCACGACGAGGTCAAGAGATTCTTAAACTCGCTCTGAGGCCACTCAGCTGGCTGTTAAACTCGTAAGAATGAAGTTTGGCGGGTTTTACGAACATCAGCTTCCCCGGCCGTGGACGCGGGAATCCGAACACACGTTGCTCAAGCACGCGCTGGACGAAGTCGAACTGTCCGATCGCAGTGGATTCGACTATATCTGGGCCACCGAGCATCATTTCTTAGAAGAGTACGCGCACTCGTCCGCACCCGAAGTGTTCCTGGCCGCGTGCAGCCAGCGGACGAAGAACGTGCGGATCGGCCATGGCATCGTGCAGATGCCTCCCTACATCAACCACCCGGCGAGGGTAGCCGAACGCATCGCCACGCTCGATCTGCTGAGCGATGGTCGTGTCGAGTACGGCATCGGCGCCGGCGCGTCGGAAACTGAGCTAGGCGGTTACAACGTACCGCAGGCCGTCAAGAAGGACATGATGCTGGAGGGTGCGCGGGCGGTGGTCGAGATGCTCACGCAGGAGCCTTTCCCAGGTATCGATGGCAAGTATGTGAAGATGCCGGCGCGCAACGTGGTCCCCAAGCCACTACAAAAGCCTCATCCGCCGATGTGGCTGGCGTGTTCGAACCGGCCGTCGATTCTACAAGCTGCGCGGCTCGGTTTGGGGGCGCTGACGTTCTCGTTCATCGATCCCGGCCAAGCTCGGCAGTGGGTCGCCGACTATTACGAGACCTTCGAGAAGGAGTGCGTGCCACTGGGGTATGCGGTGAACCCGAATATCGCAATTACGTGCCCGTTTCTGTGCGACCGCAATGAAGGGAGACTCGGGCAAATCGCGGCGGAGAGCTATGGTTTCTTCATTTACGCGCTGGGGCACTACAGCTTTTTCGGCGAGCATGAACCCGCGAAAACCGATATCTGGGATGAGTTCAAAAATCATCCCAAAGACTTCGCGCTGCCGGAAGGACGCCCGCTGGACTGCGTTGGGACGCCGGAGCAGCTCCGCCAGCGGCTGCGCGACTTCGAGGATGCCGGAATCGATCAGGTGATCTGCCTGTCGCAAGCCGCCAACATCTCCCACGACATGCTGAGCTCGTCGATCGAGCTGTTCAGCAGAGAAGTGTTGCCCGAATTTAAAGAACGCGATCACAAACGCGCGCGAGCGACGGCCGAGCGGCGGGAGCGATTGACTGAGCTAAGCATGCCACGGCGGCCGAAGGTCGAGGCTCCGAAGACCTCGACCATCATTCGGGCAGCAGGGCATCATTAACGCCGGGCGGCTTCCGCCTTCATCTTCTTTCCATCCGACTCGGTATACCAGCCGGCTTTCACTAACTCATCGACGGATTTATCGAACTTAGTCTGGTAGTTCTTCTCGCTTCCGTACAGGGAATCCATACGAGCTTTGTCGAACGCGACGGTGTGGCCAAACTCGCGGCAGGCGGCGGGTGTGCTGCCGGTGAAATAGGTCGCTGCCGGAACGTCCACCCACGGGCTCCGAACGCCGCCGATGCCATTACCGGCCTGATCGAGCACAACAGCGCCATCCTTGACTTCGATCAGGCTGGCACGCGGCGCGGGTTTCCCTTTCCGCGCCCACTTATCCAGATTCGCGAGCGTGGAGTCATAGACGTACTTCAGTCTGGTATCCGTGCTGAACGTAAAGGGAGGATCGCACTTGGCATTTAACGGAAATTCGGGAGTCCCTTGAGCGGTCCCGCCGGACGCAGTCTGATCCGCGAAGGTGGGGAAGCCGCGGTCGTAGGCCCAGCGGTCGATGTGCGAAGCGCCCGCGACCTCGTAACGGCGGAAGCGGTTGTCAGCGTCGTCGCTATCGGGACGCCGTTGCGCTATCGAATCGGGCACCTCTCCTTGCGCCACAACTTCAATCACAGGAACATCTACTTTTGCGACGACACTGCGCGGGTCGTTTCGCGCGGTCGCGGCGCCACAATTGCTAAGGCGGCTGGGAGCGCCGGGGTTGCGAAGCAGATACCCATCGATCACCGGCTTGCCATTGGCTAGGCGTGCGTGCGAATGGATCGCGTCAAGGTAGGTCACGACGTCAGGGAACTGGCTGGTCATGTAGATGCCTTCCACGCGGAATCCCGCGAACGGGCTGCCCGCTGGCGCGGCCTTGAGTAACGCACCTACCTGGCTGATCAGGTCGAAGCGCAAGCCTTCTTCCATCGGCGAGGGACCGCCCTTGGCTCCGGGACACGCTACGCCCGGATTCGGGTTCGCGAAGGAAAGGCTGGCGTACCGAGTGGGATTGAACTTCTTGAGCCCATCGGTTGCCGCCGGCATCGTAATCCCGACCCATGCATCGCCGCGCTCCATCATGTGCTCGTTCAAGTAACCGTACATGATCGCCCAATCGAACCGGCGCACCGCGCCCAAAGGCTCGAGCACGACAGCTCCGCTGAACTTCGAGGCGGTGGCGGGGCGGCGAACGAGAATCCGGGCCGCATAAGGCGCTTTCTCAGTCTTCACGGTGAGTGAACCATCCGCAGCCCAGTCGTACACGTTGGCGTTGCCGCTGACGATGAACTCCTGTTCCACATAACCGTACTTCGCGAGGTCGAACGGCACCAGGCTATGCGCGGCGTCCATGAATGGATAGGAATCCGCGGTTACGGGAATCGGCCCATTGAATTTTGGAACCGGCGTGCCCTGCCCGGCTGCGATTGCGGCCGTCATTATGGCGATAAAAACCGTCTGCTTCATATTTCTCTCCTTATCGTGGTTGAGTTACCACGTCTACCAGCGCGGGCTCGCCGCGCCGGACAATCTCGACGGCCCGCTGGATAGCCGGGCCTAAATCCATAGGATCGGTGATCGGTCCCTCGGCGTGAACTCCCAAACCTTGGGCGATCTTCGAATAATCGATGTCCGGATCTTCGAGAGTCGTGCCGATCACGGCTCGATCAATGCCGCGGTTGTGCCGATTCGCCATGCGCTGGACGTGCATGAGCTCCTGATGATAGGCGCGATTGTTGTGCATTACGCTCAGCAGCGGGATCTTGTGATGAGCCGCAGTCCATAGAACTGCCGGGGCGTACATCAGGTCGCCGTCATTCTGGATGCTGACGCTCAAGCGGCCGCGCTTGCGATTGGCGAGAGCCGCACCCACCGCCGCCGGCGCACCATAGCCAACACCCGCACCGCCGGATCCACCGAGATACTGATAGTGCTTGTCGAAATTCCACAGGCGTAGCGGCCAGCGGCTGACAAAGGGCACGTCAGATACCAGCGACCAGTCATCGTTCTTGATCCGGGCCCACAGCTCGGCGGAGAGGCGCGCGGTGCTGATGGGGCTCGCATCCCAAGCATACGTGGCTTCCGTCCGCGCGCGATCCAAAGAGTCTCTTGCCGCCGCGGCAAGCTTGGTGCCGCGATCGTCGAACACACGTTTGCGATCGGCTGTGATCAGACGCTTCACGGCCTCGATCAGGGACGGCAGCGTCGCCTCGGTGTCAGCCGCGATCGCTAAATCGACTTCGGGATAACGCTCGAAATCCTGATAGTTGCTACGCAGGAACAGGTCGCCTGCGGTGATGCTGATCAGCTTGGCTCCGGGCTTTGTGAGGGGCTGTGAAGTTCGCTGGAGCTGATCACGGTACGAGTGTACCGTGCCCCAAAAGTCGGTGAGCTCGAGACCGAGGACCACGTCGGCGGCGGGCACCAGTACGCGGCTACGCTCGGTATGATTCAGCGGATGACGCGTCGGGAAATTCATGCGCCCACCCTGATCGATCACCGGAGCTTGCAACACTTCTGCCAGTTCCACCAGTAACGCCATCCCGGCCGGCGTGCGGGCAGCACGATCCGCGATGATGACCGGGTTGTCGGCGGCTACCAGCATTCTGGCGCATTCGGCCACAGCGCCGGATTCGCCTTGCGGCGGCGCGGCCAGCGTTAGCTTGGGGATGCTCAGCCGGGCATCGGAGGCGATCGCATCCTCTTGCAGGTCGCCATCCGCCACCAGCACGATCGGCATCATGGGCGGCGTCATTGCGATCTTGTAAGCACGCACGGCGGATTCGGCGAAATGCGTCAGCGAAGCCGGAGCATCATCCCACTTCGTGAAATCGCGCACCAGGGACGCACCATCCTGGACGCTATGCGCCCACTCCACACCGGGCCGTCGATTTTCCGCGTTGGCGATATTACCAAAGATCACATATACCGGCACTCGATCGCAGTAGGCGTTATAAATCGCCATGGCGGCGTGCTGCAGGCCGACGGTTCCGTGCGCGAATACCCCCAGCGGCTTGCCTTCGATCTTGGAGTAGCCGTGAGCCATCCCGACGGCCGATTCCTCGTGGCAACAGGTGAGCAACTCGGGGTTGCGATTGCCTCCGTAGTTGATCACCGATTCGTGCAGCGCGCGGAAGCTGGAGCCGGGATTGGAACAGATGTACTCGATGCCCAGGGATTTGAGGACGTCGACCATGAAGTCGGACCCAGGTCGTTCGTTGGTGAGGATTTCGACGTTGGAGGGTGGCGTTCCGGTTTCGGCCTCGCGAGCCGCGGCGTTAGGAGCGACGACTCGCGGAGTGCCGGGCTGGAGTTGCTGTGCGCGCCCAGTGCCGCCGGCAGCCAAAGTAGCGGCGCCGACGGTGGCACTTTGAAGGAAATTGCGTCGGTTTAGGGCACTTTTCTTAGACCGGGCCACGAGGCTCTACCTGCTCAGAGATAGAGTATCACTTGGAAGGCAGACCGAACTCGACTTTCCGTTCCTTGTTGATCTGCTTGCTGAAATCGCGATCCACCAAGTCAAGCGAGACGCTGTTCTTGGCTCCCTGAACGGTAATGTAGTTGAGGGTGTCGCCTTCCACCCAGTAGGCGATCGCCGGGAAGATGGTGTGGTCCTTCAAAGCGATCAGAAACATTACCTGCTGCTCGGCAGTCGATGCGGCCTGGTCGTCGGGTGCTTGCTGGGGCGCGGGAAGAGGCGCATTCGAGTAGTCGCGCAACACCGGATTGGCGGTATCCGGCCTGAAATACTGGTTGATGATCACCACGGGTGGCTGCGTCATCTGGTCATAGCCCGCGCCCTGATACTGCGAATAGCCAGCCATAGGCGCCGACGGCGCATCGTAGTCGTAGTAATTCCCACCATAGAACACCGGATACGGAACAGCAACAGCGATGCCATGCGACCGGTGCGGCACTTGAGGAACCGGTGCCGCGACCAGGGGCGAACCCGGAAGGCGAGGATTTCGTACGGCCACGGGAGCTCCGGTACCGGGATAAATCAGGCGGCCAAATCCAGCTCCGCCGGTGCTCCCGACAGCCCCACCAGGATTGGAAATCCGGCCAAAACCGGTAGGATCGGCAGCGCGCTGGCCCCACGCTGTCGCGGCCAGCAGCAATAGTAAAGCCGGGAACTTCATCGGAGTCGCCTCCTATCTGAATCTTAGACGTATTTTAGACGCTTTGGAAGCGCGCGGCGTTGAGCCTAATAGAGCATAAGGTAAACCACAACCCCTGTAGCGCTCACATACAGCCAGATGGGAAGCGTCCAGCGAGCAATGCGCCGGTGGCGGCTGAAGTCGCCGGTCTTCTCGGCCTTAAGCGCACGGCGTAGGGTGATGATCGCCAGGACCGGCACCGCAGCGGCCAGGGGCGTATGCGTATACAGAATGGTGAAGTAGACGTAGCGAATGAATCCAGTCTTCTGGTAATAGACGATGCCGGAATTCGCGTGATAGACGAGGTAGGAGACCAGGAAAACAACGGACACAGAGAACGCCGCAATCATGGTCTTCTTATGCTGGTTGCGCTTCCGCGCACGGATCAGGAAGTATCCGCGGACGAGGAGAATCGCGGCTGTTCCGTTCAGAATCGCGTTCACCGCAGGCAATTCATGGACGTCCATCAGGAACGCTGCCTCAGCAGCGCCTTGGCATCGGCGATCACACGCTGGATCGCGTCGGGTTCCGAAGTCAGGTAGTATCCCCGCATCTGCATATTCCGATCGACCAGCACGAAGCGCGTGGAATGATCGAAGCTTCCATCCACCGGATTTAGCTTGAACACGTCCTGCCCCAGGTGGTTCAACGTTTCGCGTGGGCCTGTCAGGAAATACCAGACTCCAGGTGTGGCGCTGTAGAATGCGGCGTACTTTGCAAGCACTTGCGGAGTGTCGCGATCGGGATCCACGGTCATCGAGACCAACTTCACGTCCTGTCCGGCTAGAGCAGATTGGACTTCGTGCATTTGCGAACTCATGCGAGGGCACGGACCAGGGCAGTTGGTGAACATGAAATTCGCCACCCAGACGTGGCCGGCTAGGGATTCGCTTTTGAAGCTGGCTCCAGTCTGGTCGGTCAGTGTGAAATCGGAAACGGCGCCCAATGCGGGCAGGTTGGCATGCGCGGCGCAGCCGACCAGACCTAGAGCAACAAGACTAACTGTCCAGCGCCATGAGGCCATACAGCAAAGGAAGATATAGCACGCTGGCGAGCAGCACGCGGCGGGCCTTGAGGCGGGTCTGCGTCGAATTCGCCTGGAATCCGGCGTACAGCATGATGGTTCCCAACACGGACGCGCCAAACAGATAGAAGTTGCCGGCCATGTCGAAGAACTTCGGCGCCAGACTCATAGGGATGAGCGCCATAGAGAACCAGACGATGCGCCGGGAGGTAGAATCGACCGTCGGCTCGACGACCGGAAGCATGCGTATGCCGGCGCGCGCGTAATCCTCGCGGTACATCCAAGCGATCGCATAGAAGTGCGGGAACTGCCACAGGAACAGGATGGCGAAGAGGATCCCCGCCTCGTAATTCAGATGGCCCGTGGCGGCCGCATAGCCGATCAGGGGAGGCATGGCTCCGGGAATCGCACCAATCGTGGTCGATATAGGCGACACGCGCTTCAGAGGCGTGTAAACGAAGAGGTAACTGGCCAGCGTGAACAGCGCCAGCAGAGCGGTCAATAAATTAACGCCGAGCCACAATTCCACGAATCCCGCCGCGGAAAGAGCCGTGCCGAACCTCAGCGCCCGCACCGCGGTGATCCGGCCCGATGGAATCGGACGAGCTTTGGTCCGGTTCATGAGGCCGTCACCTTCACGCTCGTACCACTGATTCAGGGCCGCCGTTCCACCAGCGATCAGCATGGTCCCGAGCAGCGTGTGAAGCAGCTCCATCCAGGTCCAGGGCTTTCCAAGATGCGTACCAAATAGAAATCCGATCGCGGTGCTCATCAGAATGAACAGCGTGATCCGCGGCTTGGTGAGCTCGAGATAGCGGTTCATGAGGTTACCGCCTGATGGTGCGAATCCGCCGTTTCAGATGCGCGCGCGTGGACGTTGCGCCGGATTTGGATCGCCAGGACGACGCTGGCGGCCAGCGTCAGCCCGCCGGTAGCGACATGAGCCACCGTAGTCAACACCATCGCCAGCGGATACTCTGCAGCGTTGAGACGTGCCACGTATGCGGCGATACCCAGAAAGATCTGGATCAAGGTAATCGTTAAGAGTCCCACCGCCGCGGGCCGTAGTGCACGATGCCTGGGGAACTGATTCAAGACGAAGATCGCGGTTAGCAGAATCACCAGCGGTACGAGCATCGCGCCGATGACGTGCGGCATGAGCCCGAATGCCCGATGGCGGAAGCCTGCGCCGAGCCCGATCTGCAACAGAATCAATACAGGAGTGACGACGGCGAGCGATCGCAAAGACGGCCAGCCATAATCCTCGACTGGATCGGGCCCTTGCTGCCAGTTTCGAGACGTGAAGACAGCGATCGCAACCGTCACCGAAAAGAACAGCTGCGCGAGACACGCGTGGGCGATACTGATCGGCGCGGGCTGCAGCAGAAGCACGGTCGCCCCCCCGAGCAGACCCTGAGCAACGACTCCACCCAGCGCGAGCCAGCCGAGCTTTTTCATCCACGCACGTTTTTCGACGCGCGCGATCCAAATCGCCAAGATAATGGTCAGAGTCCCGACTACAGTGGCAATCATCCGGTGACCGGTTTCGAAGAGTACGCCGTCGGTCATCTCGGGGATCACCTGCCCGTAAGACAACGGCCAGTCGGGCACCGAAAGCCCGGCTTCTTTGCTGGTGACCGACGCTCCGGCGATAACCAGGAACAGAGTGCACACGGCGACCAGGGTCGCGTATCGGTGCAGCCAGGGGTTTTTCATTAGGTTAGGAAACAACGATTGGTACATCTCTAGTTTAGCGCGTAGAATTAGGTTTTTGTGACCTCCTCGCCTCATCAGCCCATTCACACCCTCTACGGCGGCGCACACTTATTTAAATCAACCACTTGCATTAGATTGAGCGCGCTGGCCCAAAAAGCGTTTCACGAATACGCTCCCGACGCCAAGACGATGGCGAAGATTTTCGGCATCAACGGCATCGAGACTCGGGTCCATGCGCGGGTAACTGAGAAGTTGATTCGCGACCCCATCGAGGATTACCGGATAGACTTCGAGGACGGATTTGGCGTTCGGTCCGATGCCGAGGAGGACTCAGCGGCCGACAATGCCGCCCAGGAAGTCAGCACCGCCGTTGAGGCAAATGCGCTGCCGGCGATGTTCGGGATCCGCGTGAAGTCCTTTCACTCGAAGGCGACAAGAGCCCGGGGGCTGCGCACACTGGATCGTTTTCTTTCGCAGGCGACATTGCCACCAAACTTCGTCGTCACGCTGCCTAAGGTCACCGCGCCTGAGCAGGTCTCTGAGTTAGTCCGTGCTCTTCAGCCCTACCTCAACGTGCGGATCGAGATCATGATCGAGACGCCGGGATCGATATTTATACTGCGCCAGTTGCTCGAAGCAGCCGGAGGCAAATGCGTGGCGGCGCATTTCGGAGCGTACGACTACATGGCGAGCCTCGGCATCACCGCCGCGAATCAGGATTTGCATCATCCCGCTTGTGAGTTTGCCAGGTCGATGATGCTGGCATCGCTCGCGGGCACCGGCGTGTGGCTGGTGGACGGAGCAACCAACCTGCTTCCCTTCCCGCCCGAGGTCCATCGAGCGTGGAAACTGCACTACGACAACATTCGCCATTCTCTCTACAACGGCTTTTATCAGAGTTGGGATCTGCACCCTGCCCAAATTCCGGCTCGCTTGGTGGCGGTGTACAACTTTTTCCTGGAGGGTCTGCCGGACGCATCGCAAAGGTTACGCAATTTTAGGGAGCAATCGGAGCAGGCTACACGCGTTGGTGCCATCTTCGACGATGCGGCCACAGGACGAGGGCTGGTTAATTTCTTCGAGAGAGCGGTGCGTTGTGGCGCGATCGATCCAAATGACGTTCCCGGCTAGGCCCGTTTTCGCACTGCCGTAATCAGGCGCTCCGAGCGAACTGGCTTAGCGAGGACTTCGTCCACCAGAGCCTTCTCCGGACGATCGTCGAGATCGGCGCCCCAGCCCGCCAGCACGACGATCCGCACGCCCGGCGCAGCTTCGCGAAACTCGCGAACTAAAGCGAGGCCGTCCTCTGGGGATGGCAAACGAAGATCCAGAATCACACAGTCAGGTGGGAGTTCGCGAAACCTCTCCCGGGCTCTAGCGGCGTCGGTTGCGGTCGACACATGGTGTCCGTCGCGCTCCAAAAGCATTTTCCGGAGTTCCAGACCGCCCGGGTCGTCGTCGACAAGTAGAACATTAGCCATCAGTTAAACTTCACCGCGGCAATCACCAGTTGCGGCATGTTCTGATTCCAGCTCTGCGGGGTGTTATCGAACGGAAGACGGAAACTTTTCGTTTCGCCTGGTTTTAGGCCGCCCATTTTAGGGCTCACAATGGCCACGCGCTGGCGCAGAGTCACCTGGTTGTAGTAATCGTAGAACACGCAGTAGATCTCTACCGTGTCGAGATTGCGATCGCCGGCATTGGTAATGTTGCCCGCGATTTCCACTACCACTTGGCTGAAGTAATTCTTGGCGGCTTTCATCCCCACGTCGCTGAGCTTGAGATTCCCGATGTACGCGCGCGCTTCGGGCGTCAGAGGCGCTTCGATGGCCGCCTTGCGCGGAGCAAGCTCGAGATATGCCACCACGCCCGCTCCGGCCAGGACCAGCGCGACCAGTACAATCTGGGGCAACCCAAGCGTCTGGCGCTTAGGCGGTGCGGCCGCCGATAGTGGAAAGTTACTGCCCACTAATAGTCATCTCTCCTATCAGAAGCGACGGAGAAGCGATCGAGCTGCGAAACTCGAGGTTCGCTCCCACCTTCTCCAGGCTCATCAGCATCTGCTTCAGGTTTCCAGCAATCGTGATCTCGGAAACAGGATACGCCAGTTCGCCGTTCTCAATCCACAGTCCGGCGGCGCCCGACGAATAATCGCCAGTCACTGTATTGGCAGATGCACCGATCAACTCCGTGACGTAGAGGCCCTGTTGGACTCCGGCGATCAGATCCTGCTCAGAGCGGGTCCCGGCTTCGATATAGAAATTCCCCGGGCCGACGCCAGCCGCACCAGCCAACCCGCGAGAAGCGTTTCCGGTAGTCTTCAAACCCAACTTTAGCGCCGTGTAGGTATTCAGCAGGTAACTCTTGAGCACGCCGCGCTCGATCACGACGGTTCGCCGCGAACTCACCCCTTCATCGTCAAAGGGCGAGCTGCCGAACAAGCCGGGCATGGTGGCGTCGTCGATGATGGTCAGCGCTTCGGAGGCAATCTTTTCTCCGAGTTTCCCCGTGAGGAATGACGCGTGGCGATAAATCGAGCCACCGTCCACCGCATCAAACAGATCACCCAAAAGCATCCGAGCGGTGCGAGGTTCGAAAATCACCGGCACTTTCTGGGTGGGAACCTTGCGCGGATTCAGCCGCCGCAGAGCTCGTTCCGCAGCTCGCCTCCCGACCTCCTCCGGACTTTCAAGACGTGCCGCCTCGCGGGCCGACGACTGCCAGTAATCACGTTCCATGGAGCCGTTCTGTTTGGCAACTGGGACCACGCTGAGGCCGCAGCTTGAGGTCCGATACTCGCCCGCGAAGCCCAGCGAATTGGCGAACACGCGCGAGCCGAGGTAGGAATCGAACGACGCGCCTTCCGAGTTGGTAATACGCGCGTCGGCCGACAAGGCTACTTCTTCGGCTTTCAATGCCTGGGCGATTTTAAACTCGGTTTCGAGTCGCGCAACCGAATCGTCGTAGAGTTTCAGGTCTCCCGCAAAACGCCCCAGATCGGCAGGATCGGGCAAGCCTGCGTGCGGGTCAGGAGTCGTAATTCGCGCAAGATCGAGCGCCCCAGACACCATAGATTCAATGCCTTGTGCCGACAAATCGGATGTTCTGGATGAACCGGTCAGATTCCCTACGAGTACACGAATTCCCGCGCCTCGCGAACCGGCTTGCTTCAGGTTTTCGACCTCGCGCATGCGAACACCAGCGGAGAATTCCTCGCCTTCCGAGATGGTGCACTCGGCGCCGGTCGCCCCAGCGTCTAGGGCTCGGCGCACAGCAGAGCGCGCGATATCAATAAGACTTTCGCTCATGCGGCTGTTCCGCCGACCGTCATCTTGTCGATCTTCACTGTCGGAATGCCGACGCCCACCGGGACGCTCTGCCCTTCCTTGCCACAGATGCCGATACCTTCGTCCAGTTGTAAATCGTGACCCACCATGCTGACGTACTTCAACGCCTCGGGACCGTTGCCGATCAAGGTTGCGCCCTTCACCGGCCGTGTCAGCTTGCCGTTTTCGATCAGGTAGCTCTCGGTGGCCTGGAAGACGAAGTTCCCGCTGGTGATATCCACCTGCCCTCCCCCAAATGTTGCGCAATAAATGCCTTTGGGCACGCTGCGAATGATATCTTCCGGATCGCTCTGCCCCGCCAACATGTAGGTGTTGGTCATGCGCGGCATGGGGATGTGCTGATAACTTTCCCGCCGGCCGCTGCCGGTGGAAGCGGATTTGAGCAATCGCGCCGAAAGAGTGTCTTGCAAGTACCCGCGCAGGATGCCGTTTTCGATCAGCACGTTCTTCTGGGTTGGAACGCCTTCGTCGTCCACGTTTAGCGATCCGCGGCGGCTGCCGATGGTGCCATCGTCAATCACCGTGCACAAAGGGCTCGCGACCTGCTGGCCTATACGGCCGCTGAAGGCGGAAACACCTTTGCGGTTGAAATCGGCTTCGAGGCCATGGCCGACGGCTTCATGCAGCAGGATTCCCGGCCACCCTGGCCCCAGCACGACGATCGATTCGCCCGCGGGAGCATCGACAGCCGAGAGCTGGACGATTGCCTGCCGCGCCGCTTCTTTGGCGAAATGCTCGGGCGTCTTTTCGTTTAAGAAAAAATCGAGCATTACGCGGCCGCCGCCGCCCGAATAACCCTGCTGCGGAACGCCGTCGGTTTCGCGAGCCAGCGCCGCGACGCCCATGCGCGCCATCGGTTGGCGGTCGAAACTGAGGCGGCCATCGCTCGATGCGACCAAAACCTCGCGGACGCTATCGGCATAGTTCGCAATCACCTGAAACACGCGGCTGTCGTAGGCGCGAGCGGCCGCGTCGGCACGCTTGACCAGGTCCACGCGCTCGGCCAACCCCACTTCGTGGGGCGACGTGATCATGGGATACAGATTGTGCTTGGAGGCTTCCTGGAAGCCGGTTTTCACGACGCTCGCCGGGCCGCGCGCGATCAATGCCGCGACACGGGCGGCTTTGCGGATCTTCTCCGGGCTGAGGTCGTCGCTATAGGCGTAACCAGTGCGCTCCCCGGCTATGACGCGAATGCCGACACCCAGCGTCACGCTTTCACTGGCGCTCTTGACGATGCCTTCGTCAATGCCAATAGAGGTGTTCGAGAGGTATTCGAAATACAGATCCGCGTACTCCCCTCCCGCCGAGAGCGCTTCGCTCAGGTAGGATTCCAGATCACGCTCCGTGATACCGAATTTCCCAGCAAAAAAAGATGTCAAGAAGGAAGGAGTCGACCCCATACTTTGAGCCTAGCAGACCTGTAGAATGGTCCAGGACGAGGAGAACTGGATGAATCGACGCAAAGCAATTGGATCTATGGTCGTAGGGGCAGCAGCCACGGCCGCGACGGTGCGTGTAGCGAGCGCCGCCGATACGGAAATCGAAATTTTGGCGGAGCACTGGAAGAAGTCGAAGGATTTGTCGCTGAAGACCGCCGAGGCCATGCCGGCGGAGTTCTACGATTTCAAGCCGTTCCCGGAAGCCCGCGCGTTTGGCGCGGAGCAGCAGCACTTGGGCCAGGCGGAAGGCTTTTACCTGGGCCGGCTAGGAAAAGGCGCGGCTCCCGCAGCCCCTAAAGACGACGTCACCAAAGCGACGACCGTGAAATACCTGACCGCGCTTTTTGACTGGTCGATCGGCGTAGTGGGGCAACTGACTTCGGCGGATCTGACCAAGACCTTCGGTCAAGGCAAGCAGGCGGCAACCGGCCTGGAGCTGCTGTACCAGGCGATGATCCACACTGCGCACACGCGCGGCTACGGCGAAATGTACCTGCGCATCAAGGGCGTGGTGCCGCCGACGTACAACGTTTAGCAGTAAGCTCGGCTAATCTCAGCGGGGGCGCTTGCGACCTGTTCGCCTGCGCTCGCGATTCTTTGGTTTTCCAGCGGATGATACTCGCGGTCGCGGGCCCTGTAGACCACCGTGCTGTCCAGCGTTCGCCCCGGCGGGCCCAACGACAGAGAATTGAAGTTTCTTCTCGACACCATCCACCCGGTCGAGCCGCACACGCACTTTGTCGCCGATAGAGTACTGGCGTCTGCTGCGCTCCCCAATGATCTTGCGGATGTTGTCGTGATACGTATAGCGATCGCCCGGAAGGGTATCGAGCGGCACCAGGCCCTCAATGAACAGATCCTCCAGCTCGACGAAAAAGCCGAAGCGGGTGGTGGAAATGATCAGGGCGGCGAATTCGTCGCCGACCTTGTCGATCATGAACTTCACCTTCTTCCACTCAACCAGTTCGCGCTCCGCTTCGGCGGCCCGGCGTTCGCTGTCGGAAGAAGATTCTGCGATGCTGCGCATGTCGGCATCGTAGCGGCTCGCGTCGAGATGCGCCCCTAAGACGCGGTGTACGATCAGATCGGGATAACGGCGAATGGGTGAGGTGAAGTGCGTATAGCTGGGCGCGGCCAGCGCGAAATGGCCTTGGTTGCGATCGCTGTAGCGGGCTTGCTTGAGCGACCGGAGCATTAAGTAACTCAAGATGCGCTCTTCGGGTTTACCTTCGATCTTCTTGACCAATCTCTGGTAGCTGCGCGAAGTAAGGTTGACGTCATCCAGTGCGATGACCTGATCGCGGAATTTCTTGATGGGCGCCGCGCCCCCGCGAAGCGAATACCCGAAGTGGGTGGCGACTTCCTCGAACTCCAGCACGCGCTTGGGATCGGGACGCTCATGAATGCGGAAGATGGTCGGGACTTCCAGGGCTTCGAGGTGCGAGGCGACAGCTTCGTTCGCCGCCAGCATAAATTCCTCGATCAGGCGATGCGCGATGTTGCGCGGTGCGCGCGTGACGCCGGTCATCTCGCCAAACTCGTTGAACTCGAGTAAAGGCTCGGGCAAATCGAAATCGATGGAACCGCGGCGGACGCGCTTGCGGTTCAGGATCAACGCCAGTTCCTGCATCCATTTGAATCTTTGGACGAGGCGGGCGTAGCGTTCGACCAGCGCCGGATCGCCTTCCAGCACGCCGTGGACCGCCGTGTAAGTCATCCGTTCGGCGCTGCGGATGACGCCGCGAGTAAATTCCTGCGATACGACATCACCTTGGGCATCGATCTCCAGCAGCGCGGAGAGCACCAGACGATCCTCATGCGGCCGCAGCGAGCACTGGTCGGTGGATAGTTCGACAGGCAGCATGGGAACGGCGCGGTCGGGGAAGTAGACGCTGGTGCCGCGCAAGGCTGCCTCCCGATCGATCCGCGAGCCGGGCCTTACGTAATGGCTCACGTCGGCGATGTGCACCTGCAGTGCCCAGTGTCCATTACTTAACGGTTCAACCCACACCGCGTCGTCGAAATCGCGCGCGGTCTCGCCGTCGATAGTTACGATGTCCAACTCGCGAAAATCGCGGCGGCGCGCCAGTTCCTCCGGAGGAATCGCTCCGGGAATGGCTCGCGCCTGCTGGAGAACCTCGTCAGGAAAGTGATGCGGAATATGATGGGCGCGAATGAGAATCTCGACGTCGATCCCGAAATCGCCGGGCAGGCCCAGGATCTCGATAATCCGGCCCACCGGGCGGTCGCCGTCTTCGCCGAAATCTATGATTTCCGCGGTGACGATCATGCCATCGAGTTCTTCGATGGTGTTCACCGTAATCGCTGCAGCACCCACGCGATCGACGGTCGCCTGACGCGAAGGCAGAGCCATGCCCTCAGGAATCTCGACCCATTGACGGAGTCGCTCGTCGTGGGGAACCACGAAATTACCCTGCCTGCGGATGCGGAACTCGCCGACCACCGTGGGATGAGCACGGCGCAATACGCGCACGATCTCGCCATCCGCCTTTCCATCGCGCTCGATGCGGCTGATCTTGGCGATCACACGGTCGCCATGCATGGCGCGTGAGGCGGACTCCTTGGGAATATAGACGTCGCCGCGCAGGCCAGGAACGGGCACTTCGGGAATCACGAACCCGTACCCGTCACGGTGGACGTTCAACCGTCCCACAGCAAATTCGCGGCTAACGCCGGTTGCCGTGTAGTGCCCGGATCTAGTTTCGATAATGTCGCCTCGCTGGGCCAGGCGGTCTAGCTCGGTTTCCAGTTGCTCGCGCGTGACCCCATCGCGCGAACGTTCCCGCAGAAGATGCTTGAGCGTCGCACGGCCGTGGGGGAGCTTGCGAATGTGCTCGATCAGTGACAGCGCCACGATCCATTATATTGGTGGAGATGGAAATCAAGGCTGTTCGACTCGAGATTCCCGAGAACGGCAACATCATCGTTGGCCAGAGCCATTTCGTCAAAACCGTCGAGGATTTGTACGAGGCCATGGTGAACACGGTGCCTGGAATCAAGTTCGGAATCGCCTTCAACGAAGCTTCGGGAGCCTGCCTGACCCGCGTGGACGGCAACGACGACGGGCTGAAGGCGAATGCCACCCAGAACGCGCTGTCGATCGCCGCGGGACATGTGTTCGTGGTCGCCATGCGCGATGGGTTTCCAATCAATGTGCTGGGGCGGATTCGGGAGATCCCGGAGGTCTGCTCCATTTTCTGCGCCACGGCGAATCCGGTCGAGATGATCCTGGCGGAAACGGAACAGGGCCGCGGAGTTTTGGGCGTGGTCGATGGCAGCTCTCCCCAGGGTGTAGAAGACGTAGTGGGCATCGAATGGCGCCACGGATTCCTCCGGCAGATCGGATACAAGCGTTGACATGAAACTCCCGCTGTCGGGACTTATCGCCGTAAGCTGCATGGCGCAGCAGGCCGTACCGGCCGCCCGCGAGCCTCATCATCACGTTATTTACGAGGATGCGCGCGTGCGTATTCTGGACGTCCGGATCGAACCGCGCGGAACGACGCTGCTACATCGCCACGATACCGACTACGTGGGCGTGACGCTAGACGAGGCTTCGCCCGGTATCCGTTTCTCGCCAGGCGGCATGACTCAAGTCGAGCTGAGTGAAAACGACCGCGAATTCCGCGAAGTCATCATCGAGCTGTTGCAGCCGCAGACGGGTCCCCGCAATGTGTGCGGTGAAATTCTTCTTGGCCAATATTTGCACTGCCACGACCCTGGATCCGAATGGCTCGGCGCAAACCTGCAAATGCAATTTGAGACCGACCAAACCCGGTTTGGCATTTTGCAGATCGCGCCCAATGCCAAGCTGGCGGTACCCCCGGCGGATGTGCCGCCCCTGCTGATTGCACTCGAGGGAACCGAAGCCGAGGCCGTCAGCCGTGCCAATGGAGCATCGGCTGGCAGTTTTCCGCGGCGCACTCTCAAGGCTGCGGATGTATTGCGTTCCCCCGCCGACCAAGTCACCGAAATTCAGAATAACGGGAAAACGGCAGCGCGCTTTCTGATAGTTGAATTTGGAGGTCCTGGTGAATAACTCTAAAGTCACTTCCGAAACCCTGCCGACGCTATAACGATGGAACTTCCCGCCGCTCTCGGAAAATATGAGCTGCTTGAGTTCCTGGGTGGCGGCATGTCGCACGTGTATCGCGCGCGCGACACAATGATCGACCGCACCGTAGTGGTGAAGATCCTGACCGATAGCTCCTGCCATGATGCCGATGCTAAGGCCCGTTTCCTGCAGGAAGCGAAGCTGGCGGGTGGTTTCCAGCACGAGAATATCGTCAGCGTTTTCGACTACGGCGAATTCGATGGCAAGCCTTTTATCGTAATGGAGTACCTCCAGGGCGAGGATCTCCGCGACGCCATACGCAATGGCCATCTGGGCGGCATGAATGACCGGCTCCGCATCGCCCTGAACATCGCCCAAGCCCTGGATTACGTGCATGGCCGCGCCATTGTGCATCGCGATGTCAAGCCTGAGAACATTCACATCGCCTCCAACGGCAAGGTGAAGCTGATGGATTTCGGTATTGCCAAGGCGCCCGATCTCTCGCTCACGCGTACGGGGATGGCCATGGGTACGCCGTATTACATGTCGCCGGAGCAAATCTCAGGGAGCGGAATATCGCACCTGGTCGATATCTATGCATACGGGCTGGTGCTCTTCGAGATCCTAACGGGAATTCGAAGCGTGCGCGGCGAAACCATGGAGCAGGTCTTTTTTCAGATTCTGAACTACCCCGTGGACGTCGCCGCGATGGAAAATGCGGGCGTTCCTCCAGCCGTGCGGGATCTGGTGGTGCGCTGCACCGCCAAGAAACCCGAAGAGCGGCCTCAAAGCTTTGGAGCGATCGTCGAAGAACTTCGGGGCATTCTGGCGGGTGATTCGAAATCGGCCACGCAGTCCCTTCCTAAAGCCGCGCGGCCGGCGCCTGTTCAGGCCGCACCCGCAGCCCAGGTGGTCGAGAAGAAGAGCAAGACCCCGCTATGGATCGGTATCACAGCCGCGGTGGTCATCGTTGCTGGACTCGCTTTCTGGATGTTGCGCCCCGGACCCGCACCAGCCGCTCCCGGAATGGTCTACATCCCGGCCGGCACGTTCCTGGCAGGGTTAGAGAAGAAGCCCACCAAGCTCAGAGCATTCTTTATCGACGAAACCGAAGTCTCCAATGCCGACTTCTGCAAGACCATGGGATGCAGCATCGAGCCGGGGAAGGAGAGTCTTCCCAAGGTCGGGATCACGGTTGCAGAGGCTCGCGCGTACGCCACGAAGATCGGCAAGCGCCTACCGACATCGCTCGAATGGGAGCGCGCGTTGCGCGGAACCCAGGGCGCGTTATTTCCATGGGGGGATCAGTTGGATGCCTCCAAGGCCAATGTCAGCGATAACCCGGCAGCCACGCATGAATTGATGCCGGTGCGCTCGTTTGCCGGACCACCCTTTAACATGATCGGCAACGCCTGGGAGATGGTGGATGACCCGATTACACCCAGCGCGAACGCCATCGCCATGTTCGCCGCGGTAATGACGCCGCCGGCGACTGCGCAGGAACCTTGGATCACCATGCGTGGAGGTTCCTTCGATCGAGTACTGGAGGCCGGGTTCAGCTACGACGCGTCGAGTATCCCGGAACGTTTTTCCGCGAGAAACGTTGGCTTCCGCTGCGCGAAAGACGGCTTCTAGCGTTTTTCGAGCGCTGCGCGAACCTCGCGGATTTGCTCCGCATGCCTCCGCGAGTGGAACGCGATAACGATCAGCGCTTCCACGCCGTTCAGCGGTCCAAAGACAGGATGAGCCGAGGCGAGCGTATATAAGCCAGTGCCCCGTTCCCGTGCGAATTCGATGGAACGCGCGCGAGCAGCGTGAAACCGTTCCAACCCTTCGGCCGCGCTTGTGAATCTGCCCTTCGGCAAAACCGTCTCCGGAGCTTGCCTCCGCGAGGAGCGATCAACGACCCGTGCAGCCAGCGCGGCTTCTTTCTCTTTGTCTTCCGGCGGAGCATCCGTGTATTCTCCGCCTGCAAGCCGCTTCAGAAAGATCTCCTCGACGGTAGCCACATGCTCGATGCATTCGAGCACCGACCAACGATTCTCCTCATGCCGGGTGTTCGCCAGCGATTCCGGAAGACCGGTGGCGGCGGCGTGAAAGTCTTCCTTGCTCTTTTCAAGAATGTCGACGATCTCGCTTCTATTCGCAGGTCCCATGCGGAAATTCTAGCTCAATATAAACCGGGCTCACCCGGCGGACGCGTCTTCCATCGCCGGTGAATCCACAACCACTGATCGGGATGCGCCCGAATCACATGTTCGAGGGCGGCGTGCACGTGCTGCGTGTCGGATTCGACGTCGGCGGTCATTGGAATTTCCGGATCGAAGCGAAGAACGTACTTCTGTTCATGCTCTGACCAAAGAGCGTAGCCAGGCACAACGGCGGCTCCGGTGTGATGCGCGAACTTGACGAAGGCGGTTCCCGCGCAGGCTTTTCTCCCGAAGAAGTCGATGAAAACGCCTTCCGCCGGCGTGGTGTTCTGGTCGATCAGGATGCCGACGGCATCGCCGGCCGCCAGAGCCTTCAGGATTTTGCGCGCCGCTTCCGTCTTTTGGATGATGTGGTTCCCCGACAGGGCGCGCCGCCTTTCGACGAACGCGTCCAAGCGGGGATTATCGAGCGGACGAACCACGATGTGCATGGGTGCAGTCATCAGCGCGTGCGAAAACGCGCTCAGCTCCCAGTTCCCGAGATGAGCCGTCGCCACCAGCACGCCCCGGCCCTTGGCTTGCGCGGCCACGAAATTTTCCAGGCCGTCATAGCGGATCCACTCGTGAACATTGGCACGCGTGATCGACGGGAACTTAGCGACGCTTGCCATGATGCGGCCCACGGACAGGAACACACCGTCGGCTATGCGATCCGGATCATCGGCGTTCGTGAAGCCGGCAAGTTCCAAGTTTCGGATCGCCACGCGCCGTAGCCGCGGAACGCCCCAGTCGAGCGCCTTGGCATAGGCGCGCGCCTTGAGCTCGAAAGCGGTCACTCGATCCAGCCGCCGCCTAGCACCAGGTCGCCAGAATAGAACACGGCGGCTTGGCCGGGAGTTACGGCGCGCTGTGCATCGTCGAAGCGGATCTCTACGCGATCGGGATCGGATGTGGGCAAAAGCGTGGCGGGCGCGGCGGCGTGCTTATTGCGGATCTTCACCTCGGCACGCACCGGTTCCAGTGGAGCCGCCATTGAGATCCAATTCAACTCTCTGGCATGCGCCTGATCGCTCAACAATTCCCGATCGCGTCCTATGGTCACCCGCCGGCTGGCTGGATCGGTCGAGATCACGTAAAGCGGTTCGCCCGCCGAGACGCGGAGACCACGCCGTTGGCCAACGGTGAAATGGTGAACACCCGCATGCTCGCCGACTACCTGCCCATCGGCCGTGACTAACTCGCCTGCGACTTCTTGCGGCGCAATTCCCTGCTCCCGGAAATAGGCGTCGATAAACGCCGCGTAATCCCCATTAGGGACGAAGCAAATCTCCTGGCTATCGGGTTTGGCGGCGGTAGGAATTCCTAGTTCGCGGGCTAGCTCGCGAACCGCACTTTTCTCCATGGCCCCTAGCGGGAACATCGACCGCGCGAGTTGGTCCTGCTTCAAACCGAAGAGAAAATAGGTCTGGTCCTTGGCGCGATCCACGCTGCGCAACATTTCCCAGCGGCCGTTATCCGGATTCCAGTGGATCTGCGCATAGTGACCCGTGGCGATGCGGTCGGCGCCCACGCCCGCGGCCATTTCGAGAAACCGGTCAAACTTGATGAAGTTGTTACACAGCGTGCAGGGGATGGGCGTACGCCCGGCCAGATATTCGTCGACAAAAGGTTTCACGACCTGGTCCTCGAAATCACGCTCGAAGTTGACCACGTAGTAAGGAATTCCAAGGATCTGGGCCACCGCGCGAGCATCGTAAACATCGTCGAGCGAACAGCAGCGTCCCGTGGCCTTGTCGCTCTGGATCTCCGGCAACCGGCGCTGGTTCCAAAGCTGCATGGTCAAGCCGATGACGTTTTCCCCGCGCGCCTGCAGCATTCCCGCGACGACGGAGCTGTCGACGCCCCCGGACATCGCAACGGCTAACGGATTCTCAGGCATAGGGGGGTGCAAGCTTTCGCAGATGTGCGACGGAATCGACCAGTGCCTCGACTAGCGCATCCACTTGTCCGATAGTGTTCGATCGCCCCAGTGAAAACCGTATGCTTGATCGGGCTTCGAGGCGACTCAATCCCATGGCCAGCAAAACGTGCGACGGCTCGGGTGCGCCGCTGGAGCACGCAGCACCGCTCGACACCGCGAATCCCTTGAGATCCAACGCAATCAGCAAGGCGTCACTATCGATCCCATCAAAACGTATGTTCGTCGTGTTCGGCACGCGCGGCGACCCAGCGCCATTCACGCGCGTATCCGGAATGCGGTCGAGGATGCTTTGCTCCAGGTGATCGCGCAAGGCCCCCTGGCGGCGATTCTCGGCGTCAGCATGCTCGCCCATTTGTTCCAAGGCCGATTCAGCCGCTCGTCCCAGCGCGACGATCCCAGCGACATTCTCGGTTCCCGCACGACGCTCACGCTCATGGCGTCCGCCGAACATCATTGGCTTGAGTGCGATTCCTTTGCGGACGTACAAAGCCCCCACGCCCTTGGGTGCGCCGATTTTGTGCCCGCTGATTGTATAGAGCCCGACGCCCAATTCAGCTACGTTTACCGGAATCTTGCCAGCCGACTGCACACCATCGGAGTGCAGTGCGACACCGGCTTCCGCCGCTATGCGCGCGATCTCGGCGATCGGCTGAATCGTCCCCAATTCGTTATTCGCATGCATCACGCTGATGACTTTCGTCTCGGGGCGCAACGCCCGCCGGATTGCATCGGGATCCACAATGCCGCTGCCATTCACCGGGACGAGCGTGTGATCCAGTTGTCCCGCCGCCCCCAGCACCGCCGGATGCTCGAAGGTCGTCGTCACCACGTGACATCCCCTGCGCGATCCGACCCCGAAAATCGCCAGATTATCCGCTTCGGTTCCGCCACTGGTGAAGATAATTTCCTGCGGTTCCGCACCCAGCATCCCGGCCACTTGCTTGCGCGCGGCATCAAGCATTTTCCGCGCCGTTTGACCAAAATGATGAATGCTGGAGGCGTTGCCGTACACTTCCGTCATCACCGGAAGTATGGCGTCCAGCACCTCCGGCGAAACCGGAGTCGTGGCGTTGTGATCGAAGTAGAATCGCTGCACGGCTTTCACTATGATCTTATCAGC
>Ga0105240_10002376_pt1 | contig 30348 bp, 26 predicted proteins | sample KBSC54metaG_FD_80426 | JGI IMG/M metagenome (GOLD analysis project Ga0105240, IMG submission 80426) | Corn rhizosphere microbial communities from Kellogg Biological Station, Michigan, USA - KBS C5-4 metaG | ecosystem: Host-associated > Plants > Roots > Rhizosphere > Soil | place: Michigan, USA... | reverse complement strand
CCCTGCCCCAAGGGGCCGGTGGTGGTCTCGATTCCGAGGGCCGCCTCGTGCTCGGGATGTCCCGCCGTGCGGCTGCCCAATTGCCGGAAACTCTTGATTTCCTCCAGCCCCAGCGGATAACCGGTCAGGTGCAACAGGGAATAAAGCAGCATCGAGCCATGACCATTGGACAGCACGAAGCGATCGCGGTCGAGCCACTGCGGATTGCCGGGGTTGTGCTTGAGAAAGTCACCCCAGAGCACCTGGGCGATGTCGGCCATGCCCATGGGCATGCCTGGATGGCCTGAATTGGCGCGCTGGACGGCGTCCATCGACAGGGCACGGATGGTATTTGCGAGCTCGCGGCGTGTTGTCATGTAGCTTCTTTGAGGGCGGGGCGGACCGCGCATTTTCCACGAGACTGTGAGGATGCTCAATCACAGGTTATGCCCGCTGTTCCAGGGGCTTACGACTTAATTGCGGCACATTCACGTGGGCCTGTTCACATTATGAGGCACGCGAGCGCGTACTGCGTCATGACCTGCGCTTCAGAGCAAGGTCAAGACCGGGGCAAGCGACCTGGTTCACTGCAGTGGACCCGGGCACATCGGGTAGAGTTTCCGTGCACTGGCGCGTTCGATCTGACGGAACGGAGGTCGCCCGCGGTGGTCTCTTTTAAGCGACGGATGCCGCAGGCACATGATGGAAAAAAGCGTATTGCGTCTGACACATTTCACTGACCCGCACCTTTATGGGAGCGAGACGGAGTCGTTGCGGGGTATCGCGACACTGCCCGCGCTCACGGCGACGCTTGCCCAGGCCCAGTCGCATGACTGGCCGCCCGATGCGGTGCTGGTCACCGGCGATATCGTGCAGGATGACCCTGCCGGCTATCCCCATTTCCGCCGCATGTTTGGATCGCTGGGGATGCCCGTGCTCTGTCTCCCAGGCAATCATGACGAGCCTGCCGCCATGCGACGCGAGCTGACGGGCCGCCCGTTCGTGGTGGGTGGTCATTTCGACATGGGCCGCTGGCGGATCGTGCTGCTCGACAGCTGCAAGCCGGGCTCTGCGAGTGGCTTGTTGAGCGCGCAGAGTCTCGAGGCGCTCGAGGAGGCGCTTGCCTCCGCGCAGAACCGGCATTGCATGGTCTGCCTGCATCACCATCCCCTCCCCATGGACAGCCGCTGGCTCGATCGGGTGGGCCTGGAGAACGCGGCGGAATTCCTGCAAATCATCGACCGACACCGTAATGTGCGCGCCGTACTCTGGGGCCACGTGCACCAGAGCTATGACGGCCTGCGCAAGGGTGTGAGGATGTTGGCGACACCTTCGACCTGCGCTCAGTTTCTGCCTCACGCGGCGGATTTCGCGGTGGACCGGCGGCCGCCGGGCTACCGTACACTGCAGCTGCATCCGGATGGATCGCTGCTTACGGAGGTTGTGTGGGTCGAAAAACGTGCTGGCGACTGCTCGCGCTCGGTCTCCTCGGCTGCCTGACGGCGGCCCATGCCGCGAGCCCTGTATGGGCCATCCACGGCGACCATAACACCGTCTATCTCGCAGGCTCGGTTCACCTTCTGAAGGCCAATGACGCCCGCCTGCCGTCGGCATTCGACCAGGCGTATGCGGGCTCGCGCGCGCTCGTGATGGAGCTCGACCTGGGAAAGGTCGATCCCATGCAGGCCGCCGGCTGGATGATGGAGCACGGTACCCTCCCAGAGGGAAGCAACCTGAGGCAGGCGATCGGCGAGGAGCGCTATCGACGGGTGAGCGCCGCGGCCACGCGCCTCGGCATGCCGATGGAAATGGCCAACCAATTCGCTCCGTGGGTGCTCGGTTTGCAACTCATGGAGCTCCAGTACACGCAACTGGGATTCGACTCGCAGTCGGGCGTCGAGCAACAACTCGAGCACCGAGCGCAGACTGACGGCAAGCCCACCAGCGGCCTGGAGACGCTGCAGGAGCAGCTCGGAGTATTCGAGACACTCACCTCCGAGCAGCAGGCCAGATTCCTCGATCTCGTCGTAACGGAGATGCGTGACGTCGGCAGCGATACGCAGTCGGTGATCACCGCCTGGCGCACTGGCGATGCAGCCAAACTCGCCGCGTTGCTGGGCGACGAGTACAAGTCCTTTCCCGCGCTCTACCGCACGCTGGTGAGTGATCGCAACAAGCGGTGGGTGCCGCAGATCGAGCGGCTCCTGAAGGAGCGGGACAATTACTTCGTGATCGTGGGCGCCTTGCACCTGGTCGGTGACGGCGGGCTGCTCGAGTTGATGCGGCGGGATGGGTTCAAGGCCGAGCAGCTCAATTAGTTTATGGGCTGAAAGTCGCCTGGCGGGCCAAATGGCCCAGCGTTTCAGCGGGCACTCTGTCGAGCGTTCCCTACGGGTCGGGCAAAAAAGCGTGGTTTTTGCGGGCCAGGCTGCGCAACGCGCGGGCGGCGTAGAACCGCCACAGTAGGATGCCCATCAGCGCGACCCATGCCAGCACGAGCCAGCCTACGAAGCCGTCGAATTGGCTGAGCAGGAAACCTAGCGGCGCGCCTGAGACCGGCCGGGTCAGCTCGTGCACACTCAATATCACCCACACCCAACCTGCATGCAGCCCGAAGCCGGCGGCAATATTCCCCGTGATCGCACGTACTACCGCCAGCACGACGCCGACCGCGGCGAGGCACAGAAACGCATCCGCGATACTCAGGGGAGCGGAGAACGCATGCAATGTTCCGGTGATGAGGTCCACGCCGCTCCAGGGGGTCACCTGGTCGGCGGGAATCCGCACCTTGCCGAAGAAGTGGCTCGCGGAATACAGAATCGAGGTCAACACGACCGCAGTGCGCGTCCCGGACTCGCGTTGAATGGCGGTGAACATCGCGCCGCGGATGAAAGTCTCCTCGATGAGCGCAACGGCCAGCCCGCTACCGAGACGCGCGAGCACGAGCTTCGCGACCGACGCCGCGTCGAGCTTCGCAGCGGGGCGCCATTCCAACAGTCCGAGCGCCGCCATGATCCCGACGATGGCCACCAAAGTGGCTACGCCCAACGCCAACCCGATCAACAGCTCGCGCACGAACTCGCGGCGCGGCGCGCCATAGCCCAGGCTCGCGCGATCGGCGAGACCCATCCGACGCGCGATGAGCACAAACCCGGCCAGCAAGGCGAGCATCCCGATGCGCTCACCGATCCGATGGAACGGAAAATCGAAATACGGATGCAACAGCAGCCAGCCTGGATAGGCCAACATCACCACCACCACGAAGGCGATGGCGAACAGGCCAAGAAAATAGACGAACGCGCGCATGGTCGACCTTCTGAAAGGAACGCAGCGTAACCCAAACACCCGGTCGAGCCTACTTGCGCTGCGCGGGCGGCAAGAACTGCCGCCCCTGCGGCCCTCGCCCCGGCCGGTCACCGGTCACGCCGCCGCGCAAGGGTTCGTCAATGGATCCCCACCGTCCGCAACATTCGTGGCGCACTCGATCCGCCGCGATGCGACCTCCGCATTTCTGCACAAACGCGCAATCTTTTCGCATGGTCAGGACGTGTGACGGCGCTCAGAATGAGCTCCCCTACCGCTCAGCACTGAGCGCCAAACGAGGATGGAGTCTCATGAAGGAACAGCGCGCCCGGGAAATTCTTCAAGCACTCGTGCAGGGTGTCGATCCGTTGACGGGCGAGGACCTGCCACCCGGTACGATTTTGCAGCATGCCGATGTACTCCGGGCCCTGCTCGCCGGCATGACGGCACTGGAGCAGACCACCGCCCGCGCGCAGCGACGCGCCCAACTCCCGGACAACGTCGGGCGCGCATGGACGGCGGATGAGGAGGCCACACTCGTCGCCTCCTACAAATCCGGGAACTCCGTCCCGGACATCGCGATACGTCACGGCCGCACGTTGCGTGCGATCGAAGCGCGTCTCGAGAAGCTCGGGCTCCTTACACCGGAGCAACGAACCACGAATCCCGGTTTCGTGAGAGACCTGCTCGAGGAAGACGAGGTTTGGTAGTACAGGTAAGCTTGCACGGATGTCATCCACAGCCCCCTTGCAGCCCATCGTCATCTGGTTTGGACGGGTGGGCGACCTGATCCTGCTTAGCACCTTGATCGACATCCTCCACCGCCGGTACGGACGCCCGTGCCGGTTGGTTGGCGCCGGCGCCTGGACGGCGGAAATCTTCCGCACGCACCGGGATGTCGACCGCGTCGACTGCTTGCGCCGCTACACGCCGTTTTTTTTGGACCTGGCGTGGTGGCGCGCGCTCTGGTGGCTGCGCCGCAATCGTGACGCGCCGGTGTACGTTTGCGAGTACGACCCCAGGAAGCTGAAAAGAATCCGCCGGCTGTTGACCTGGAGCGGCACCCCCGCCTCGCGCTGTCTATTCATCACGGAGGGCGCGAGTTGCAAAGCGCCGCACTGGGTCGATCGACTCATCAGCTTCGGTCATCTGACACCGCCAGCACTGAGTGCGAGCGACTACCCGTGGCCAACAGCGAACCCTCCACTGAGCGCCCCGCGCCTCGAGGTGTCGCCCACCGAGCGCGCTGACTGTGCGGCGTGGATCGCGGCGCAAGGCTGGTCCGGCCGCCCCCTCATCCTGGTGCAGCCGGGCAACCGGCGCACCATGCGCGGCAGGAAGTTGCGGCTCACCCCACAAGACGACAAGGCATGGCCGATCGAGCGCTGGGCCGCCTTGTTGCGGAAAGTTCATGCGCACATGCCCGAGGCCATCATCGTGTTGTGTGGCGCGCCCCGGGAGACTTTGCTGCTGGGTTGGATCCATGCAGCCGTGCAAATGCCGGATAGCGTATTCACGGCGGAAATCCCGCTGGGGCGCCTGCTTGCGCTGTGCGCAGCGGCCCACAGCATGATCTCGGTCGACACCGGGCCGGCGCATGCGGCGGCGGCACTCGGCCTGCCATTGTTGGTTTTATTCGGCGGCCATTCTCAAGCGGAGTGGCTGCCGCGAAGCTCTTCGGGCTCGCCCGTTACCGGTATTGGCGGTCCGCCGCTATCGACACGCCTCGACCAGATATCGGCGGACGCCGTATTCTCCGCCTGGCTGGCGTTGCTGGAGCAAATGGAAAACGGGGCTCACTCCGAGAGCAAGTCCCGCCATTGAGCTGCGACGGTCGCAAGGCGGAACCGCGGATCAGGACCGACCTCAGGCCGCCCCCCGGACCGCCACGCGCGAATGCGCTCCACATAGGCATCGAACAGTCCCAAAGCCGCGGCGACCCGCGCTGGAGCGGCGCGCAGATCCGATGACACGTGAGTCAGCAGTGCTTCATACACTCGAGGCGCCACTGCGACGGGCAGGATCTGGTTGCGATCACCCACGATTTCGGCCGCAGCGCCATAATCATGGGTCAACACAGGTGTCCCGAGCGCGTGCGACTCCGCAAAAACGAGTCCAAAAGTCTCGCGGATGACGAAGTTCGGAAAAAACGTGCAGAGTGCGGTTCGCACCTCGGTATGGATGCGCGCCTGTGGTTGCGGTCCGAGGTACTCGACTCCGTTGACAGCTACGGTTCCAGGCACCTTGTAGCCCGGGTTTCCGACTACCAGGCGCAACTCAGGAATCTGACGGCGCAGCTCGCGAAACGCATCCAGCGTGAACTTCAGCCCTTTGTTGGGGGAAGAAAAAAACACCAGTTTGTCCCGATCCACAGCCGACCCATCCGGCGCCAGCGCATCGTCGATAGGGTTGTAGATCGTGCGTGTCCGCACGGCTCCCTTCAGACCCATGGTGCGAAGAGCCGCTTCCACGCCGGCGCGCTGTGTGTTCGAAACGCAAATAATCGTTACGGCCAGATCGCGCAATGAGTCGGCTGTGGATGCAAGCCAACCCGCACGCTTCGAGCCCGGATTGAGCTGATCGTGCAGCCACAGATAGACACGCGCATTCGGGTAGAGGCTACGCACCCGCGGCAACGCCCGGGAATCGCGATTGATCACCACATTGGCGACTTCGGGCATTTGCTCCGGCGTACGATAACGACCGGAGTTTTCGGTTCGATTGTGCTGCACGACCAACGCATCGAGCGCGTCAGCGATGCGTGTCACGGTCGCTTCCGTCCCTCCCATGGCCTGCTCCCGCAGTGTCCGGGTGTCGTAGGGCTGCTGGCACGACGGGTCGAAGAACAGAGTAAGACGCATTTGGGGTTATTGTAGTATCCCTTCACCAGGATTGAGAGAACGGCGCGTGGCGATTCCAGGTCTCCTGTCGGCATGCATCATTACTTACAATGAATCCGATAGGATCGAGGCGTGTTTGAAATCCGTCGGTTTCTGCGACGAGATCATCGTGGTCGATTCGCACTCTACGGATGCCACACGTGCGCTGGCGCAAGCGCTCGGCGCACGCGTCATCGAGCGCGATTGGCCGGGGTACCGCTCGCAAAAGCAGTTCGCCATCGAGAGCGCCAGCCATGAGTGGGTATTGTGCCTGGACGCCGACGAGCGCGTGAGCGCACAACTGCGGAGTGAAATCGAGGCGCTGCGGGAAGGCGGCTTCGCCCAATTCGCCGGTTGGTCGATACCGCGCATTACCGACTACTTCGGACGCTTTCTCCGTCATGGCAACGCCTACCCGGACCGCCTGATACGCCTGTTCGATCGCCGTCGTGGCGGCTGGATCGGTTATGAGATCCATGAGAATACCCGGGTGCAGGGACCGGTCGGCAAACTGCGCGGCCATCTGGAGCATTACTCCTATCGGAGCCTCACGGATCATCAGGTACGGATGCAACGTTACGCGGATCTCATGGCCCGGGCCCTCTATGAGCGCGGCAAGCGGTGCGGACTCGGCAAGGTCCTGTTCAATCCGCAGTGGCGGTTCGTGCGCGGTTATCTGCTGCGGCTCGGGTTTCTCGACGGTTGGCGCGGGCTGGTATTCGCTCTCATCGAAGCCAACTACGTGCGACGCAAGTATCTCGGGCTCTACATGAGGACCAAGGGCCTGCCCGGCTGACCCGCCGCCTGCAACCTGCGCCGGCTGCAGGCCCCGCGCTGCGGGCCCGGCTGGCCTCAGGCTGATCCGACCGGCACGACGCGAATGCGTCGAAACCATTCGAGCCGCGCGACCGGGTCGTCATATCGCAGCAGCGTGAGTTTGTCGGCCAGACTGACTGGCATCAGCTCCGCCAGGCGAGACCCCACCCAGGAAGCGTCGTCGAACTGAGTCGGCATGCTCGTGTACGGTTCGCCGAAGGCTGGCAGCATCTTCCTGAGCAGCTCGGCCAAGGTGCGGTATTCGTAGGGCAACTCGACCTTGGATTCGGGCTCCAGGTATTCGACCTCACCCATGTAGAGTCCGTCGGCCCGCTGCGATTGATTCAGTACGCGGAACTTGCGCTCGCCCCGACAGGTGATCCCCAACAGGCCATCCGGCTGATTGTTGAAATCGACAATGACGGCGCTGGTGCCAAACTCCGCGATTTCCTTGACCTCACCGACCTCCGCCCCGGAGCGGATGAGAATCACCCCGAAGGGGCTTCCCTCCCGCATGCAACGGCCGACCATGTCGACATAGCGTGGCTCGAAGATCCGCAGCGGCAGGAAGCCTTCCGGAAACAACACCGTATTGAGCGGAAACAGGGGCAGCTCGATCACGCGCCTTTATTTCCTTCTGGTTGGGGCCTTCTCGTTTGGCCCTGCGGGTTTGGCGCCTCGGATGCGCGGGTGCGCTCGAGCTCGGCCAGCAACTTGCCGTGTAGGCCTCCGAAGCCACCGTTGCTCATGATGAGGACGTGATCGCCCGACCGCGCCGAGGTCGCCAACTCCCTGGCAAGCGCATCGATGTCCTGGCTGGAATGGCCGCGCGGTCCTAGTGCCGCGACCACGGCCTGCGTATTCCAACCGATGTCGGGCGGCGCATAGAGCCAGACTTCGTCCGCCCCCGACAGTGAGGTTGCCAAGGTGTCCTGGTGAACGCCCATGCGCATAGTGTTCGAGCGAGGCTCCAGGACGGCAATGATTCGAGCTTTCCCGACACGGCGTCGCAAGCCATCCACCGTCGTCGTAATGGCGGTGGGGTGGTGTGCGAAATCGTCATAAACCCGGACCCCGTCCACCTCGCCACGCAGCTGCATCCGCCGCGCGATGCCCTCGAACGACTGCAGCGCATCAATCGCATGCTCTACCGTCACACCGGCATGGTGAGCAGCCGCGATCGCGGCCAGGGCGTTCTCCATATTGTGCGCGCCTATGAGCGACCACTGCACGGTGCCGCGGGGCTTGCCGCTTTCCAGCACCTCAAACCGGGAGTAGTCATCGACGCCGTCCACCGTCCTTGCGCTCCACATGGCGTCTTTGCCTCCCTCACGGGCAAAACCTTCCTCAGGAGTCCAACAGCCCATGGCGAGCGTCTCGCGGAGCCGGGCGTCACCGGAGTTCCAGATAATGCGGCCGCCGCCAGGAATGATCCGGACGAGGTGATGGAACTGGCGCTGGATGGAGGCCACATCGGGATAGATATCCGCGTGGTCAAACTCGAGATTGTTGAGAATCGCGGTCCGGGGCCGGTAGTGGACGAACTTGGCGCGCTTATCGAAGAACGCCGTGTCGTATTCGTCGGCTTCGATCACGAAGAACGGATCGCGCCCCAGCCGCGCGCTGGTATCAAAATTCGCCGGCACGCCGCCGATCAGGAAGCCCGGCGCGAGACCGGCGTGTTCGAGGATCCAGGCGAGGAGTGAGGAAGTGGTGGTCTTGCCGTGAGTGCCCGCCACGGCGAGCACCCACCGGTCTTTGAGGACCTCCCGCGCCAGCCACTCTGGGCCGGACGTATAGGGCAGCCCACGCTCGAGCAACGCCTCCACCACCGGATACCCGCGTGTCATGACGTTTCCGACGACGACGATATCCGGGTCCAGATCGAGCTGGTCGGCCTCGAAACCCTGGATCACATCAATGCCGAGGGATTCGAGCTGCGTGCTCATCGGCGGGTAGACGTTCCGGTCGGATCCGGTGACGCGATGGCCGGCCGCGCGTGCGATGGCGGCGATACCGCCCATGAAAGTGCCGCTGATTCCGAGTATGTGGACGTGCATGGCTTTAGGTATTGGTGAGGGGAAACAAGGCGAACATCAGCAGCTGTCCGGCAAGAAACTGCAGGATAACGAGCGCGACGCTGGCGGCGCTCGACCACTCGAGTGCGGCTTTCACCACATGGCTGTTGGCGGCGATGACCCATATCAGCAGCATCAGCCACATTAAAGCGACAGGCAGCTGCCAGGTCGTATCCTGCGCAAAGCGCAGCATCAGCCATTCCGAGATGACCACCAGTGGCGAGAGCACAGCCTGGAACCCGAACACCGCCGTGGTCGTTTGTAAAGTGCGCTCCGACCGGCCGGCAAGCCGCAGGAGCACGACGTACCAGATGAGTGTGAAGACCACATCGACCGCAAGGTGAGCCGGCCACGCTGTCACTGCAGCCGTCGACGCGGCGGCCGCATGCAAAACGGGCGGCATCAGGGCATTGAACAGAAAATTGATGCCGAAATATCCGACAACCGCAATCCCGAGCAACAGGATTGAGGCCGGTACGTCCTGGGGCCCACGGCGTAATAGTGCAATCTGGGTAAAGAGCTGAATGAGCTCCTTCATGGCTTTCGATACTGTCGCTCGACTCGCATAATGTGCGCGCCCGATTGTACAGGTCATCCTTAACGCCGTTGCAGCCCGTAGTCACGACATCCGCCGCCCTTGCCGAGCTTGGCGCACACCTCGAGAAGCTCGAGGCCGTCGGTCTCGACACGGAGTTTCTCCGGGAGCGGACGTATCGCGCGGAGCTCTGTCTCGTGCAGGTGTCTGCTGACAGCGACGCCCAATGTGTGGATCCGATCGCGCTGAATGATCTCTCGCCGCTCACGCGCGTTCTTACATCGCAGAGCACCATCAAGGTGATGCACGCCTCGCGACAGGACATCGAAGTGCTGTTGCCTGTCACCGGCCTCGTGCGTCCGGTGTTTGATACTCAGATCGCGGCAGCGCTGACGGGTTTGCCGGCGCAGGTTGGCTATGCGGAGCTCGTGCGCCGCTTGATCGGTCGAGAGCTCCCCAAAACGCACACGCGAACGGATTGGTCGCGCCGCCCGTTGTCTCCCGAACAAATCGAGTACGCGCTCGACGACGTGCGTTATTTGTTACCCCTCAAGTCACTGCTGGAAGAACAGTTGCAAAAGCTGGGGCGGACGCAATGGCTCACCGAGGAGCTCTGCGCTTTGGAAGACGCCCGCAGCTTCAGCACCGAGCCCGAAAATGCCTGGCAGCGGATCAAAGGATTGCGGGGCCTGGACGACGAGCGCCTGCGGCTCGCGCAACAGCTCGCGGCCTGGCGCGAGCGACGTGCGATCGAGCGGAATCGACCCCGCGGCTGGATCCTCGATGACACGGCCGTGCGTGAGATCGTGCTCCAGGTGCCACGGTCCATACAGGCGCTGAGCGCCATAGCGGAAGTGCCTGCCGGAGTGATCAAGCATTGCGGGGAGGAGTTGCTCGCCTGCGTGCGTGGCGCGCAGATCGGTGACCCGCCACCAGCACTCCCAGCGAGACTTCGTCCGGATCCTTTGAAGACAGTGCTCGTCAAGAAGCTCGCGGCCCTCAACCAGGCCGTTGCGGCCGACCTCGGCTTAAGTCCCGAGATTCTCGCGACGCGCCGGGACCTGGAGCAACTCGCGGACGGGCGTCAGGACGTCGCGGTGCTGAAGGGTTGGCGGCGGCGAGTCATCGGTGACCGTATGTTGGCTACGCTATGAAGGTAAATTGTCTCGGTTTCCGGGGTATCCGGAGGGCACCGTGCTTGCTATCGTGCGCACTTCATGAATGAGCCGGTACACCAACTGAGAGCTCTGCTCGACACCGAGCGCACCGCCCGCATCGAGGCGGAGCGCAACGGCCGGCTGAAGGATGAATTCCTGGAGGCGCTCGGCCACGAGCTGCGCGCGCCGCTGAACGCCATTCTGGGCTGGTCACGGTTGATGGAGCTGGGCCGCCTGGGGATGGAGGAAACCCGCTCTGGTGGCGAAACGATCGCGCGTAACGCCCGAGCCCTCGCCCACATAGTGGACGATCTACTGGACCTCAGCGCGGTCTCGACAGGAAAGATCCGAGTCGATCCGGAAGAAACGGATATCTGCCAGATCGTCGAGGCGGCACTGGACATCCTTCAATCCTCCGCCACGAGCAAGGGTGTCGTGCTCGAGAAGCATCTGGCGACACCTGAATGCCTGGTGTTCGGTGACCCACAGCGTCTGCAACAGGTTGTCTGGCATCTTCTCAGTAATGCCATCAAGTTCACGCCCCGCGGAGGACGCGCGAAAGTCTCGGTACGGACTGCCGCCGACAAATGTCAGATCACTGTCAGTGATACCGGCGCAGGGATTGCCGATGAGTTATTGCCTTTTGTGTTCGATCGATTCTGGCGTACCGAAGCGCCGGACGAGCATCGCTATTCGGGATTGGGTCTCGGCCTGTCGCTCGCGAAACGCCTCGTTGAGTTGCACGGGGGCTCGATTACCGCAACCAGTGCCGGGTCGAATCGTGGCGCGACTTTCACGGTGGTGCTGCCAAGGGTTGCTCCACGCGATAACCTCTATGACGAACCGCCTGTAGCGGGCGAATCACACGAGCACATCGCCGCGGCAATGGAGGCTGCGAACCAGATCGATTTGACCGGACTGCGCGTCCTTGTCGTGGACGACGAACCGGACACCCTCGATCTCTTCCGCCGCGTCCTCGGTGACAGTCAAGCGCAGGTGGCGGCCGCCTCCTCGGTGGAGGCCGCTCTAGTCACCTTGGGGGCTTTCAATCCGCACGTGTTGATTTCGGACGTCAGCATGCCCGGTCGCGACGGCTATGAGCTCATTCGGGCGGTTCGCTCGACCACCACACCCGAGGATCTTCCGGCCGCCGCCCTTACCGCGTACGCGCGACCCGAGGACGCTGCGCGAGCGCGGGAAGCCGGCTTCCAGATGCACCTGTCAAAACCTGTCGAGCCCTATGAGCTCGTCAGGGTAGTCGCCCTGCTGGCGGGACGCGAGAAAGACCCGGCCATAGTGGGGCTCGACAGCACACCGGCAGTGGTTTGAGCGGAGCCCCCGTTCCCAGGGGGCTCCGCGGCGGAGTGCCGAGACCGAGTGCGTCGGGCGTTATTTTTTGCGCGCGGGGACTCTTGCCGTCGGCCTTTCTGCGCCGGCGTTCTTACCGGTTGGCTTCTTGGCCGCGCTTTTACTTGCGGTCTTCTTGCCAGCGGGTTTCAGGTCGGCAACGCGTTTGCTCGCAGCGCCCGCACGCTGACTGCGTTTCTTCGCGGCCGATTTCGGCGGCGCTTTCCTGGAACCCTGTTCCTTCGTCGCCGTGCCCTTGGCGGGACGCTGCTTCGCAGTAGACTTGTTGGCGGCTGCGCCGGCCTTCGGAGCGCCCTGCTTGACAGGAGCCTTCCGGGCCGCAGCGTTCTTCTTCGCAGTGGCCTTCGTGGCAGCGCCCTGCTTCGCAGCAGCTTTCCTGGCGGCTCCGACGCCCTTGGTAGCGCCCTGCTTCGCGGCAGCCTTCGCTGGCACCTTGTTCGCTAGCGCCTTCTTCCCCACAGGCTCGTCGGCTGCGGCCTTCCTCGCGCCGCGCTTCTTCGCCGAAGCCCTCGCCGCGGGTACCTCAGGCGAAGTCTCCTTATCCGACGCATCAGGCGAGCTAGCCGCCTCCAACGCTGCCTCCAGGCGCGCGGTCACCTCATCGAGGTCGCCCTCGGCGTCGATTGATCGCAGGATCCCGCGGCCGCGATAAAACTCGATCAGCGGCTTCGTCTTCTCGTCATAGACCTTCAGCCGCTCGGCGACGGTGGCTTCGTTGTCGTCGGGGCGCTGGAACAGGCGATGCGGCGCGCCGGTCTTCGGGCAGATGTCGCTCTCGGCCTGTCCGGGTGGGCAGGTCAGGACGTTGAACACTCGACCGCAGTCGGAGCACGTGCGGCGTCCGGAAATGCGGCGTGTGAGCTCACCGTAGTCGACGTCCATCTGCACCACGGAATCCAGCGGTTTTCCAAGCTCGCTCAGTAAATCATCCAGCGCGCGCGCCTGTGCGATGTTGCGAGGGAACCCGTCCAGAATGAACCCGGGTTGGGTGTCAGGCTCACCGAGACGCTCGCGCATCATGCCGAGCACGATTTCGTCATCAACCAGGCGACCGGCGTCCATCGCCTCCTTCGCCTTCAGTCCAAGCTCCGTTCCTCTGGCAACAGCCGCCCGCAGCAGATCGCCGGTGGAGATCTGAGGGATACCGTGACGCTCGACCAGACGTTGAGACTGGGTGCCTTTGCCCGAGCCAGGCGCCCCCAATAGAACAATACGCATGATTTTTCTGGAGCCCCTCTTATTCCGGCGCGCAGCGCCGGCTATTTTACGGGGTCGCTTCGACCCCGAGGAAAGTCGGCCGAAGGCCTGAACAAAATGGCCACACTACCGGCCGCCCCATAAGAGGTCAAACACCGGGGGCCTGAGGACGCGGCTCCATCCGCTGCGTTATCCTTGCGCGCCACGAATTTGTTGGACCACCGCACAAATCCCCATCATGAAGAAAGCCGTCAAGAAAAACGCCTTTTACGCCCAGTCGGGCGGTGTCTCCGCAGTGATCAACGCCTCCGCATGCGGTGTCATCGAGACCGCCATGAAGAAAACCCGGTACATCGGCAAGGTCTACGCCGGCCGGCACGGCATCATCGGCGCGCTCACCGAAGACCTCATCGACGTGAGCAAGGAGAGCCCGGCCACCATCCGCGGGTTGCGGCGCACGCCCGCCGGCGCATTCGGCTCGGCCCGCTTCAAGTTGAAGGGCCTGGACGAGAACCGCGCCGAATACGAGCGGCTCATCGAGGTCTTCAAGGCCCACGATATCGGCTATTTCTTCTACAACGGCGGCAACGACTCCATGGATACCGCCCACAAGGTCTCGCAGATTGGCGAGGCATTGGGATATCCCATCACCTGTGTCGGCGTGCCCAAGACCGTCGACAACGACCTGCCGCATACCGACTGCTGCCCCGGTTTCGGCTCGGTCGCCAAATATGTCTCGGTCTCTACCCGCGAGGCTTCCCTCGATGTCGCCTCGATGGCGCGCACCTCGACCAAGGTCTTTGTGATGGAGGTGATGGGCCGGCACGCCGGCTGGATCGCGGCGGCCGGCGGCCTCGCCAGCTCCAAGCCCGAAGATGGGCCCCACATCATCCTTTTTCCCGAGATTCCGTTCGAACAGCAGAAGTTTCTCGACAAGGTCAAACAGTCGGTCACGGACTACGGTTACTGCGTGATCGTCGTCTCCGAGGGAGCCGCTACGGCCGACGGGAAGTTCCTTGCCGATGCGGGCACCAAGGACGCCTTTGGACACACGCAGCTTGGCGGTGTCGCGCCAGTGGTGGCCAACATGGTCCGGGAGGCTCATGGCTACAAGTACCATTGGGCGGTAGCCGACTACCTACAGCGCTCCGCGCGCCACATCGCCTCCAAGGTCGATGTCGACCAGGCGTACGCCGTGGGTCAGGCGGCCGTCGAGCTCGCCGTGAAGGGAGTCAATGCGGTGATGCCCACGATCATTCGCAAGGCATCGAAACCCTATAAATGGACCATCGGCCACGTACCTCTGGGGGAGGTGGCCAACAAGGAAAAGAAGGTACCGCGCGATTACATCACCGAGGACGGTTTTGGCATTACGCCGGCCTGCCGTCGTTATCTGCAACCGTTGATCGCGGGTGAAGCTTACCCCCCGTACAAGGACGGCATCCCCGATTACGTGAAGATCAAGGGCGCGCCAGTGCGCAAGAAAGTGAAGACCGAATTCAAGCTCTAGGAGAGCAGGGAACAGGGGGCGCCTGCGGCGCGTTTTTTTCGCCATGTTATAGTGCCCCGCGTTTTGACCGGTCGGTGCCAGGGTGCCCGCCGTGCCGGCGTACGACAATGAACTCGAATTGACGCTCAGTGCATATTTTCCGATGAGCTGCCTTATCTGCTGACTGACAAGTATCTGCTGACTGACCAGGGGAGGTTCGCTGATGAATGATCCCAGCACGTGGCTGTGGCTTGCGATCGGTGCCGGTGTGCTTGCCGTGCTCTACGGCGTGTTTTCCATGATGTCCATTCTCAAACTACCTGCGGGCAATGCGCGCATGCAGGAGATCGCGGCGGCCATCCAGGCCGGTGCGAAGGCTTATCTCAACCGTCAATACACCACGATCCTCATCGTTGGCATTGTGTTGCTCGTTATCATCGGCTTCTCACCCATTGGTTGGCCCACGGCCTGCGGTTTCGCCATCGGCGCCATCCTGTCAGGACTGACCGGCTACATCGGAATGAACATTTCCGTGCGCGCGAACGTGCGTACCGCGGAAGCGGCGACTCGCGGACTCAACGCCGCGCTCGCCGTCGCATTCCGCGGGGGCGCCATCACGGGAATGCTCGTGGTAGGACTCGGACTGATCGGCGTTGCCGGTTACTTCTCCGTGCTGCGCTCCGTGCCATCCATCGGGAGCGAGGGCGCCCTGCACGCCTTGGTCGGGCTCGCCTTCGGCGGCTCGCTCATTTCCATTTTCGCGCGCCTGGGTGGCGGCATATTCACAAAGGGTGCCGATGTTGGTGCCGACCTCGTTGGCAAGGTCGAGGCTGGCATTCCGGAGGATGACCCGCGCAACCCGGCGGTCATCGCAGACAACGTCGGTGACAACGTCGGGGACTGCGCCGGCATGGCCGCTGACCTGTTCGAGACCTACGCGGTGACGTTGGTCGCGACGATGGTGTTGGGAGGCCTGTTGTTCGCGAATCAAGGCGAGGCGGCCGCGACGAGCGCCGTGATCTACCCGCTCGCTCTGGGGGCCGCATCTATCGTCGCCTCCATCATCGGCACGTTCTTTGTCTCCATCCGCGATGGCAGCACCAGGATCATGGGAGCCCTGTACAAGGGCGTCATCGTGTCCGGCCTCGTCTCTGCGGTCGCGTTCTACTTCATCACCGAGCAGCTCATGCCCGCGCAGGCTGGCGCTCTGTTCGGCTGCTCGCTGATCGGGCTCGGCCTCACCGCGGCGATGATTCTCATCACCGAGTACTACACTGCCACGGAATACTCGCCCGTCCGCAAGATCGCCTCGGCCTCCCAGACCGGCCATGCCACCAACATGATCGCGGGCCTGGGGCTGTCGATGAAAGCCACGGCGCTGCCGGTGCTCGCGGTGTGTGTTGCGATCTGGGGTGCCTATCAACTCGGGCAGACCCACGGCGGCATTGGCTTGTATGGCATTGCGATCGCCGCGACGGCCATGCTGTCGATGACTGGAATGATCGTGGCGCTGGATGCGTACGGTCCGATCACGGACAACGCAGGCGGTATCGCTGAGATGTCCGGCCTGCCAAAGTCTGTCCGTGACATCACCGACCCCCTGGATGCCGTGGGTAACACAACGAAGGCGGTCACCAAGGGCTATGCGATCGGCTCGGCGGGCCTGGCCGCCTTGGTGCTGTTCGCGGACTACACCCACAACCTCGAGTCGGTCGGCAAGCTGGTGGAGTTCTCCCTGTCCGACCCGGCCGTGATCATCGGCCTCTTCATCGGTGGCCTGGTGCCCTATCTTTTCGGCGCCATGGCCATGGAGGCGGTCGGTCGTGCCGCGGGCTCGGTGGTGAACGAGGTCCGGCGCCAGTTCCGCGAGATCAAGGGGATCATGGAAGGCACGGCCAAGCCCGACTATTCCAAAGCCGTGGACCTGCTCACCAAGGCCGCGATCCGCGAGATGATCATCCCCTCCCTGCTCCCCATCCTGGTGCCGATCGTGCTCGTATTCGCCCTGAATGCGCTCATGGGCCCCGGCGCGGGCATCAAGGCCCTGGGCGGCCTCCTCATCGGGACCATTGTCACGGGGCTCTTCGTGGCGATCTCCATGACGACCGGGGGTGGCGCCTGGGACAACGCGAAGAAGTACATCGAGGAAGGCAATTTCGGCGGTAAAGGCTCCGACGCTCACAAGGCGGCTGTCACTGGCGATACCGTCGGGGATCCCTACAAGGATACGGCGGGTCCGGCGATCAACCCGCTGATCAAGATCATCAACATCGTGGCGTTGTTGCTGGTGCCGCTGCTCTAGGGCGTCGAAGGGGGCGGCGCACCATTTGGCGTCGTCTGACGCGGGGTTCAGGCTCGTGGCGCGCGCCCTGCGCGCTCACGAGCGGCAGCGGTAAGGTGAGGGCCCTCAGGTGGGCACGCGCCCTGCGCGCTCACGAGCGGCACCTGTGGCGTAAAGGCCCTCAGGTGGGATGAATCGCGCTCAATAACCGATGCAGGACGGTCGGCGATGCTGGTTTGACGAGGTGGTGATCGATGCTCGCCTCCCGTGAGCGACGGCGGTCCGCCTCGTGACCCAGGCCAGTCAACGCGATGATGGTCGTCGAGGTCCCTTCCGGCATTGAACGAATCCTGGCGGCCGCCTCCAGTCCGCTGAGCTCGGGCATGCTGATGTCCATGAACACCACCGTCGGCCGTACCTGGCGAAACTTGTCCAGCGCTTCGCGCGGGCCGTACGCGGTATGAACGTCGTGACCCATCAATGACAACATGCACGCGACAGCATCGGCCGAGTCCGCCTGGTCATCGACGACCAGCACCTTGAGCGGTGTCTCGGCATGAGGCACGTCTTCCATCATGGTCTCCCCTGCTTCCCCACACGTGTAAGGCAAGCTCACAGCTAAAGCCATGAAGGCGCTGCGTAGCAAGTTCCGTGCGGGCACGGGAACGCCGTTGTCACCCCGCAACAAGTTATGTCAAGCGCGGCCCGCGCGGGTCTCACTCAGTACGGCGTTGACGAGCCGATTGAGGCGTGCGCAATACGTGGCGACTGGCTCGGCGGCCTCCGCCTGCTTGTCGATCAGCGCGCTCGAGATTTCGGTGAGCCGGCGCTCGATGCGCTCATCGACGCTCATCGAGCGGCAGATCAAGGCGCTTACGCAGGCCGTAATTTCGGCGTCTAAAGCTCGCGCGTCGCTCCCGGCGATCTCGACGCCCGTTAGCTCACGGGGGCAACCTGCGGCCAGATGCTCACGCCAAAGACTGGCAAGCTGCATACGCTGGGGTGTAGCCGTTGGTCCTGAGTTGGGGGTTGAACGTCAGCGCGCTCTTCTTACCACGCCTGTGGCCGCGTTGCACTTACAACGCGCTCCCGGGCGCACTGTTGGTTGTTGGAGTTTTGCCGTGCCGCCGCTCCTGAGCACGCCCAGCTCACCCCTAAGTCACTGATTTTGAAGGACTAGGATCCCAGCTAAAAACTGTTGCCCGCCTCACACGCGAGACACCCGGGGCCGTGGGCCCACTCGGCCGCTCGTGAGCGCGCAGCACGCGCCGTTGGCGGTCAGGCCGGTCCCGCCCCGTATGGCTGGTAGGATTTCTCTTCCACCAGCCGCGAGCCGAGCTGGAGGTTGATACGCTTTTTGATGGCGGCGCGCTCGTCGTTGGTAATGTAAACAGCGCGCGCGAGCTCGATGAACTCACGGTCGAATGTCTGCTTGGCTTCCTTCTCCCGGATGAGATCCTCCACGTCCCAGAGTTTCTCGTTCACCGCCTGCAGGGCGCGCTCATCGCGCGCCACGTCGAAAGCCGCACAGCCAGAATCCCGCCAGGTCCTCTCAAGCAGGTCGAGCTCGAGCCGCACGTTGGCCACCTTCGGGGCATCCATGATGCGCGCCACCTTGATGCGCAGGATGGTGATCTTGTCGAGAAGCTCACCAGGAGAGAGGGGTACGAGGATGTCATTCATGTGCGCCATCGTAACAACTCATCCAGCTTTGCGTTGACGTGCTCGACGGTGATGAGGTCCATCACACCACGCTGCTCGATCTTTTCAGTCCACGGCAGCTTCTCGGGGGATCGACCGCGAAAGCGTTGCGCGGCCTGCGCATATGCATCGACACACCACAAGCGCGACAGGTACGGACCGCTGCGCGCCGGATTCGTCGCCGCATAGAGTCCGACCACCGGAGTCCCCACCATGGTAGCCATGTGGGCCGGACCCGAGTCCGGGGTGATGAGTGCTACGGCACGCCCGAGAAGCGCGAGCAGCTCCGGCAGGGTATCGCGACCAATCTGGTTGACCAGCGTGGCGCTGGCGGCCTTCTCGATCGCCGCGCCCATCTCGCGCTCGAGGTCGCTCGGCCCGCCGCATAGGATGACGCGCATGTGGTGTTTGCGCGCCGCGTAGTCAGCGACGGCCGCATAGCGCTCCGCGCGCCAATTGCGTGGTACGTGACTCGAGCACGGGCTGATGACCAGAGTCGGCTGCGCATCGGGGATGAGCCGTTCGGCATACTCGCGTGCATTTTCGGGGAGTGGAATATTCCACTCCAGCACCCGGTCTTTGATACCGAGAGCCGCCAGAAAGCCGAAAAAGCTGTCGAGCACATGCTCGCGCGTGCGCGGCGCGATGCGCGCGTTTGTGAACATCCACTGCAAATCACGCGCGCGCGCCCGATCGAACCCGAGTTTTATCGTCGCCGGCACCGCCCGAGCGACAAGACTCGCTCGCAACGCGAGTTGCATGTGCAGGAGAACATCGAAACGACGACCGCGGAGCTGTTCCCGCAGAGCGTGACGCGCTCCGAAGCCGGCCCGCTTATCGACGGTGATAAACTCCACGCCGTCGACGAGACTCATGAGACGCGCTTCGGCCTTACCTATGATCCATGTGAGCTGTGTTGCCGGCCAGGCACGCTGCAGGGTGCGTATGATCGGTACGATGTGGCATGTATCCCCGAGCGCCGAGAGTCTCAGGACACAGACGGATTGCGGGGGTTGGGCGAGAGGCAACAACATGGTCGGGAGAGTACCTGGATGAGCCGACGTTGGCCGCTCGGCTCCGAAGTGAAGCGCAGCCCCCTTGCGAGCGGCGCCATGCTATACGACGCCTCGAGGGCGATCAATTTCGCGTCCATGTGGTTCGACCCGGCCTACTGGCAATCACGGGGCGAGATCGAGGGCACCGCGCGCGGCCGCGGCGACACGTACTTCTTCCGCACCATCGGGAGAAACTTCGTTCTACGGCACTATCGCCGCGGAGGACTCGTAGCACGTGTGTCCCAGGACAAATTCATCTGGCGCGGCGAAGACAACACGCGGCCCTTTTCGGAGTGGCAACTCACCTACCGTCTGCACCGCGCCGGCTTGCCCGTGCCGGCGCCGATCGCCGCGCGCTATATGCATAACGGTCTCACCTACAGCGGCGACCTCATAACAGAGCGCTTGCCGACGGTGGGCTCCCTGGCCGAGTGCCTCCGCAAAGGCGCGCTCTCCATCCTGACCTGGATTTTGATCGGTCGCTGTGTGCGACGCTTTCACGATCTCGGCGTCTGTCATGCTGACCTGAACGCGCATAACATTCTCCTGAGCGAGGAAACCGTGTACCTGATCGATTTCGATCGCTGTCAGTTACGCAGAGCCGGCTTGTGGCGCGATGCGAATCTGGTGCGCCTGCGCCGCTCGCTGGAGAAGGTGACCTACGGCATGCCACGCGATCGCTTCGGCGAAGCGGACTGGCATGGATTGCTGGATGGCTATCGCCAGTTCTCCGGCGAACAGCCGTTGACGCAATCCGGCTGAGCGGCTGCGTTTGCGATACCTCTACAGCCTGCTCATCTATCTTGCCGCACCGCTGATCTCGGTGGTCTTTTTGTGGCGCGGACTGCGCGACCGCAGCTACTGGCGCAACTTCGGCGAGCGTTTTGGTTTCGGAACCGCTGCTGCGGCGCCGACGATCTGGGTGCACGCCGTGTCAGTTGGTGAGGTGCAGGCGGCCGCCCCGCTGGTCAACAGCTTACGCGAGCATTATCCCGACGTTCCCATCGTTGTCACGACTTTCACACCAACAGGCGGCGCCAGAGCCCGCGCACTTTTCAAGGATCGTGCGCAGGTGCGCTACCTGCCTTATGACCTCCCGGGTGCCGTACGGCGTTTCTTTGCCCGCGTGCAGCCACGCGTGGCGATCATTTTCGAGACGGAATTGTGGCCCAATCTGTATCGCGAATGCAGCCGTCGGCGCGTGCCTCTGTTGTTGGCCAGCGCACGTTTGTCATCCCGCTCGGTGGGGCGTTATCAGCGGGTGGGGGCACTCTTTCGGGAGATACTTTCGCGGCAAGGGGTTGTCGTGGCGGCGCAAGCAGAAAGTGATGCGAGTCGCTTCCGCTCATTAGGCGCGGCTCCCGACAGCACGTACGTTACAGGTAACCTCAAGTTTGATTTTACGCTGCCTGCGGATATCGCCGCACGCGGCCGTAGCCTGCGAGCCTATTACGCGGCAGGTCGGCCGGTATGGGTAGCCGGCAGCACTCACGGCGGCGGCGAGGAAGAAGCGCTCATTGAAGCGCAGAAGCTGATCCGCGCGCGCGAGCCACGCGCGCTGTTGGTCATGGCACCCCGACATCCCAACCGTTTCGGCGATGTCGCTGCGCAGCTCGTCAGTCGTGGAGTTCGCTTCATACGCCGCTCGCAAACGCCCGTCGCCGGATCGATTGCGGAAGCCGAGATCCTGCTGCTCGACACGTTAGGGGAGTTGCTCGATTTCTACGCGGCGGCGGACGTCGCTTTTGTCGGCGGCAGCCTGGTCCCGATTGGCGGGCACAACCTGTTGGAGCCGGCGGCGTTGGGACTCCCGATACTGACCGGCCCCAACAACTCCAACAGCGCGGATGCCGCGCGGCAGCTCATCGCGTGTGGCGCCGTCGAAGTTGTGCAGGGGCCGCAGGAGCTTGCGGAGAAAGTGTTGATGTTGCTCTCCGACCCGGAGGCCCGCACGCGCCGCGGCGCGCAGGGCAGCACATTCGTGGAGGCCAACAAAGGCGCGCTCCTCAAGCTGCTGGGCCTCGTCGTGCCCCTGATTGACGGGACCGCGCCGCGCGCGACCGGCGCGCGGGCGGTAACGAATCATTGAGGATTGCGGGGCTGTCTGCCCGGTGGCTGTGGCGTTCCGGGAGGCGGCAGTACGGACTGCGGCGTGATAGGTGGCGTTGCGGGAGCCGGGGGCAACTGCGGTGTCAGGTTCTCGGGTGTCGGCACGGGTGGTGAGGTCGGCGCCCCCTCGCTCAGCCAGCTGTTGATCTGATCAAGCTGCGCGCGATCCAGGTTACCAGCCGCGAAACGCAGTTGAATGATGCTGATCATGTAGTCGTAGCGACTCGTCGAGTAATCGGTCTGCGCCTGCACGAGTGTGCGCCGTGCGTTGAGGACGTCCACGGCCGTGCGCGTTCCAACTTCATAGCCCGCTTCAGTCGCCTTCAGAGCAGTCTGACTGGATTCGAGTGCCTGACGCAGAGCTTGCACCCGGGCGATCCCGCTGATCACCCCCAGATAGGCGTCCCTGGCCTGGCGCTCGGTCGCACGCGATGACTGCACCACCTGTTCCTTGGCGGCAATCCACTGGTATTGGCTCTGCCGTACTCTCGATTGGGTGAGGCCGCCGCTGAAAATAGGAACGGTGACCTGGACCCCGATCTGCCGATCGTTCGAATGACTGTCAAACGGCTGGAGATCAAATAATCCGTTTGGAGGACCCACATCCGTGACCTGGTGGGAATCCTGTCGGGTGAAGCTGCGCCCCGCCACCAGATCAATGGTCGGCAGGTGCCCTCCGAACGCAACCTTTACGTTGTCCCGCGCGATATCGGCCGCAAGCCGGCTGGAGAGGAGCGAAGCGTTCTGATCCAGCGAGATCGCAACCCACTGATTCTCGTCCGCGGGCTGGGGCGTGTTGAGCGGCATATCCGAGCCCGGCTTGGTCAAGGAGTCGTACTTTTGTCCCGTGATCTCCTGCAACTGGTCTTCGGCGGTCGCCAGAGTGCGCTTGGCGGCTATCACCGCCGCGGCAGCCGTGTCGCGCGCCGCCTTGGCTTCCTGAACGTCCGTCACGGCGATCAGACCTACGTCGTACCGCTTGTCGGCCTGATCGAGCTGCCGGGCGATGGCCTCCAACGAGGCCTGCTGCGCCCCCAGATTGTCGAGGGCGGACAAAACATTGAAGTAGGCCTGCGAGACCCTGAGGATGAGGTTCTGCTCAGCGGCGACATAGTTCGCTTCCGCCTGCGCCACCTGGCTATTGGCCGCTTTCAAAGTCATCCAGTTCGACCAGGAGAAGACGTTCTGCCGCAGAGTCAATCCCCAGGTCGTTTGCGCGCTGTCGGATCGATAGGGAAGATTGAATACCGGGGGCCCGCCAAATTGGGTTATGTTGTAATTCGCGCTGGCCTGGATGCCGGACACGTGATCGCGCCCATACGAGCCACTCCCGGAGATCTGCGGCAGCAGCGCGGCAAGGGCCTGCGGACGCGATTCCCGTTGGGCGAGACGATTCGCGTCCGCCGCGCGGATCTGCGGATCGTTGTGTAAGGCGTCCTCATAGACGCCCACCAGGTCCTTGGCTCCGGCCGTACCTGCGTTCATTACGAGCGCCGCGGCGGCGAGGAACAGTCCCGCGCGACGGCATTTGCGGCCTGAGCTCATGCCCTATTCCTTTAGATTCAGTCGGTTACTTTGTAGTGGTCAAAATCGGAACTCGGGCACGCGCCGAGCATTGACCAACGGATCGATTACCGTTTCGAACAGACTTTCGGAGGACCAACTTCCCTCCCCCGTGCGGCGAATGAGCCGCGCTTCCATCACAGGTGGCTCGCCTACGACTACGAAGAGGCGGCCCCCGATTTCGAGCTGCTGCTGGAAACGCTCGTCGTAGAGGGGCAAGGAGCCAGTGACAGCGATAGCGTTGTAACGGGTGCCCGTGTCCATTTTCAAGGCATCCGCAGTCACGACATCGATGTCGCGCAAGCCTGCGGAGTCCAGATTCCTCCGGGCCGTCTCGGCCAGCTCGGGGAAAATCTCGATCGAGCGGACACGCGCGGCCGATGTGCGGAGGCATGCCGTGACAAATCCCGTCCCTGTTCCAATCTCGAGCACATTGTCCGTGCTGGAGAGCTCCAGCGCCTGTAACAGGCGTCCAACGACACTAGGTCGCAACATGCGCTGGCCCGCCGGCAGAGGCACCTCGGCATCCGCGTACGCGCGAAAACGCTGCGCCTCGGGGGTGTACCGATCGCGGGGGACTTTCCGGAGCACGTCCAGCACACGCTCATCGAGCACGTCCCAGGCACGCACCTGCTGCTCGATCATCTGTTCGCGCACTTCGGCCGTCAGCATTGTCATTGCACTCCAATTGGACTTATTGCAGCCCCGTGATAACGCCGGAGACGTTAAGGGTTTTCGAGCAGCCTGCCAAGCAGCGTTGCGACCAGATATGGTCAAATGCGGCCGAAGCGACGGCATCCGCTCAGTTATGCTGTACGAGCTGCACGTCCGAGACAACAAAATGAATTAGAGTGGTCTCGGGGTTGCCCACAAGCTGAAGGCTCAAGAATCTAGATGTCGATCGCCGGGCTGTTCTGCCTCCTCTTCGCACTCGTGGCCGCGCTGCTTTTCGTACTGTATTGGCTGCAGCGGCGCGAGTTGGGGAGCGTGGGCGAGCTTTCCCAGCGGTTGCAGCGGATTGCCATCGGAGGACGGCTCGAGGGGCGAGTCGATCTGCAATCCGACCGGGCCGAGATCGCCGCGCTGGTCACGGCCATCAACCACCTGTTGACTCGGGTCGGAACAACGAACGAGCGCGACAGCGCGCGCGCCGCACCAAAGTTGTTTGCCGAGCTCGGCGACCGCATCCACGAGGCGGTGATCGTTCATCGTGACACGATCCTGTATGCCAACCATCAGTTCGCCAGTTTTGTAGGTGTCGAGCGCGTCGAGCTCATCGGCCGCAACTTGAGCGAGCTGGTGCCGCCGGAATATGCGGACCTGGTGAGCGAGAACATTCGCCGGCGGCTGGGGGGCGAGGAAACTACCGAGCGCTACGAGATCGACATGGTTGGACTGCAGGGCCAGGTGAGTCGACTCGAGATCACCTCCGCCGTCGTGGATTACGAAGGATCGAGCGCGCTGCTCATCACGGGTGTGGAGATCATTCCCACACAAACCGTGCGGCAGCTGCAGCTGGCAGGGGAAAAGGAGGCCTCGCCGCATCTCCTGGCACTCAACTCCCTCGCCGAGGCCATCATCACCACCGATGCGCAGGGCCTCATCACCTACATGAATCCGGCCGCGGAGCGGCTCTCGGGCGGCATCGCGCAACACGCCGCCGGCAAGCCTCTGGAAGAGATCGTGGGCCTGGTAGATGAGACCGACCGGAGACTTTTGTCCGACCCCGTCAAGCAGGCTCTCACCAGCGGGGCCCCGGTAAACCTGAGCCGGCGCGCACTGTTGGTTTCACGTGCCAATAGCACGGAGCGCTCGATCGAATTGTCGGCCTCGCCGATCCGCAACGAGGCCGCCGAGCTGGTCGGCGCGGCTATCCTGCTGCACGACGTCACCGAGCTGCGCGGCCTCGCCCGCCAGATGTCCTATCAGGCGACGCACGACGCACTGACCGGGCTGGTCAACCGGCGCGAGTTCGAGCGGCGTCTGGAAGAAGCCATCGAGAGCGGGCACCGTGGCGATGGCCAACACGTGTTGTGTTATCTCGACCTCGACCGGTTCAAGGTGGTGAACGACACCAGCGGGCACCTCGCCGGCGACAGCATGTTGCGCGAAGTCGCCAAGGTGTTGCGCGATGCGGTGCGCGATAGCGATACGGTCGGCCGGCTCGGTGGCGACGAGTTCGGCATGCTCCTGATGGGGTGTCCGCTCGAGAAAGCCCGCCAGATCGCCGATGACGTGTGTCGCGCGGTCAGCGATTACCGCTTCGTCTGGAAGGACAAGATTTTCAATATCGGGGTTTCCATCGGCCTCGTCGAGATCTCGCGCGAAAGTGGCGCGCTGGAAGAATTGCTCGCCGCCGCAGATTCAGCTTGTTATGTCGCGAAAAAACAAGGTTCCGGTCGGGTCGTCGTCTACTCGGCGCGGGATGAGGCGCTGGCGCGCCACACGGGTGAGATCCAATGGCTGCAGCGCCTGCAAAGCGCGCTCAAGGAAAATCGCTTCCAGCTGTATCATCAACCCATCGTGCCGGCCTACGGCCAAAACGGCGGCGGCCCGGCCATGGAAGTGCTCGTCCGCCTGCAGGACGAGGCTGGACATGAGATTCCGCCGTCTGAATTCGTGAAGGCCGCGGAACGCTACCGCCTCATGGGGTTGGTCGACCGTTGGGTGGTACAAACCACACTCGCCGCGTTGGGACGTGGCGCCATCCCTGTGCCGGCCATCCGCAGCGTCGCCATCAACATCTCCGGACAGACCCTGAGCGATGTGCAGTTCCTGGAATTCGTGGTGGAGTGTTTGGATAGTACCGGTGTCAACCCGGCACAGGTGTGTTTCGAGATTACCGAGAGCGCCGTGGTCGCCAATCTGGACCACGCGCGGCGGTTCGTGGGTGTATTGCACGGGATGGGCTGCCAGTTCGCCCTGGATGACTTCGGCTCCGGCGTGGGCTCGTTCTCGAACCTGAAGAACCTGCCCATGGATTACCTGAAGATCGACGGCTCCTTCATGCGCAATCTGGAGCGGGACACGGTCAATCAGGCAATGGTGACGGCAATGATCAAGCTCGCGCGCACCCTGAACTTCAAGGTAATTGCCGAGCAGATCGAGGACGTGGCGACGCTAGACACGGCGCGGCGGATGGGCGTCGATTACGTACAGGGGTTCGCGGTGGGCAGACCGCAGCTGTTGTTACTCGCCGCGTGAGCGGCGCAGGGTGTACTCGGCTCCGCAGTAGGGACACTTCGCCCAGCCGACGGGCTCGATCGGCAAGAACACACGTGGATGCGAATTCCACAGATACATCTGGGGCATCGGGCACGACAGCGGCAGGTCCTCTTCCGTCACTTCGTACTGGTTCTGTGCGTTCGGCTGAATGAGCGGCTTAGGTTGCGCGGACATGAGATGAGGCGTTCCAGGCAGAGTGGGAGCGGTCAGAGCGCGGATTATATCGTTCGGTCCACCTTTTGGCCCCCTCTCATGGCCCCATCGCCTCGTTCCAGATGCGGATCACTGCCGCGCGCTCGGCGACGAATTCGCTCGCCGGCACGACAGCCACGGCCCCCGCGAGCGATAAGTGATGGGAACGCGTGCGAAAAGCCCGATAAGCGCCGGTAAGGATATCGACCGTCGCCTGCGGCACGAGATCCGCGGAGGCGACCGATTCCAGCTGCCGAATGGTGTCGGAAAAAAGCACGACGGGCGGGTAGTCCTTCGCCCAGCGCAAGGCCCAATACTGGGCCAGGAATTCGATATCAGCGACCCCACCGGCATCCTGCTTGATGTCGAAGCGACCGACCCGGTCCACCGGGTCGGGGTGCCGATCTGACGGGCCGGAGTGCCGTTCTGCCGGCTCGGGGGGCGGGGCCGCCGGGTCAGGGTGCCGACCTGACGGGTTCAGGTTACGGCCCGCGGGGCCGAGGGCGGTCCCTTTCGAGAGCTCCTTGCGCATCCGCTCGCGCATGCTGCGCACTTCCTCACGCAGGGTAGCGCGCCGGATGTGATTGGCGAGAATCTCGAGTCGGACTTCCTCGAACTGCGTGCGCAACTCGCTGGCGCCCGCTACGGCGCGCGCGTGGAGTAAAGCCTGATGCTCCCAGGTCCATGCCTCACTGCGCTGATACTCAGCAAAAGCGGTGATGCTCGTCACCAACAGCCCACCCTTGCCGCTCGGCCGCAGGCGCACATCGACTTCGTACAGCCGCCCGGCCACGGAGTGCATCGTCAGCAAATGCACGATCCGCTGCGCGAGCCGGACAAAGAACACCTGGTTGTCAGTGGGCTTCGTACCGTCGGTTTCCTGCTGCTCGCCTTGCGAGTCATGCAGGAAAACCAGATCGAGGTCCGACGAATAACCGAGCTCCATTCCGCCGAGCTTGCCGTACCCCACCACCCCGATGCGGACCGGCCGGCGCTCCGCTCCCTCGCCGCACATGGGCACGCCAAATTGGGCGGTGATCTGCCGCCAGCCGAGCTGCACGGCCTCCTGGACGATAATCTCGGCAATCTCGGTGAGTCGGTCGCTCACTCGCATCACCGGCAAGCGCCCGGTGAGGTCCGCCACAGCGACCCGGAAAATAGCCGCGCGTTGGAAACGACATAGCGCTTCCACCTGGTGCTCCGGATCGTCCTCGCCCAGTTGCTCCAGGCGTGAGCGCACTTCCGCCTCGAGAGTCGCCCGGTCGGGCAACTCGGCCAGGCGCTCGTCGATGAGCTCATCCAACAGTACCGGGTGCGCTGCGATCTGCTGTGTCAGAAAATCGCCGTGTCCGCATAGCTCGATCAGACGCGCCCGGGCTACCGTATTTTCCCGCAGCAGGGCGAAGTACGTGGACCGCTGGCCAATGGCCTCGATGATACGCAGAACTCGACGCAACACCTGGAGCTGCGTTGCGGCGGCCCCGGCCCGGCCTATATCCGCCAACAATGGCGGGAGCAATGCTTGCAGCCGCTTGCGACCCGGCTCGTCGAGCTTGCGGACCAGCGCGGACGCGCGCAGCTCTAACAGCAAACGCGCTGCCTCCTCGCTCGCACCATAGCCCGCTCGTGCCAGAGACTCCGCCAGAACCGCACTCTCCTCCTTGGTATCCCAGAAGCGGCCGAGATCGATCCGCACGTCATCTTCCTGCGGGGCACCTCCAAACACTACCAAGCGGAACTGGCGCATCACACGCTCGCGATGCTTGTTGAGCTCCAGCAGAAATGCACTCCAATCGGGAGCGCCCATGGCCACGGCGATTCGCTCACGGGTGAGAGGATCCCCGGGCAGCCGATGAGTCTGCGCGTCGTTGAGCATCTGCAGGCGGTTCTCGAGCCGCCGCAAGTAGAAGTAGGCGGCCCACAGCTCGAGAACCACACTCGGCGGCAACATTTTCGAGGTCCCGAGCAGTGCCAGCGCACGTTGTATGGAGGGCGTCTGGAGACGGCGATCCTGGCCACCGCGGATCAACTGAAACGCTTGCACGATGAATTCGATCTCGCGGATCCCGCCGGGACCCAACTTGACGTGATCGGCCAGCTCACGCCGCTGAACTTCGCGCTCGATCAGCGTCTTCATGTCGCGCAGACTCTCGAACACGCCGAAGTCGAGATAACGACGATATACGAAGGGCCGCACAGAGGAACTGTAGAGCGGGGCATAGGCGTCGGCCGCCGTCACCGGTCTCGCCTTCACGTAGGCATAGCGCTCCCAGTCACGTCCGTGCCGTGGCAAGTAGTCCTCGAACGACGCAAAGCTCGCGACCAGCGGCCCGCTGTCGCCGAACGGCCGCAGCCGCATATCAACTCGCAACACCGAGCCTTCGTGGGTAGGCGCCTCCAACAGGCGGATGACTTGCTGGCCCAGTCGGGTGAAGAACTCCTCGTTGGCAATTTTGCGCGGACCGTCTGTTTCGCCGTGCTCCGGGAACAGAAACACCAGATCGACGTCGGATGAGAAGTTGAGCTCCTCGCCTCCGAGCTTTCCCATTCCCACGATGACGAGCGGCTGCACCGCGCCTTGCGGCGAGCGCGGCTCGCCGTATATCGACACGAGGCCTCGGCGCGCGTATTCGGCAGCGAACTCGATCGCGGCGTCAGCAAAGGCGGATAAGTCGGCCAGGGTCTCGGGAAGGTCAGCCCACCCGGCGAGGTCCCTCCAAGCGATCCGCACCATTTCGTAGCGGCGCCAACGCCGCAATGCTGACAAAACGTCCGCATCGGACGGGCGGGAATCGGGCGAAAAGGATGGAGCCCGGACGCGGAAGTCGGCAGGCGCCAATTTCCGCTGCAGATCTTGGCGGGACAGCAACGTTGGAAGAAGCGTCCCGTCTCGGGCGCAAAGCTGCGCAACGAAATCGCTTCCGGCAAACACCACCAACACCGACTCGCGCACTTCGACGGGGGCGCCTGCAAGGGCCTCAGCCGCCGCCGAATTCGCTTGCAGCGCCTCGAGCGCGCGCTCGAGGTGTGCGTTCAGCTCATCGCTTGCTACGAACTGGTTTATATAGATAGGTGTCTATCGCTGGAAAGTAGTGTCAGTTCCAGACATTCCCGCCGAGGTCATGAAAGGACGAATTATCGAGACGTCGGCTGATACCTTTGAAGGTCGACGACGAAGCATACACCTGCCCGCCCTTGGACGCATCGATCGAAGCGGTATCGCCTTCTATCTGGCTATTCTCGATGTGCACGTTCGCCGCGCGCACTGACACACCAACACCCTTGGCGCTGATGTGGCTGTTCGTGATGTGGATCTCGCAGCCATCTTCGGCGGATACGGCGTCGCCATCGAATTCGAGGTTACGGTTATCGATCTGGAGCAGACGGTCGCCCTGGCAAACGATTGGGTCATGGCGGCGCT
>Ga0105240_10002374_pt1 | contig 30350 bp, 13 predicted proteins | sample KBSC54metaG_FD_80426 | JGI IMG/M metagenome (GOLD analysis project Ga0105240, IMG submission 80426) | Corn rhizosphere microbial communities from Kellogg Biological Station, Michigan, USA - KBS C5-4 metaG | ecosystem: Host-associated > Plants > Roots > Rhizosphere > Soil | place: Michigan, USA... | reverse complement strand
GGCAGGATGATGGTGGAGATACACTACTACGACCCCCCTCAGTTCTGTATCCTTACACAGGACGCCAGCTGGGGGAATATGTTCTATTATTGGGGTAAAGGCTATCACTCCACTACTGACGTCAGCCGCAATGCTACCTATGGGGAGGAGTCTTATCTGGATTCCAACTTTACGCTGATGAAAACCAAATTTATCGACAAGGGCATCCCCGTCATCATCGGCGAATTTGCGTCGATCAAGCACAACCTCACCGCGCCGTCGGACCAGCAGCTGCATCTTGCCTCCCGCCGGTATTTTTACAGATACCTGGTAGGTTCGGCAAAGAGCAAGGGACTGATCCCCTTCGTCTGGGATATCCCTGGGCAAATGTTCGATCGCAGTACCGGAGCCGTTCTGGACCGGGATCTCGTCAATGCGATAAACCAGGGAGCGAACTCCGCTTATGTATCGTTGGTCAACCATGCCAGCGGATTGCTCATCGATGGGATGTACCGGTCCACCAACGGCGCTGCTGCCGGCCAGTGGAGCAATAGCGGCAGCGATGCCCAGAAATGGCTGATGGAGACGGTGGGAAGCTATATCAGGCTAAAGAATAAGGCCACCGGATTATACCTCGACGGCCTGGGTGACCGTACGAATGGCGATGCCGCCGGCCAGTGGAGCAGTAGCGGCAGCGATAACCAGCTATGGTCGATCGAGCCAGCCGGAAGCTATATACGCCTCAGGAATAAAGCCACAGGACAATACCTGGATGGGATTTACCGGTCTTCCAACGGCTCCGACCTGGGGCAGTGGAGCTACAGTAACAGCGATGCCCAGCAGTGGACGTTGAACACTACAAGCCTGACGACCGCCACGGCCAGGAGTCAGACTGCAACTGCCCAGGGCGCTATGATCAACGACCCCTTGGCGGGGGATGGAGGTATCACGATATCTCCCAATCCTTTCCAATCCACCTTTACCATTGTAGTTGGCGACCCGGCCAAAGTGGAGTCTATCCGGATATCGGATCTGGCGGGCCACGTAGTAGAGATCATCGGCCAGCCGCTGGCGGCAACCCGGATAACAGCGGGCGCTTCCCTGCAGCCCGGCATGTATATCGTCGAGGTTCGTACGGCAAACGGCTCAAAGACGTTCAAAGTGGTGAAAATGAAGTAGCTTAGCGAGACAACGCAATAAACCATTGAAGGTGTATATGAGCATTCCCGGAAGAAAGATGATCCTGCTGATAGTGATCCTTAACAGTTATTGTTTCGTCAGCGCCCAGTCAGGATATTCTTCTTCCGGGATCTTTTTTAATGACAGCTGGAAATTTTCGCTGGGTGATCCGGCAAGGGCGGGCGAAAAAGAATTTGACGATGCAGAATGGAGGAAGGTGGATCTACCGCATGACTGGAGCATCGAAGGCGCGCCTGACAGGCAAAATCCATCCAACGCCGCCGGAGGCTATTTCCCCACTGGCGTAGGCTGGTACCGGAAGAGATTCGTTGCGCCGTCCTCGTGGAAGGGAAAGGAAATATCTGTCTGGTTCGAGGGCGTTTATATGGACGCCGAGGTATTTGTGAATGGGAAGTCTTTGGGTGTCCATCCATATGGGTATACTACTTTCTACTATGACATAACACCCTTTTTGGAGCCAGGGAAGGAAAATGTGATCGCAGTGCGCGTCGACAATTCACAGCAGATAAATTGCAGGTGGTACAGCGGTTCCGGGATATATCGTCCCGTACGCCTGCTGGTAAAAGATCCTCTCCACATCGATCCATGGAGCCTGGCCATCACTACACCCGATGTCAACGCCGATAAAGCTACGGTCAAGATCGACGCCCTGTTAAAGAACGGCATAAATGCCGCCCAGGACATCGTTTTGTCGACAACCATCCTTGACAGGAATGATAAGCCGGTGGCGGGCAATAGGGTGAGCCTGCGGCTGGATGGGAGAGGGGAGAAGCATGTCACACAAGCGATAGATATTGACCGGCCGTTGCTTTGGTCCGTGGACAGCCCCAACTTGTATAGAGCGCAAATAACCCTGATCCAGGGAGGGAAGCAGCGGGACTTGCAAATAAACAGTTTTGGGATTAGAACCATTAAATTTTCGACAGAGAATGGATTTCAGCTCAATGGAAGAACGATAAAGCTCAACGGAGGCTGTGTACATCACGATAATGGCTGTCTGGGCGCCGCGGCCTTCGACAGGGCGGAAGAAAGGAGGGTGCAATTATTGAAGGCGGCTGGTTTCAATGCTGTCCGCACATCGCACAATCCTCCGTCGACGGCGTTTTTGGACGCGTGTGACCAGTACGGTCTGCTGGTGATCGATGAAGCGTTCGATGGTTGGAAAGCGCAGAAAAACACTTACGATTATGCGCGGTATTTTGACGATTGGTGGAGGCGCGATCTGACGTCGATGGTTTTGCGAGATCGTAACCATCCTTCCATTATTATTTGGAGTATAGGAAATGAGATCATGGAAAGGAAAAGCCCTGACGCGGTGAAAATTGCCCGCGAACTTGTTTCCCTTGTTCATGGATACGATCCCGTGCGGCCAGTGACCTCGGCTATGGCTTCGTGGGACAAGGATTGGGAAATTTATGATCCGCTGTTTGCCGTGCAGGACCTTGGCGGATATAATTATCTGCTGAACAAGGCGCCTTCGGACCATGAACGGGTTCCTTCCAGGGTGATCCTTCAGACCGAATCGTACCCCCGGGAGGCTTTTAGCAATTGGGACCTTGTCCAACACCATAGCTATATTATTGGCGATTTTGTCTGGACAGCGATAGACTACCTTGGTGAGTCGAGCATTGGGCGGAATATTTATCCGGGAGAACCTCCGGGCGAGCATTGGGAAGGAGATCATTTTCCCTGGCATGGCGCTTATTGCGGGGACATCGATCTCACCGGATGGAGAAAGCCAATAGCTCACTATAGGAATATATTGAATAACAGCACCGAAAGCCTTTATATGGCCGTACGGGAGCCGAACCCCGACACGGGGAAGATAAAAGAAACCCTCTGGTCCGTCTGGCCCACCTGGGAAAGCTGGTCCTGGCCCGGCAGAGAAGGAAAGGATCTCCAGGTGGAGGTCTATTCGAAACATCCCAAAGTGCGGCTTTACCTGAACGACAAGCTCGTTGGGGAAAAGAGCTGTACACAGGCGGAGGAATTCAAGGCGACCTTTACCCTGCCGTATTCCCCGGGCATATTAAAAGCTGTTGGCGTCGACCAGGATCAAACAGCCGACTCCGTGACGTTGCAAACGGCAGAGGAGCCAGCGGTCATTCAATTGAAGGCCGACCGTACGACTATGGTAGCCGATGGGCAGGACCTGTCATTCATCGAGGTCGGAATGACGGACGGTAATGGCAATATCAATCCCAATGCAAATAACCGGCTGATTTTCAAGGTCGATGGCCCCGCCACCATCGCTGGGATCGCCAATGCCGACTTACAGGACCTTGACAGGTACGTTGGAAATTCCAGGAAAGCCTGGCATGGCAGAGCGCTGGTGGTGATCCGAAGCGCTCATCAGGCTGGTAAAATAACGATCACCGTAAGCTCCGATGGACTAAAAGACGGCGTTATGACATTGAACGCAGGGCCGTTGGGTCCCAGATGAACCGTTTTTGCCCTAAAAATAACGGAAATATACCCCTGGCGAGAACAAATCAACACCTTCATTTGCGAGTTGTCCTACCGCCTGTCTAAGGGCGGGGAATTAATTTTGGTTCATGCGGTGACCATTGGCAGCTAGCTCATATGCTTTCCATAGGCACCGGTGAAAAAATCTTAAACCAAGACGATTGCATATGAAAAAGCAACTCAAACGAGCGATGATTTGCCTGTTCTGGGCCTCGCTCAGTCTTCTCATCTTATCCGCCGGCGTCAACGCGCAAAATTCTCCCGGCCTCAGAAAGATCACAGGAAAAGTGGTATTCGGCCCCGACGACAAACCTCTGCAGGGCGCCAGTGTCTCGGTCAAGGGCCATACGGGGGGGACACAGACAGACCAAGACGGACAGTTCAGCCTGAATATCAAAGACGGCGATGTGCTGGTTATCAGCTATGTAGGTTATATACCTACGGAGGTCAGGGTGGGAAGCCGGCAAACGGTCAGCGTCCGAATGCAGGTGCAGGACAAAAGTACCTTGAATGACGTCGTTGTCATCGGGTATGGTCAGACGCGACGTAAGGATGTCACCGGGTCCATTTCTTCTATTTCCGGTGCGGAACTCCTGAAAACCCAGCCGGCAACCATCGATCAGGCCCTTCAGGGTAAAGTCGCGGGCGTGGTGGTTCAGCAGGTGTCCGGTCAGCCCGGCGGCGGCGTATCCATTCAAATCCGCGGCGTCTCTTCGATCAGCGGCACCAATTCGCCGTTATATGTAATAGATGGTGTTATTATTCCCCCGGTGGGCGACCCTGGCAGCGGTTCCAATCCGTTGAACACGATCAATCCTTCTGAAATAGAGTCGATCGATGTATTGAAGGACGCTTCCGCAACTGCGATATACGGTTCCCAGGCCACCAATGGCGTAATCGTCATCACTACCAAAAGAGGCAAGGCAGCGGCGCCGCAGATAAGCTATGACGCCTATGCCGGATACCAGGAGATACCCAAGCGGCTCCCTACTATGAACCTGCAGCAGTTTGGCAGTTATCTTAACGACCGGTCGAAAGTATGGGGCTTCGATGCCCGGCCCGAATTTGTCAATCCCAAATACCTGGGCCCCGGTACGGACTGGCAAAAGGAATTATTCCGCAAGGCGCCGGAAATGAACCATACCCTTACTGTCAGCGGCGGCGATTCCAGAACCCAGTATTTATTATCGGGTTCTTATTTCCGGCAAAAGGGAATGGCGCGTGGCTCGGATTTTCAACGATATTCCGTGCAGCTGAACTTGAATAATAAGACCACCAACTGGCTAAAAGTAGGGACCAGTCTTCAAGCAGCGCATGTTTTTGAAAACGTGAATACAACCGCCTCCGGCGTGATCAACTCCGCGCTGAACCTTACGCCCGACATCCCGGTGCAAAACCCCGATGGCTCCTGGGGCGGCATCACCAATACCAGCGGTTGGGTGCCTGGGGTTGTCAACCCGGTGGCGATAGCACAGATCGTCAAGAACCAAAGAAAGAGAAACCAGGTATTTGGCAATGCGTATGCGGAAATACAGTTTACAAAAGATCTGTCCCTGCGAAATGAGGTATCCGGCAATTTCGACTTTGGCACACAGGATAATTTTACGCCCACGTATACTTTTGGCAAAGTGGTCAACGGCACCAACAGCGGCTCCTCCTCCAGCAGCCAGAACATCTATACGGTGTTACGCAATTACCTGACGTATAACCATTATTTCACTAAATTCAGCCTCAACGCATTGGTAGGACATGAGGCGCAGTCGTCCAACTTCGAGAGTGTCGGCGGCAGCCGGTCGAATTTCCCGTCGAACAACGTGCAGGCCATCAATGCCGGCGATGCTACCACAGCCAAAAACTCGGGCGACAATGGTCTCGGATCTTCACAGGAGTCTTATTTCGGTCGCATCAATTTTTCCTGGGACGATAAATACCTCATCACCGGCAACCTCCGGAACGATGGCTCTTCCAATTTCCCAGCCTACAACCGCAGGGTTACTACCTGGTCAGGGGCGCTGGCATGGAAGATCAATAATGAGGCGTTCCTGCGAAGCGTAACTTTTGTCAACGAATTGAAATTGCGGCTTGGCTATGGACTTACCAACAACCAGGGCATACCGGGCAATACCTTCGTGACCCAGCTTCAAACGGTGGCCAATGGCCTGTCGGGTATAGCGCAGTTCCAAAGCAATCTGGCAAATCCCAATGTGACATGGGAAAAAACAAATTATTACAATGGAGGACTGGATGGAACCTTTCTCAATGGCCGGATAAGCTTTTCATTGGATGGTTATTACCGTAAAACAGACGGGCTGTTGTTGAAGGTTCCGCTTCCCCTGTACTCCGGCACTACCGCCGGGTATTCACCGGGATCGATGGCCGCGCCCTATGTCAATGTCGGCGCTATCAGCAATAAAGGGTTTGATCTGAGGATCAGCTCGACCAATGTCAGCTATAAGAATTTTACGTGGAAGTCCGATGTTATCGTATCGCGTAATGTCAATAAAGTACTTAGTTTGGGGGCCGGAGATCAGGCTAGCCTAAGCCAAAAGTCCTATGTGATCAACGATATCATCGAAAAGACGGTGGTCGGCCAGCCCATCGGCGAATTTTATGGATATTTATTCGATGGGATCTATTCCAATCCAAAGGATTTCCAGACACATCCCATGCCGGTGGATCAAAGCGGCAAAGCATATGCCATTTCGCCGGCAGGCGGCGGGATCTGGTACGGCGACCGGATGTTCAAGGATTTGAATGGCGATGGCGTCATCGACACAAGAGACCAGACCTTTTTGGGTTCTCCGATCCCGAAGTTCCAGTTTGGGTTCAATAATACCTTTTACTACAAAGATTTCGACCTGAATGTTTTCTTCAGCGGCAGCGTCGGCAATAAAGTATTCAACGAGCTGGCGGTGGCGCAGACCAATTCACAGAACAATACCAACTATTTTGCGTCCGTGCTGAATTATGCAAAGCTGGCGTTGGTAGATCCCAATGGCTCGGCCTCCGATGTCAACAACGTATATGTCACCAACCCGAAAACGAGTGTCGTAGGATTGAGGAACGACAATACCAATGGGAACAACCGTTCTTCCAATTTGTTTATCGAGGACGGCTCGTTCATACGGTGCAAGAACATCACATTAGGGTATAGATTGCCTCAGCATATTTTGTCGATGGTGCACCTGCAATCGTTCCGGGTATTTGCCACCGTGTCCAATCCTTTTATCATCACGCACTATTCGGGTATGGATCCTGAGATCGGCTCCTGGAATCCCCTTCAGGCAGGCTGGGACCAGGGATATTATCCGCAGTCGAGAATATATACCATCGGCGCCAATATTGGATTTGCCAAATAAAGCCATCACCCATCAAGATATAATTATGAGATCAATTAATAAAATAATCATCGTTTTGCTATTTGCAGCAGCAATTGCGGGATGCCAAAAGAGTTTTCTGGATCGTCCGTCGAGCTCGCAGATAAGCTCCAACAATTTTTATCAAACCACGTCCGACCTGCGGCTGGCTACGGCAAGCCTGTATGGCGGTTCGCCCTGGTGGCAATGGCATAATGGCGCCTCGTTGCTGCTTGGCGATATAATGAGCGGGAACGCCTATTTCGGATACTGGGGTGACCTGGTCCAGCTGTACACGCGTACTATCACGGGGCAAAATGGAATTGTGGCCAGCGGCTGGACGGGCCTGTACAATGTCATCGCACAATGCAATACGGTGATCAATGCCATACAGCAGCAAGCCTCTTCGTCCATTCCTGACGCCGACAAAAATGCTGCCATCGGCGAGGCGAGATTTATTCGCGCGGTAGCGTACTATCACCTGGCTGTTTTGTGGGGGGCGGTACCCATTATCGAGGACAATACCAAGCTGATCAAACAGCCGTTGCTGAACAGGAATATCGTTACAGACGTCTATAAGTTCGTTACCAATGACCTCAGCTTTGCGGTGCAAAACCTTCCCGCTACGGATGTGACAGGACGGCTAACTACCTGGTCGGCGCAGGGTATGCTAGGCAAAGTGTATTTGACCCAGGCGGGTTTGGGTCAGAGTGGCGGAGTACGCGATCAGGCACTTCTGGACAGCGCCATAAAATATGCCGGCAATGTGTGTAAGAACAGCGGATTGTCCTTGCTGCCCAGCTATTACAACCTTTTCAGGGCGCAATACAATGACAACCCTGAATCGTTATTTGCCCTTCAATGGACGGCCGGCGTGGGTTATGGCAACGGCAACGACTGGCTGACCTATTCACCCAGCAACGATATCAACCCGCTGAAGACAGGCGCCTGGACGCCCTTGTCGCCCACCTACGACTTCTATCAGAACTATTCCTGGAAGGACACCGTAAGACGTTTGGCCACTATCATGCTCAACGGAGATTATTATCCCGAGCTGAATGCAGCCGGGGGTGGATATAAGTCGACGGGGCAGGTAATGAAAAAACACATTATCGGCAATGAAAAGGATAACAATGCGCCGACCATGGATATATGGTCGTCTGTCGAGCACAATTCCGTCCTTAGACTGGCCGATGTGTACCTGGTATATGCCGAAGCCATTTTAGGTAATAATGCCAGCACCTCGGATGCCGACGCGCTGCTGTATTTTAACAAAGTGCGGGCCAGGGCCGGCGTTGATCCTGCTCCTATGCTGGATGCCGACACCTTGCTCCGGGAGAGAAGAATTGAATTTGGCTTTGAGGGACAATACTGGCTGGACCTGGTGCGGCTTTCTTACTATAACCCCGACAAGGCGGTCGATATCATCAATCATCAGAAACGGATGACGTTTTCTTATGATCCTGTCACCGGTGTAGCCACGCCGGATACCACCAGTGCTCCGACCATTCTTCCCGCCACTATCAGTGCGTTTACCTTACAGATCCCGTCATCCGAGCTGACGTCCGATCCGAAATTGGCCCAGCCGCCGGTGCCATATTATTAATGCTTTCATTCAAAAAAAGAACAACATGTACAATATATTATATCGTCATTGTCAAAGGTGGTTACTTGCCTGTGTAGTCGCCCTGTTATTATTTTCCGCCTGTAAAAAAACAGGGTCAGGAGGCCCGGTGCTGACAGGCGTACGCTATTATGCTGCTGCTCCCAATGATACTGCCATGGCAAGCCTTACGCCGACCGGCCAGTGGGTGGTATTGGAAGGAAGAAACCTGCAGAATGCTGTACAGATATTGATCGACGGCGTTCCGGCGAGCTTCAACTATGCGCTTTTTTCCGATACGAGCGCCGTGGTGCAGCTTCCTTCCGTGATCCCATTCAATTCGGTGGCGGCCGGTGATCTTAACACGATAAAATATACCACTACCGCCGGGTCTACTACTTTTAACTTCAACATTGTAGTCCCTCCGGCTGGTATTTTAAGCATTTCGGATGAAATGGCCAATCCTGGCGACTCGGTCTGGGTCCGGGGAGCGAACTTTTTCCTGATCAGCAATATAAGCTTTGCCGGTGTGAACGTCGATGCCTATAATGTTTCGACCGACGGTACCACTCTTGCATTTGTCGTGCCCCCATTGACCGGGGCCGGTGGGCCACTTTCCATCACCACCAAGTCCGGAACGACTCTAACGCCCTTCAATGTGGAGGATTTTACCACGGGCGTACTGTGCAATTTCGATAATGTAATGACCTACCAATGGTGGAGCGCATCACTTGATAACAACAGCGCCAACTATCCCGGCAACAACGGCAGTTACGCCATCCTGAACACGGGCGGCCCTTTAAGCAATGGCGACGGCAGCTGGTGGAACGGGGGAAGGAGTATCAATTGCAACAGCGCGCAATGGGTGCCGGTGGCCAATTTAGGCGACCCGCTGGCTAACTGGGCATTGAAATTCGAGGTCAACGTTACCAGTCCCTGGAATGGAGCTTCCATATTTTTGGCGCATAATGGCGATTGGACCTATATCGCCCGGTACGAGCCCTGGAAGGGAGCCAACGGTGCGTCATCTCCTTTTAAGACCAGCGGATGGCAGACGGTGACGATACCCCTTACACAGTTCCTGACCAAACCGAATGGCGGGAAGGATGGTACGGGCCTAATGGCGCCGGATCTGACTACCTTACTGGGGGCCTCCGGCGACGGCAGCATCAACGCATATGTGATGAACGATGGTTCGGCTCCTGCCGCCACGGGACTTGTTGTGGCCATCGATAATTTCAGGGTTGTAAAGATCAAATAGGAGTTGAAATTTTTCGATCGATAAAATAAACTTTATGAAAACTACGCTTTTCAATCTATTGTTGGCCATGCTGATGGCGGCTGTCCTTTCTTCGGGATGTAACAAGAGTCCGGGCAGTTCTCCACAATTGTCCGTTTCGGCAACGAGTATCAAGTTTCAGCCACAGGGCGCCGATTCCACGGTGACCATTACCTGCAATTCTCAATGGAGCATCAATAACAATGCTTCCTCGTGGCTGCAGGCAAGTCCGTCAGCAGGCGCCAGCGGCAGCGCCACCGTAAAGTTGACGTCCAGCCCAAATACCACTGGCGCCACTCGCAGCGGGATAGTGGAAGTCGCCGCGACCAACGGCCAGGTCAGACGCATCATTGTTTCACAGGTCAGCTCCATCTATCCTTCGTACAATACTTCGCCACTGCCGCCGGATTCCACGGGGATGACCAGCACGGCCGTGCAACTGACCAATAATATTGTAGTGGGATGGAACATCGGCAACACCATGGAAGCTCCTGGTGGAGAGTCCGGCTGGGGCAATCCACCGATCACCGCGGCTTATGTCACCTATATGAAAAGCCTGGGCTTCAACGCCGTCAGGATACCTTGCGCCTGGGACTTCCATGTGGACAATAAGTCGACAGCCCATATCGATCCCAGTTGGCTGAACAGGGTACATGACGTGGTGCAGTATTGCATAAGCAACAATATGTATGTAATGCTCAATATCCACTGGGATGGCGGCTGGCTTGATTGCAAGGCTACGGGGGCCCGGGCCGATAGCGTAAACGCCAAACAAAAAGCATTTTGGGAGCAAATTGCTACCAAGATGCGGGATTTCGACGAGCATCTGATGTTTGCCAGCGCCAATGAACCGGACCCCTCCGATGCGGCCCAGATGAATGTATTGCTGTCCTATCACCAGAGCTTTGTCGACGCGGTGCGTTCCACTGGCGGTCATAACACCTACCGGGTCCTGATAGTACAGGCGCCGTCCAACCTGATCAACAATTTTCCCGTCGACCCCACGCCTAACCGGATGGCTTTTGAAGAACATGATTACACGCCCTCCCAGTTTACTATTTTGCTGGATGGGGATGCATCATGGGGAAAAATGTTTTATTATTGGGGCGCCGGTCATCATTCCACCATCGAGCCCGATCGTAACGCCACCTGGGGAGAGGAGGACTATATGAATACCTATTTCGCCAGCATGAAGGCTAAGTTCGTGGATAAAGGCATTCCTTTCCTGATGGGTGAATATGGCGCTTACCGGAGAACCAACCCTGCGGACCTTGCAACGCATAATGACGCTGTGGACTATTGGATAACCTTCAACACCAAACAGGCAATTGCCTATGGCCTGAAGCCATTTTTCTGGGAGACAGGAGGGATGGTGGACAGGACGGCCGATACCGTGAAAGACGCCCGTACCGTCAACGCTATCTTTGCCGGTACTCATTGATTGAAAGTGGAAACATCGCTGTAGATGAAAAAATATATAATACAGATCCTGTTTGTATTGGCCCTGTCGGGGACAACGGCAAGATCACAGCAAGTCAATCGTTTCTTTCCCGAAAAGGACCTCGTAACGACAGGGATCTATTATTATCCAGAGCATTGGAGCGAAAGCCAGTGGGAACGCGACATTGCGAATATCAGCCGCATGGGGTACGAGTTTGTGCACCTGGCCGAGTTCGCCTGGTTCAAAATGGAGCCACAAGAGGGGAAATTCGACTTTGCCTGGCTCGATAGGGTGGTGGGGCTTTGTTCAAAATACAAGCTGAAGGTGCTGCTATGCACTCCGTCGGCTACCACGCCTGCCTGGATGCGGGAAAAATACCCCGAGACCTTTGTAATGGACGGTCACTACATAAGGGGCGAACACGGTACCCGTGGACTGGGCTCCATCGTCAACTCAAGATACCGGGGGTTTGTCAACAGGATCATAACGGAGATGGGCAGGCGGTATGGACACAACCCGGATGTGATAGGATGGCAGCTCGACAACGAACCCGATGCCAAGCCGGACTACAGCCCGTCGTCGCAGCAGGCCTTCAGGGATTGGCTGAAAAATAAATACAAGACCATCGATGCGTTGAATACCGCATGGGGTACTGCCTTTTGGAGTCAATGGTACAACAGGTTCGGGCAGGTGATCATCCCCAATACCAACCTGGTAGGCTGGTGGGGCAACAATCCGCATGCATTGCTGGATTTTAAGCGATATTCCGCCGATGCGCAGGCTGCGTTTTTGGATAGCCAGGCTGTCGTATTGCGAAAGTATATTTCTCCGGATCAGTTTATTACGACCAACTATACGGCCGTTGCGACAGGTTCCGACCCACGGCGAACGAAGAAGCTCGATTTTGCCGCCTATACCGCCTATCCCAACGGCGGGGCTGACAATCGGGGAAAACTGGGATTCCGGCTGGGAGACGAAAGAACCGTCCTTTTTGCCGCGGAATATTTCAAGGCCACCGGTGGATTTTCGGGTGTGATGGAAATCCAGCCGGGTCCGGCGAACTGGGGTGGTTTTAATCCGCTGTTGCTGCCCGGTACGGTGCGCATGTGGTTGTACCATACATTCGGAGCGGGCGGGAAAATAGCCTGTTCCTACCGCTATCGCCAGATACTTTACAGCGCGGAGCAATACCATGCCAGTGTGATACGGACCGATGGCGTTACGCCTTCGCGGGGAGGAGAGGAGTATATGCAATTCATGAAGGAGATCCGGGAGCTGCGGAAGCTGTACCGGCCCGGGATGAAGATGCCCGAAAAATTGGCGGCCCGCAGGACCGCCATCCTTTGGAACCTGGAGAATTACTGGTCCATCGACAGGCAAAAGCAGACCTATCGATGGGATGCGTGGAACTATCCCGTCCGATTCCTGGAATTAGCCAGATCGTTCGGTGCGCCTGTCGATATTGTGGGGCCCGGGACCGATCTGTCGGAGTATAAGGTCGTCATTGTTCCGGCCTATGAAATGGCGGACACTGCGTTGGTAAGGAAGTGGAAAGCGTATGTTGCTGGCGGCGGGCATTTGATCATTACCTGCCGAACTGCCACGAAGGACGTCCAGGGACATTTCCGGGAGGGGGAGTGGGCTTCGGCATTGTCCGGGCTCATCGGCGCCCATATAACGGCTACCGACATGATGTCGGGTAACAGCCATGGGGATATCCGGATGGATTCTGCGCATTATTATTGGAATACCTGGGCCGATCTGCTGACGCCAGACAGCGGTACCGATGTCCCGGCCGTCTATAACGACCAATTTTATAAGGGAGCTGCCGCCGCAGTTAAGCGCACCATTGGCAAGGGTACCGTAACCTATATCGGGGTGGCTACCGATGAGTTCAGGCTCGAAAGGGAATTGTTGCGCAGAGCATATCACGAGGCCGGGGCCGATACCGAAGATTATCCGCCGGGCGTATATGTCTACTGGCGGGATGGTTTTTATGTAGCCGTGAATTATTCATCGGAGGAATATGCCTTGCAACTTCCGGCTACAGCCAGGGTCCTTGTCGGAGAGTCCGTGCTGCGGCCCGGAGGAGTGGCGGTATGGAGCGAGTAAGATGTTGCTATATAAAAAATTTTGGGATGAAAATAAGATCACTGTCGTTGGTAGTCATGCTTTCTTTTGGTTCGATGATATTGAATGCTCAAAAGCCTGGTCAGGACCGGCCGGCCGGGGGAGAAAGGGTCATTCATGTAGATTTCAGCAAGACTGCCGGACGATTGAATACTATGTTCAATGAATGTGTGGGAGCGGGCAGGGCGGCCGAAGGGTTAAGGGCCGACTGGCAGCAGCAGCTGGCGTATGTGCGAAAAGAGTGCGGGTTCAGGTATATCCGCATGCATGGGTTGTTGACGGACGAGATGGGGGTGTACTCGGAAGATAAAAATGGAAGACCACAGTATAATTTCATGTACATCGATGTTTTATTCGATTATTTGCACAGCATCGGGATGAAGCCTTTTGTAGAGCTTGGTTTTATGCCGGCACGGCTTGCCAGCGGCAGCAAGACCATCTTCTGGTGGCGAGGTAATGTCACTCCTCCGAAGGATTATGAAAAATGGGCAGGATTGATGCGAAGTCTTGTCGAACATTTCACAGAGCGTTATGGCGCCGACGAAGTAAAGACATGGTATTTTGAAGTATGGAATGAGCCGAACCTGAGCGGATTCTGGGCGGGCACCCAACAGGATTACTTTAAGCTCTATAGCTACAGCGCCCGGGCGATCAAGAGCGTCAATCCATCCTATCGGGTGGGCGGACCTGCTACCGCCGGCGCCGCCTGGGAGCCGGAGCTGATCGCGTATTGCAAAAGCAACAATGTGCCCCTGGACTTTATCAGTACGCATGCCTATGGCGTAAGGCAGGGATTCCTGGACGAGTTCGGCAACACTGGTACCGTGCTGGACAAGAACCCTATGAGCCTCAGCGGGGATGTACTTCAATCCCGCAGGGAGATCGGGGAATCCGCCATGCCCGACCTGGAGCTGCATTACACGGAGTGGAGCGCTTCCTATACGCCCGCCGATGCGATCCATGACAGCTACCACGAAGCCGCTTATGTGCTGCAGAAGCTCAAGCAGGTGGGCCATGCCGCGAATTCCATGTCGTACTGGGTTTTTACGGACATCTTCGAAGAGCCGGGCCCCCGCTTTACCCCTTTCCATGGTGGGTTTGGGATGCTGACCATCCAGGGGATCAATAAACCTGTTTTCTATGCCTATAAATTCCTGAACCAGCTGGGAAATATCGAGCTGGCTAATAAGGATTCTTTATCATGGGCGTGCAAGGATCCTTCCGGCAATATGCAGGTCCTCGCCTGGGATTTTACCATCACGCAGCCGGATTCGACAAATAACCAGGACTATTATATACGGGACCTGCCCGCCCGATCCAAAGGCCGGCTGAAAGTGAGCATCGACAAGGCGCCGGCGGGTATGTATGCGCTGGAGGTTTACAGGACGGGATACCGGTGTAATGACCCCTATTCTACCTATCTCTCGCTCGGCAGGCCCGCGCAGCTGAATAAGAAGGAGGTCGAGCGACTAAAGGACCTGAACGACGGAGCACCCCTGTCGAAAGAGATCGTTACGATAAAGGACGGCATTCCTTTTTTCAAGGAGCTGGAGCTACGGGAAAACGATGTTTATTTTCTGAAGCTGATCAAACTTTAAAAATTTCCTTTCTTCGGTTATGAAAGCATCCATTATATTTTTGTTCGCATCCATCCTTTCTCTTTCTCTTGCGGCTCAAAGTGGGACTGCTGTAAAAGGTTCCGGTTTTTATAAGGATCCTGTCCTTGCCGGCGACCATCCGGACCCAAGTATTCTTCGGGATGGGGAAGATTATTACATGGTTCATTCCTCCTTTGAATACTATCCGGGGCTGCTGATCTTGCGGTCAAAGGATTTGATAAACTGGACCCCAGTGACAAACGCTTTATATAAATATGTTGGGTCTGTGTATGCTCCCGATCTTGTGAAATATAAAAACAAGTACTACATCTATTTCCCCGCTGGTGGAACCAACTATGTCGTTACGGCTGATTCCATAAATGGCAAATGGACCGATCCTGTCGATTTGAAAATTGGCAACATCGATCCCGGGCATATTGTCGATGAGAATGGAAAAAGGTATTTGTTTTTTAGCAGCGGCGGTTTTGTTCCTTTGTCCGACGATGGCCTTTCTGTTGCTGGAGAGATCAAGAGCTCTTACAGCGGATGGCAGATACCCCGTGAATGGTCCATTGAATGTTTTTGCCTTGAAGGCCCTAAACTGGTAAAAAGAGGCGAATATTATTACCTCACTGTTGCAGAAGGAGGTACCGCAGGCCCGGCAACAGGGCATATGGTCATCTCGGCAAGGTCGAAGTCATTGTCGGGTCCCTGGGAAAATTCTCCTTACAATCCCATTATCCGAACGACAAACAGCTCAGACAGATGGCGGTCGAAAGGCCACGGTACTTTGTTTGAAGATGCAAAAGGGAAATGGTGGATGGTGTTCCATGCTTATGAAAAAGGATTTTATAACATGGGGAGGCAGACCTTGCTCCTGCCGGTCGAATGGACAGCAGACGGATGGTATAAGATCCCGGGTGGTATCATGGCTGATCAGCCAATTAAAAAACCGGCTCTGGCTGACTCCCGATCGGATGTCATCAGGAGCGATAAATTTGACGGCAACAGTTTAAATCCACAGTGGAAGTTCTTTGAAGAATATGATACCAGCAGGTTTCATCCATCGGGGAATGGCCTGATCGTTAAAGCAAAAGGAGATGCTATTGGTAATTCTTCGCCATTGCTTTTCCTGCCGTCCGACCACTCCTATACAGCCGAGGTGGAAATGGTCATTGAAGGCAGGGCCACGGGCGGACTGGTGCTCTTTTATAACGAAAAAGCGTCTTCAGGCATTCTTACAAACAATGGCGACATCCTGGCCAATATACATGGATGGCAATACACCGCGGACACAAAAGTTGTAACCAGTCATGTATTCCTTCGCCTGAGAAATGTAGACAATATTGTCGATCTGTACTACCGGACAGAAGGGGATAAATGGAATAAGATCCAAAGTTCATTGGATATATCAGCGTTTAATCACAATGCTCTGGGTGGGTTTATGGCCGTACGCATCGGACTTTGCTCCATTGGGGAAGGTGCTGTTACGTTTAAGAACTTTATGTATAAGCCATTGAAATAACGATGATACTATGGGAGTAAATTTTAGATATAGCTTTTTGGCAATTCTTTTTTTACTGTACGCACGCGGACAAGCCCAGGAACTATATGTCGGGACCAACTATCACCCGCACGATGATAAGGACCTGGCGAAGATCGGGCGCGACATCGACCTGATGCAGGCTGCGGGTTTTAAAGTAGTCCGAATGGGACACCTGGCATGGGACAGTTACGAACCCTCCGAGGGACATTTCGATCTTGGCTGGTTTGACAGCGTAATGGATAGGATGGATAAGGCGGGTATAAAGGTAGTTTTGGACATTGCCATCAGACCCGCGCCCATCTGGCTGCATCATAAATATCCCTCCATCGACATTACCGACGCCGCGGGAGACAGGTTGTACCCGAACCACCGCTATATGGAGGATGTGGGAGATCCGATGTATCAGCAATATGCCTTGCGGTATGCGGATACGCTGACCCGGCATTACGGGAAGCATCCCGCTTTGCTGGCTTTTGGGATCGACAATGAATCGGGCGATGGTCCTATTTCTTATTCCGAAACGGCGAAGACCCGCTATATCACCTGGCTGGAGAAGAAATACGGCATTGTCGACAGTTTGAATAAAGCATGGGCCACGCAGCGCTGGTCGAGAAGGATCAATGATTTCCAGGAAATTGGTTTTCCGATGTCCGGCTCTGTGAAGGGCGCCCCGGAGCGGATGCTGGACTTCAGGCGTTTTGTGTCTGATGAGGTAGGGGAATTCCTTTTTAAGGTCATTGATAAGGTGAATACCAACGCCCCTCACGCGTTGGTGAACACAAACGCATGGTATTACAGCGATATGAAATATTTCGATTATTCGCACATCGCGTATTCAGGCAAAATGACACGGGAAGGCTGCGGTTTTTATCCCGGATTGTCGCTGACCATGAACTGGGGTATCATGGACGCCTTGTTCGGCATTGAGCGGATCCAGTTCGAAAGCAGGAACCCTTTCTGGTGCACCGAATTCACCACGATGACCGCAGTGCCGAATTCTATCCGCAAATCCGCTTATGCCACACTGATGTATGGCAACCAGATGGTGTGCGGGTGGACCTGGCAAAGCATGCATGGAGGAGAAGAACAGTATCTGGAGGGTATGATGGATTGGGACGGAGTGACCAACCGGAAATATGACGAGTATAAAAAGATCGCCGGGGAGTTTAAAAAGATCGGGCGTTTTTTCCCCTATAAAGTGCAGGCGGAAGTAGGGCTGGCTTTTTCCTTTCCCAGCCAGATCGCCAGCAGCTCTTTCCCCGAACAGCATCAGAACCAACTGCAGAGCTGTTTCAACCTGTTCTATCATCGTAATATGGATACCCGTATCGTAGAGGCCGGTAAAAGTGAGCTGAACTATAAGCTGCTATTCCTGCCTGGTATTGCGGTAATGGATGAGACTACCGCAGCGAAGGTCCGTGAATATGTGAAAAACGGCGGGACCGTGGTCATGACCAGCAATTCAGCCATAGTCGATGCGACGGGTAAGGTTTTTACATCCACGCATCCGGGACTTTTGAGCGATGTTTTCGGCATCCGGGTAGCCAGCTACGAAGAGACGGAAGCGCTCAACGAGGTCTCGCGAAAGTCGTTCAAGGGAAAAAAGCTGGAGGTGACGTATGCAGGACGGGCCGCTGTTACGGAGTCAGCCCGATTTGAAGTGATCGAGGCCAGGGGTGCGGTCGTGCTGGGGTCCATAACCAGCCTGGATAAGGACTATCCTGTCATTACTTCCCACAGATATGGCAAAGGCAGGGCGATCTATGTGGGACTGCCCGCAAAGGAAGAGGTTCTTGGGCCGCTGGCGGATGACCTGATAAGCGAACTATCCATCAAACGGGGACCCGACGTGCCTGCGGGCGTAATGGCGCGGCAGATAGACCCCCATCATATTTTATATTTAAATGTCAGCGGCCACCCTAAAGAGATACTGTTGAAGGGCGGTGGCCGGAGTATCCTTTTCGACAGGAATTATGCCGGCATCTTCACGCTGGCCCCATATGAACCGGAGTTTATCGAGACCAGGTAAAAACTGTCTCTTTTGTGACATAATTCAATGATTTTGATTTAATAAAAAAGCAAAATTCATGAACTCCGCGGAGCCGGCTCGCGGAATTTTGCAGCACAATTTTTTACATTTATGATAAATGGACTAAATTGTTGCAATGGGAGCTGGTGGTTACATACCGGTAAGGAGCTTTATGCTCAGTATTTGCTTAATGCTCGGAGCGGTGTCGGCACTGGCGCAGCCGTCCCAGATCAAATTCACTTCACTGACTTCCCGGGACGGGTTATTGTCCAATTCGGTCAACGCCATTTTAAAGGATAGATACGGTCTGATGTGGATTGCCACGGATGATGGTCTGAACAAGTTTGACGGGACCAATTTTACCGTATATCGACACCAGGCTGATGATACTGCCAGTCTGCGCGCCAATGAGATATTGGCATTGTATGAGGATGCGGCCGGAAATATTTGGATCGGGACAAGCGGAGGCGCTTTAAGCATGTATGACAGGAGGCGGGACAAATTTATTCACTACCCTGCAGGGGGGGGAGGCAACGGATTTTTGCCCAATGCGGTGGTTAGGGGTATATGTGGCGACGGTCGGGGGATGATCTGGATAGCGCAATTCGAGGCTCCCTATGTATTGGACCCCGTATCGGGTCAAATTTCAAAAATGGATCTTTCTGAGGACGGTCGGGAGGTGGCAAAAAAACCTTTGAATTGCATTTTTGAGGACAGCCGGCATAGGGTGTGGGTCGGTACGGACGGAGGGCTTTTTCTTTACATCAGAGAAAAGAGGTCGTTTAGACATTACGTACACGACACTGTCGACAAGTCAAGCCTGGTCAACGATCATGTAAGGTCGCTTACGGAGGACAACGATGGCCGCATATGGGTTGGCACAGAGCAGGGATTATGTGTGCTGCAGCCCGACGAGAAAGGGTTTGCAAGCATCGGGTCCATAAATGGTAACAATGATGTATTGCAGCGAGGAGTGATCACTGCCATCCGGGCTGACGGGGATGGGAAATTGTGGGTAGGTACCATGGAAGGATTACATGCCCTTGATCCGCGTACCGGACGCTCGGTGAACTACCTGCCCGAGGATAGGAATATGTATAGCTTAACCAGCAAGGTGATCCGGAGCATCTACATCGACAAAGAAGGAATATACTGGTTTGGGACATTCCGCGGTGGCGTCAACAAGTATGACAAAAACCTCAATCTCTTCCCCGGTAAGTTCTGGGCAACTTTTCATGAAAATGGGTCAAAGAGCTCTATCGTAACGTCATTTGCTCAGGCAGACGATGGCTGCATATGGGTTGGCACGGATGGCGGCGGCGTTTATTTATTCGATGAAAAAAAGAATCGGATCCGACGTTTTGAGGTACAGCCGGCGGGGGTAAAATCAAATGATCTGTCCGTCTTGTCTTTAAAAACATTACATAATGGAATATTGTGTATCGGAACATCCGGGAAAGGGGTGATCATGCTGGATCCCGTGACAGGAAAAACAAAGTATCTGTCAAAACTCCCGGGAATGAATTACCTGAAAGAAGGTGATATTTATTGTATTAAGGAAGACAGCAAAGGTCAGATATGGTTTGGTACGAATGGGGAGGGAGTTACTGCGTTAAAAAGTAATAATGTTTTTGTTCGCTACACACCAAAGCCGGCTGGACCCGGCGATGTTTTGCTACCGATAAATGGATATATCAGGGCCATAGAGGAAGACGGCCATGGAAATATCTGGATTGGATCGCATGGTGGCGGATTGACTGTATATGATCCGCGTACGGGAAAATTTACCGTGCACAATCAAAGCAACAGCCCCCTGCCAAGCGATAAGATACACACGCTGCTCCGGGACAGCCGTGGTCTTATGTGGATAGGGACGTATGGAGGCGGATTGAGCGTGTTTGATGAGAAAACAGGCCAGTTCACCAACTTCTCGGAAAAGGATGGTTTGCAAAACACAACGATCTATCAGCTTGTGGAGGATAGGAAAGGAAAGGTATGGATGAGCACAAACACAGGCGTCAGCGCTTTGGATGTGGCCACAAGGCACTTTCGTAATTTCACGCACTATAACGGTATTCCTATTGACAATTTCGTACATGGGGCAGGGTTTAGGGCATCAAACGGCGAGCTGTTCTTCGGAAGCCTCCAGGGGTTTAATTACATAGATCCAACGGAGCTGACCTCTAATAGCAACGTACCTTCGGTGATGTTAACGGACCTTCGAATTGGAAATAAGTCCGTAGCTCCGGGTAAAGAATCTGCCATTCAGGAGCATATTTCCATAGCCACCAAGATCAGCCTTTCCTACAAGCAGAACCTTTCGCTGAGCTTCGTTGCCCTGAATTATACGCTACCGAAGGAAAACCAATATGCGTACAAACTCGAAGGATTTGACAAAGATTGGGTGTACGTGGGGGCTATGAATACAGCCTACTACACGAACCTTGATCCAGGAGACTATATTTTTCATGTGAAGGCAAGTAATAATGACGGTGTATGGAGCGCTACCGACACCTCGATCCATATCTATGTTAAGCCGCCCTTCTGGCTAACGCGATACGCCTACGCACTTTATCTATTAGCTGCCATCCTGATTGTATGGAGCATCCGGCATCGCGGCATTCAGAAGTTCAAAAGCAAATATGCAATAGAGCAAGAGCGTGTGCGTATGAGACAGCTACTTGAACAAGAAAGGCTGGAAGCCGAGCGATTGCATGAGTTTGACCAACTGAGGATAAAATTCCTGACTAATTTGAGCCACGAGTTTCGCACGCCCATTTCTTTAATCACGGGGCCTATAGAGCAACTGCAGGAAAAGGAGGGAAATCCTGACAAACAGAGACAGATAGCGATGGTGAAACGAAATGCAAGACGGTTGCTCAACCTGGTCAATCAATTGCTGGATTTTAGGAAACTGGAAGAGCATGAATTGAGGCTTAATATTAGCGAAGGCGATATTATTTCGTTTTTGAAAGACGCTTCCGACTCTTTTAGCGACGTGGCCGACCGAAAGCATATCCATTTTAGCTTTACCACCGACGTAGACTATTTTTATACGGCATTCGACAAGGATAAAATTGAACGGATCCTATTCAATCTTTTGGGAAATGCATTCAAGTTTACGCAAAAGGAGGGTTCCGTATCGCTGAAAGTAAAGCAGGTATCTGCGTCGAATGAGTTGATAATCATTGTTTCAGATACGGGGATTGGTATGTCGGCGGGTGAAAGAGAGCGTGTTTTCGATCGCTTTTTTCAAGGAAATACACCGGCAAATGTGCTGAACCAGGGTACCGGAATTGGTCTATCTATCTCCAGGGAATTTGTGATACTGCATGGTGGAACTATCGCAGTGGAAAGCCAACCTGGAGAAGGAAGTACATTCACGATTTGCCTACCGTTGGAAAATATTAGAAGCGAAGCAGTTAACCAGGCAAACGAGGAAAGGTTCCCTGTTAAAACCGTAAGCAATTCCGAAGGCTCGCCGACCAGCTTGCCGGACCAAAAGAAGCTGACAGTGCTGTTGGTCGAGGACAACGATGATTTCCGGGAATACCTTCGAAGCAGCCTGCAACCCTATTATAAGATAATTGAGGCACCTGACGGCAGGGCGGGATGGCAAAAGGCCCTTTCCGGGCATCCCGATGTTATTGTGAGCGACATCACCATGCCCAATATGGACGGGATTGAACTTAGCCGCAAGATCAAGTCGGATAAGCGGGTCAGCCATATTCCGGTAATCCTGTTGACGGCCCTGACCGACGACGCCTATGAGCTGAGGGGGCTAGAGACGGGCGCCAGTGACTACCTGACCAAGCCATTCAGCTTTGAGATATTGAATATTAAGATAAAAAACCTGATCTTACTTAACCAACGGTTGCGTGAAACATATACCCGACGGCTAAATATTGAAACACCTCCCCAGGAACTGCCGTCGGCAGAGGACCAGCTGCTATTGAAAGTAACCCAATTTATAGAATCGAAGATCGACAGCTCTCAGCTGTCAGTCGAAGAGCTTTCCAGCCATTTTTGTATGAGCCGTACCTCTTTTTATCGAAAGATCGTTGACTTAACGGGGGAAACTCCGGTAGAATTCGTTCGATCGGTGAGGTTGAACAAAGCAGCCGAGCTCCTGGAAAAAAGCGATATGAAGATCGCGGAGATTGGGTACGCCGTCGGATTTACTACCCCCAACTATTTTACGCGGGCGTTCAAGGCAAAATTTGATCTTTCGCCATCTGAATACGTCGCCCTAAAGCGAAAAGCGATCAGTTAAGGGCTTTTGGCGGCACAATTCATTCGATCCTGGAACATTTGGGATAGAATTTTGCCAAATAGTGCAAGGCCTGGCACCTTATCACGTCGAATTTTATGGACCTAATCGGCTGTCCAATTGTCGAAGGGGATAACGCTTGCTTTATGCCAATGACTAATAATCAAGGAGAAATAACAATTCGTGATTTGGCGAAAATGCTGGATTTGTCCACGGCCACCGTCAGCCGTGCCTTAAACAATGATCCAACGGTGCGGCCGCAGACTAAAAGACGGGTTTTAAAATTGACGGAAAAAATCGGGTACAGGCCTAATGATCATGCGAGAATGCTGAAACATAGCCGAAGTCATATTGTGGGTTGTATTGTTCCAAGACTTGATTGCTATTTTACGGCCAGCCTGGTGTCTGGTATGGAGAAATCAGCGCGGGAAGCCAATTACAGCTTAGTGATCATGCAGTCCAACGATACCACGGAGGGGGAGGCCTCATGTGCTAATGCATTGTATAACAAGAGGGTAGACGGACTATTTGTGGTTGTTTCCGAAAGTACAAAACTGGCTCATTTTGCACCTTTTATTCAGCGGAATTTGCCTGTCATCCTGCTGAATGGAGCAGATGAGCCTCCTCCTTATATCAACATTGCCATAGATCACCTCAAGGCCGGGTATGAAGTTACGCGGCATTTTCTGGAGCAGGGACGGGAACTGATCGTATATATAGCTGGTCAAAGCCGCATATCAGCCGATGTTGAAAGGTTAAAAGGATACAGGCGTGCGCTACAAGATGCAGGCATACTCATTGGAGGAAGGCATATTTTAAAGGGTGGAATTTCGTGGGAGGATGGCGCCAAAGTGGCTGACTCGATCTTGCAATGGCGGCAACGACCCGATGCCATTATAGCTGCCAGTGACGATTGCGCAGCCGGCTGCCTTTCGGTGTTGAAGGAACGTGGGATAAAGGTCCCGGAGGAGATCGCCATTGCGGGTTTTGGGAACGACCCGATCTCCCTGGTAACGCAACCCTCACTTACCACCGTTCATTATCCTGCCCGTCAAATGGGCGAATCGGCTGTTCACGAGTTCATGTTCCAGCTGGATGGCTCAAGGTCTAATAAGCTCATACAATCCATAGTATTGCGCAGTGATCTCATTGTCCGTCAATCCGGGTAATCGATCGATGTACGCATAAAAAAACCTTCTCACGCATTAATATGAAAAAGATTGCACTTGCCTGCTCCTTTATTGCATTGTTTTCGTCAAATTCCTTTGCGCAAACTGCCACGATAAAGATCGATGTTGACCGTGTAATTTCAGAGATAGATCCCAAGATCTATGGTGTGTTCATGGAGCCGATCCATTTTAATGGTAGACGAATGGGTTTGCCCGATACGGTTAATTTCAATACGTTGTACGGCACTTTGTATGACCCAACATCTCCGCTGGCAGATGAGAATGGTTTCAGGAAAGATTATATTGATGCCATGCGGGAATTGAAAATTACCAACATGCGATGGCCCGGCGGCAACTTCCTGATGGGCTATGACTGGAAAGATGGTATTGGCCCGAAAGAACAGCGACCGACGCGAATCAATCTCGCGTGGGGCGAGACTGATAATAATCATGTCGGCACGGATGAATGGATGGCTTTAAATAAATCCATCGGCAGTGAAAATATCGTATGCGTAAATCTCGGCCTTGGATCCATTTTGGACGCGGCGTACTGGGTTGAATACTGCAATTATAAAAAAGGGACTTACTATTCGGATCTGCGTGGGAAATATGGTCACCGCGAACCTTATCATGTGAAGATATGGGACCTTGGTAATGAGGTAGACGGACTTCCGTGGGAACTTGGTCATAAGAATGCAGAAGATTATGTAGAAACGGCCAGAGAAGCGGCAAAGGCGATGAAGTCCGTTGATCCAACCATTCAATTTGTCGGGTCTGGTTCATCCTGGTATGAGCCCACCAATAAATGGTTCGACTGGAACCGGAAAGTGCTGGAGGGTATCGGCGACAAAATAGATTATCTTTCCATACACCGTTATTGGGAGGGCGGATCTCCTGATAACTATTATACCTATATGGGTAATGGCGCCATGGATTTTGATGAGAAGATAGCTTTGGTAGCTGCCCAGATCCGTGAAGCAAGGGCGAAGATGGTCTTAAAGAACCCTATTTATCTTTCTGTCGATGAGTGGGGCGCCTTTGCCAGGAATTTCATGGCCGTATTGCCGATCGCACAATGTCTCAATTCATTTGTGCGACATGCAGATGTGGTAAAGATGGCCAACTTCACCATGCTTACTTCCCTGTTATCAAACGATGCTAAGAACGGGACATTTAAGTCGCCTGTGTTCTATACTTTTAAAATGTTCTCCAATAACTGTCTTGGTACATCTATCGATGCCTATGTTGCCTGCGATACTTTTGGGACCGCCCAATACAGGGGCATCCCTTACCTCGATGTTACCGCAGTATATGCTAAGGCAAACGGCGTCGTGTATATCAATGTAGTAAACCGCCATCAGTCCAAGGCTATCGCTACGGATATTACAGCTGCTACTGGCAATTTCTCCGGTGGGGCAGAAGCGACAATCATCAACAGTGACGATCTTAAGGCGGCCTTCAGTTTTGATAAAAAATCACAGTATGCGCCGGTGATAGAGCCTGTTCAACTGAACGGGAATAGACTGCGGTATACTTTTCCGCCGCACTCATTCGTGCAAATTAAAGTTGCCATTAAATAAAAATATATACAATGACTCCGAAGCAATTACTCCTGTTCTATTTGGCTGTCCTGGCGGCTAATATATGCCTGGCGCAGGACATCAAAGAAGACTTTTCACCGTCCGTCCTGAACCAGCCGGGGCAGCAATACCCGCAGGTGAACTCGCAGGGTTATGCCCGATTTAGGATACTGGCGCCAAAAGCAGACAGTGTCAGAGTGAGCCTGGGGTTAGGAGGCAGGGGCGGCACGCTGCTTACAAAAGGCGCCGACGGATCTTTCACCGGCACTACCGAAGGGCCGATGGATGAAGGGTTCCATTACTACCATGTTACAGTCGACGGCGGTACATTTGACGATCCAGGCACGCTCAACTTCTACGGCTCCACCCGGTGGGAAAGCGGCATTGAAATACCAGCACACGACCGGGATTTTTATGCATTGAAGGATGTGCCGCACGGCGATGTGGTACAGGTGCTTTTCCCTTCCAAAAGTACCAATACAAACCGTCGGGCATTTGTGTATACGCCGCCGGGTTATAGCAATGATGTAAATAAACGTTACCCGGTATTGTACCTGCAGCATGGCTGGGGCGAAGATGAAACGGCATGGAGCAACCAGGGCCGGGCTAATCTTATCATGGACAACCTTATCGCCGATGGAAAGATCAAACCCTTCATCATTGTAATGACCTATGGAATAACCAACCAACTTCGCTTCGGGCACATGAAGGAATTTAAGATCGATACGTTCCAAACCGTCCTGACAGAGGAGCTCATCCCTTATGTAGATGCACATTTCCGTACCTTGGCTAACCGGGAGAACAGGGCTATGGGGGGGCTTTCCATGGGTGGCATGGAAACGCATACGATAACGCTGAACAGGCCCGAAATATTCTCTCAGTATGCTTTGCTCAGTGGTGGCATCTATACGCCGGAGGAGCTGAAAGATAAACAAAAACCGAAACTGATCTTTATCAGCTGCGGAAGCCGCGAAAATCCCGACCGCGTGAAACAAGCGGCAGATGGGCTAAAACAGGCTGGCTATAATGCAGTTTCTTTTGTGTCAGAGAGCACAGCACATGACTTCCTTACTTGTATGCGCAGCCTGTATCAGCTGGCGCCGCTGCTTTTCCGGAACTAAACGATATAAGGGCGCCATATGATCAAAAAGATATTTCTAACCTCCTGCCTGTTTGCAGCGCTTGCTGCCTATAGCCAGGTTGATAAAGCAGGCCTTCCTTTTTGGGATTATAGACTGTCTTTTGAGCAACGGGTTGACGAATTAGTAAGCCGGTTGACGCTTGAAGAAAAAGTATCACAGATGCTGAATCATGCGCCGGCTATTGAAAGGTTGGGCATCCCGGCTTACGACTGGTGGAACGAAGTATTGCATGGCGTGGCGAGAACGCCCTTTAAAACGACCGTTTATCCGCAGGCTATTGCCATGGCCGCCACATGGGACACTGCAGCGCTTAATATTATGGCGGGACAGAGCGCAATGGAAGGCAGGGCCATTCATAACAAAGCCTTAGAACAGCATCGGGCGGGCGAACGTTATCTTGGTTTAACATATTGGACGCCAAATATCAATATTTTTCGCGATCCGCGCTGGGGCCGCGGTCAGGAAACTTATGGAGAAGATCCTTTTTTGACCGCTGCGCTGGGGAAGGCTTTTGTGCGTGGTTTGCAGGGTGATGATCCAAAGTATTTGCAAGCCGCAGCCTGCGCCAAACATTATGCAGTGCACAGCGGGCCGGAGCCTTTGCGGCATGTATTTAATGTCGACCCCGGTGATTATGATCTTTGGGATACCTATCTGCCGGCGTTTAAAGAGCTTGTTACAAATGCGAAAGTTGCCGGCGTGATGTGCGCATACAATGCATTTAAAGCGCAGCCTTGTTGTGGCAGCGATCAATTGATGATACAGATTCTCCGCGATCAATGGAAGTTCAATGGTTATGTGACCTCTGACTGCTGGGGTATTGATGATTTCTTTAAGAACCATAAAACATCGGCAAATGCTGAAGAGGCATCTGTTGATGCAATTTTTCACGGAACCGATGTTGAATGCGGAACAAATGCTTACTTATCGCTGGTGCAGGCGGTGAAAGATGGAAAGATCGACGAAGCGCAGATAAACACTTCTGTAAAAAGACTATTCATGATCCGCATGCGGTTGGGTATGTTCGATCCGCCATCCATTGTAAAATATGCGCAAACGCCGGCTTCGGTTTTGGAAAGCGAGCCACATAAGGCGCATGCATTAAAGATGGCAAGGGAGTCCATCGTGCTGTTGAAGAATGACAACAATACATTGCCACTAAGCCGGGCCATTAAAAAGATAGCTGTGCTTGGTCCGAATGCAGATAATAATATTGCCGTATTGGGCAATTATAACGGGACGCCTTCTGAAATTGTAACAGTATTGGATGGCATTAAGAAGAAACTGGGCGGCAATACAGAAGTCGTGTACGAACAGGCCATCAACTTTATCAATGATACCCTGCTGTCTTATGCAGATGTAAGCAGCCAATATTCAATTGATGGAAAGCAGGGGTTTAAAGCTGAATATTTCCCGACAAAAGGCCTGAGTGGTGCGCCTGTTGTCGTAGCTGAAAAAAATATCGATCATTTCTGGCAGGAAGGATCGGAGGTGATCGCTAATATCAAGGCCAATAATTTTTCAGCACGATATACTACAAACTTTACAGCTACCAAAGATGATGATGTGACGTTTGAAGTGGAGGCCGATGATGGTTATAGGTTTTTAGTGAATGATACAACGATGATCAATGCATGGGAAAGGAACCGTTGGGGATCCCGACGATGCCAGCTTACTATTAAAAAAGGTTCTGTTTACAAGTTGACGCTGGAGTACTGGCAGGGAGAGGGTAAAGCCAATGTGCGCCTTCGTGCCGGCCATTACATAAGAACAGATCTTGATGCGCTTGCCGGCAGGGTAAAGGATGCGGATGTAATAGTGTTTGCAGGTGGCATATCGCCGCAATTGGAAGGCGAGGAGATGCCGGTAAATTACCCCGGATTTAACGGAGGTGACAGGACATCCATTCTGCTGCCTGCGGTTCAAACAGCATTAATGAAGGCATTAAAGGCGACGAACAAGCCCGTTGTGTTTGTAATGATGACAGGCAGTGCTATTGCAACACCATGGGAAAGCGAAAACATTCCGGCCATCATCAACGCCTGGTATGGCGGTCAGGCTGCAGGGGCGGCTATAGCAGATGTTTTGTTTGGCGATTATAATCCTTCCGGCCGACTGCCCGTTACATTTTATAAAAGCGATAATGATCTGCCGGCATTTGAAGATTATTCAATGAATAACAGAACCTATCGTTATTTTAAAGGCGATGCTTTATATCCATTTGGTTATGGGTTGAGCTATACGACATTCCGATATGATGAACTGCAAATGCCTTCCTCAGCAAAAAATAAGACAGCAATTCCTGTTAGTGTTAAGCTAACTAATACGGGACTGCGTGACGGTGAAGAGGTGGTTCAGGTTTATATTTCGTATAAAGATCAAACTATAAAGGTCCCGGCAAAAGCCTTAAAGGGATTTCAGCGGGTAGCCCTAAAAGCCGGAGAAAGCAAAACGGTAAAATTTGTTTTGGATGCGGCTGCGCTTGCGGTGGCAGATACTAATGGGAATATGATCTATCCTAAAGGGAAACTAATAGTAAGTGTTGGTGGAGGGCAGCCCGATGTAAAAATTAAAACAACAGGTAATGTGGTGCAGAGGTCGATTGTAATTGGCCAGGGTGAAGGAAATGATTCATCGGGCTATTACAAGGAGGTGCGAACTTATGTCAATCCTGTTCTGCCGGGAGATCATCCTGATCCGACCCTGCTCCGGGTGGGGGATGATTTTTATCATTGTGGATCGAGCTTTCATTTTACGCCTTACCTGCCTATCTATCATTCCCGGGATATGGTACATTGGGAAGTGATCAGCAGGGTGGTGTCTCCATCGAGGGCGGAATTTGTGACCGACCGTCCTTCGGCCGGGATATGGCAGGGGGCGATCACTCATTTTTATGATTCCTACTGGATCTATTTTTCGGCTGGGGGACAATGGTTCTCCAAGGCGGCGACGCCCTATGGTCCCTGGTCCGCTCCGGAGAAGGTGAGAACGAATCCTGTCACGGGTGATCTCGGGTACGATAACTCCATATTTGTGGATGACGATGGCAAGCCTTATATGGTCATCAAGAACGGTCAGAAGATAAACCGCATACAGGCGCTGGGACGGGATGGGCAGCTGACCGACACCGTGATCAACCTGGACTGGATCAATGCGCGGCTGCAATACAGCTGGGCGGAGGGGCCTGTGATGTGCAAGCGAAATGGTTATTATTATTATTTCCCCGCGGGAGATGTGTCGGGCGGGCAGTATGTATTGAGGACCCGAAAGCTGACCAGCGACTCGGCGGCATGGGAGAGGCTGGGAGATTTCTTCCAGCCTGTGACAGATGTGCAGGCGCGATTCCGCCGGCCGAATCATATTTCGGCGCCGTTGCGGCTGGCGGATGGCAGCTGGTGGACGATCGGGCAGAGCTATGAAAAGGGCACAGGGGATGACTGGTCGGGTACGGGGCGCCAGACCTCGTTGTATCCTGTCATATGGGATGGGGACCGGCCCTGGGGCGTGGCCCCTGCCAGCACACCGTTGGTGGCGCCGGAGCTGTCGTCGGCGGGTATTCCAT
>Ga0105240_10002373_pt1 | contig 30350 bp, 26 predicted proteins | sample KBSC54metaG_FD_80426 | JGI IMG/M metagenome (GOLD analysis project Ga0105240, IMG submission 80426) | Corn rhizosphere microbial communities from Kellogg Biological Station, Michigan, USA - KBS C5-4 metaG | ecosystem: Host-associated > Plants > Roots > Rhizosphere > Soil | place: Michigan, USA... | reverse complement strand
GTGAACGGAGTGACTCTCGATCCCGGGTCGCGCGAAGTTGTGCAGGACGGTAGACACATCGATCTCACGACTGTCGAATTCGACATTCTGGAACACCTCATGCGCTCGGCCGGACGCGTGCTTTCCCGCGACGCCCTGATGGAAGCTTTATATAATCGCAAGGCCACGGCGTTCGACCGCTCCATGGACATGCACATCAGCCATCTCCGGCGCAAGCTGGAAGGCGAGCGCACGCTCATCAAGACCGTACGCGGTGTCGGCTATCAGTTCTGCCGGAGTTCCGAGGAAGCCGCCGAATGAGGACGCTGTTCGTCAAGACGCTGCTCTGGTTTCTATGCACGACGTTCATCACGTTTACGACGATCGTCGGCACTATGGCGTTGACGTTCAACTCCCGTGATCAGCGCGAAGCGCCATTCGGCATGCTGGTCTCACTCGGGCTGGCGCAGGCGCGGCATGCCTACGAAACCGGTGGGAGGCCCTCGCTGGAGACGGCACTCAAGCGCTTCCAGAACGTCACCCACGCCGAGAGCGTACTTACCGATGAGAATGGGATCGATCTGGCCACGGGTCAGGACCGCTCGGATCTGCTTCGCGATGCCCGGACCCCGCGTCTGTTTCCCGAATTTCGCCGCGAGCGTACGATCGTCGCACGCCGGAGCCCCAACGGCGGTTATTGGTTCTTTCTGATGTTGCACCGCACAAACTGGATAGGCTGGTTCATCCGGCCGTGGCGGAATCCGGTGGTAGTCGGGCTGCTCCTGTTGATGTGTTACCTGTTTGCGCGGCATCTTACGAATCCGGTGCGCGAGTTAAAGAAGGCGGTCGATCGGTTTGGCCATGGTGATCTTACGGCCCGCGTGGAATCGACGAGGCGCGACGAACTCGGCGAACTGGCGTGCGCGTTCGATCAGATGGCAGATCGCACGCAGACGCTGCTAGCCGCGGAACGCCGCCTCTTACTCGACATTTCACACGAGCTTCGTTCACCGCTCGCGCGGCTCAATGTCGCGGTGGAACTGGCGCGCTCCGGTGGCGATAGCGAATCACAATTGAATCGCATTCAGAAGGAAGCGGACAGGCTGAGCGCTCTGGTGGGCGAACTTCTTCAGGTGACGCGCGCCGAAGGCGATCCTTCGCAGCGCAAGCTGGAACCCGTGCAACTCGATTCGCTGGTGACGGACGTAGTGGAGGATTCGCGCATCGAAGCCGACGCCCGCGGAGTGAAAGTGGAGTTGATCGCGCCCGCCGGCATCAAGCTAAGCGGAGACGAGGAACTACTTCGCCGGGCGATCGAAAACGTGGTTCGTAATGCCATTCGATACGCGCCTGGAGGAACGGCGGTGGAAGTTGTCGTAAAGGAGACGCCCGGCCACGCTGCAATTCGAGTCCGTGATTACGGCCCGGGTGTGCCAACGGACGCCTTGCCGCGGCTCTTCGATCCGTTCTATCGCGTGGATACCGACCGTAACCGCGCCAGCGGAGGAGTAGGGTTGGGTCTGGCCATCGCAAGGCGCGCGGTGGAACTACACAAGGGTACGGTGCAAGCGGCGAACGCAAATCCCGGCTTGCTTGTCGAAATCGATTTACCCCGCGCGGAACCGGCGCAGCGGGCCGTTATTTCGGATCCTTCTTCGTCTTTGTCGGTAAGGGGTTGAGTGTTCGTTCTTTAGTCTCGTCGATAATCTTGGTGCTGCCCGGTAGCTCAAACAGCTTCGCAGGCAGATCCTGATTGATGACGACGCTCTCGGCGAAAATTTCGTATACCTTCTCGCCGTCGCGCAGCCGGAGCATATTGAACGGCCACATCACGCCGTGGCCAACATCGCGAAACTTCGTAAATACAGTTACCTCTTCAATCGGATACTTCGTTTCCGGATCGCGCCGAATGTGGACCTGCTTTACCGGCAGGTGGGTCGATTTCGCAAAATAGACACTGACGACGTTATTGTCAGCGTCGGTGAAATCCACCTTATCGGTCGGCACGTTGTCGATGATCTCGGAGCCGCGCGCGTCGATCAGCATGCCCGGTTCCTTCAGGCGCTCCAGCAGAATGTAGAAAATGCTGTTACGCGCGGTCGACATGTAGCGTTTCATCGTCTCTTCCGGGATCGGTTTGGCGCCGCGATAGCCAACCTGGTAGCCGGAATCTTCCAGAAAAAGTACGACCGAATCCTCTTTTTTGCCGAATGCCTGCCGTTCTCGAACGTGCAGCTTTGCGTCGCCTGGCGCCTTGTTGCTGTCGTACCGGGTATAGATTTTCGCGATCGAAAGCCCAGTGAGCTGCTCACGGTAGAACGAATAAACACGGCCGGTCTCCACACGATTGCGCATGGCCAGAAAATAGTCGCCGCCGAGCGCCGCCACAACCTGGTCGACCAGAGCTTTTCCTTTTTCTTGCGATACGGTTGTTTGGGCGTTCAAGAACAGACTGGAAATCAACAGTGCGGCGAAGGTCCTCATGGCCTCTTACCCAATTCCTCCGGTTTCAGACCCGTATTCAGTTTCCACTCTCTCACGGTCACATCGGCGAACTTCTGCCCGGCCTGTTGAATCGCGATGTGAAAGGGCATCTTAATCCCGTTGACGTCGCGCCAATCCGAGTATGTTTCTTCCACCTTGCTCCCCGACATCAGATACTGTTGCTTGATTGGCCGGCCGTCGAGATCCATCTCCATGATCACCGAGTGGCCGTCGCGATCGGATATCTCGACCTTGGTGGCTGTTGCGGCAACCACCGTGCGGTTGGGATCGCGATCGCTCAGCAGAATACTGAAGAAGTTTCGAAAGATCTCCATGCGCACCTGATCGATCACTTGCGGCGCCATGGGCATCTGGCCTTGAGGGCCGATGATCCAACCGGCCGTGCCGTCCGAATAGACCGTCACCAGTCCAAACGGCATCTGCTGGAGCTGACGGAACTGATTCGGAAAGAGCGACATGTTGGTTTGCCTGGCCTTGATCGTCGTGCCGCCTGCCTGCAGATCGACGTCGGCAATCTCGGTAGCGTCGCGAATCATCGCGAGCTTATCTATGCCGCCCACGGATCTCTGGCTGCGTGCCAGCAGCGCTTTTCCATTCGCTATCGTCTCGGCGTTCACCGGTATTTCGGGCTTCTTTGGCTCGGGGATAGTCAAGTCGATGGCCGTTACGGTCCCAAGCGTGTTGAGCGGCTTATCAAACTCCTTGGTATTCCCCACCGCGACAATCGTCAGATCCTTCGGCCGGAGGTATTCCTTTGCCACGCGCAATACATCCTCTTTTGTCACGGCGCTGACGGCTTTTTGATACTGGAAAATAAAATCCTTCGGATAGCCGTAGTAGTCGTAGGTCACAACGCGCCCCAGCGTCTTTCCCGGACTGTCGAAATTGAAAACGAAACTATTAAGCGCGGTGTCCTTGGCTGTCTTCAACTCGTCGTCCGTTACTTCCGATGTTCGAATATTTTCGATTTCCTGTTCAATTGCCTGAATCGTTTCGATTGTGGTGGACGATTTTGTACTTCCGCTCACCAGGAATACTCCGGGGTAATCGAAGTTCGCCTCCCAATCCGAGCTGATGTTGTAGGCATAGCCTAGCTGTGTCCGAACCTTTTTAAACAGGCGGCTAGAGAACCCGCCCCCGAGAATATCCGACATCACTTCCAGCGCGGGATAGTTTTTGTCGCGAAGGTCGCCGGCGAGATGGCCGACGTTGAAGAAGGTCTGGGTTACGTCGCTCTTATCCGCCACAAACACGCCCGGCGCAGGCTTGGCGGTCACTTTCGGAAGCGGCGGCGCAGGTGGCTGCTGCACTTTCCAATCGGCGAATAGGTTCTCAATCTTCGACTTCATGTCCGCACTGTCGAAGTCGCCTTGAATCGCAATCACGGTGTTTGCCGGGAAGTAGAAGCGCTTGTAGAAATCGACCAGATCGGCGCGTTGAATGTTGTCGAGATCGGCGTATTCGGTCTGCTGTCCATATGGCGAATTCGGACCGTAGACCCTGCGGAGAAACTCACGGCCGGCGATCCCACTGGCGTCGTCGTTGCGGCGGGCGATTTCACCACGCATCCGATTCTTCACCAGGTCGATTTTTTCCTGACGGAACTCCGGGGCGGTCAACACATCCTTGAAAATGTTCAGAATTTCCGTGGTGTTTTCCCGGAGGCAGCCAAAACTCACCTTGCCGTTCGAGGGACTAACGCCGCTTTCCACCGACGCAGCAATGTTCTCCACTTCCTCGTCGATCTGATCGCCGGTTTTCGATTTCGTTCCGCCCGTTCGCATCACCGAACCCATGATTTCGGCGAGTCCTACTTTACTCGGCGGATCGAAAAGGCTGCCGGTATGCACGAGCGCAAATCCGCCAACCAGCGGCAATTCGTGGTTTTCCAGCAAGTAGAGCTTGATTCCGTTAGCCAACGTGAAAGTAGGAATGTCCGGTATCTTAACTTCGCGTAGCGGAGGGAATTTGAGGTCGCGATAGTCGGGCGTTGGGGTTTCGACCGGCTTCCTGATGGGCGCCGTTTGCGCCGGGAGCAGCACGGCGAATAGCGAGCAGACGGCGATTCCAGCCAGCCGCTTCATTTCGTGGCCCCCTTCAGATAGGCCACAGTGCGGTTTGACGACCCGAAGTACAGTTTCATCACTCGTTGCACATCGTCTGCCGTCACCTTGTCGATGTCGTCGATCCCTGTGAACATTGTTCGCCAGTTGCCGTACTGAGACGCGTAAAACGTAAGCTGCGATGCGAGCCCGGAATTGCTATTGAGCTGATGGATCAGGCCCGCGCGAATTTTGGTCTTAATGCGCCTCATCGTCTCGTCGTCCACTTTGTGGTTCTTCAGATTCTCCACAATGGAGTAAATCGCCTGCTCGTTTTCTTCCACCGTGTGATTCGGCGCGGGCGCGCTGAACATCAGAAAAAGATTGGGATACTTTCCGCCGGGCTCGGTCGCATTCGTATCCGCTTCGATCGACACCTTCTTGTCACGAACGAGCTCCTTGTAGAACAATCCGGTTCGCCCGCTCGAAAGAATTGCGCTGATCACATCGAAGACCGGATCGTCCTTATCTAGTTGACTGGGCCGGTGGTACGCGATCATCACCAGGGGCTGCGCATCGGCGTCGAGTACCGCACGCTTCTCGCCGGACTGTTCCGGCTCCACTGTTATCACTGGAGGCGGAGGTGGCCCGTCCGGTATTGAGCTGTAGTATTTTTCGGCCAAATGCTTGGCCTGAGCTGGCTCTACGTCACCCACAATCGCAATGTAGATATTTGACGGGCGGTAGTATTTGCGGAAAAATAGATCTTCATTTTTTGCCCGGAGATTCTCGATGTCGCTCGCCCATCCGATCAGGTTGCGATAAGGGTGCGCCATAAACGCCGTGGCCATCGCAAGTTCCTGCAATTTACCGTTGGGATCCGATTCCACGCGCATGCGGCGCTCCTCGCGGACCACATCGCGCTCTTTGTAAAATTCCCGGAATACCGGCTGGCGGAACCACTCCGATTGCAGCAGGAACCACACTTCGAGCCGATTGGACGGCAGGCTATAGAAGTAGGTGGTCGTATCAGGAGACGTCGCAGCGTTGAAACCCGCGCCGCCATTTTCTTCAATCACACGGATGTACGCGTTCGGGTCGACGAAACTGTCGGCCGTGGCAATAGCTTCGCGTAATGACGCCTGCAGTTGCTTGACCTTCTCGAGATCGGCATGGAGCCCCTTGAATCGCTCGGCGTCCAGCCGGTCATACGCCTCTTCGACGGCGGCCAGAGCCTTCTTTTCCTCGGGCCAATTCTTCGAGCCGATGGCGGTGGTGCCTTTCCCAATCATGTGCTCGAACATATGCGCGGTGCTGCTCATGCCGCCGGGATCGTCCACCGAACCGGCGTTTACCAGAGCGTGGAATGAGACCACTGGGGCGTCGTGCCGTTCGCAAACGATAAAGTGGAACCCGTTGGTTAGCGTGAACTCAGTTACTTTTTTCTCGAAATCTTTCAGATTCTGAGCCGTTAGACACAACGGCAGGATAAGAAGAAACAGGAGGCGATGCGGCATTCTATTTTGGTGGGGTGGCCGGAGTATCCAGGATTATCTTCGATTCCGCTTCATACTTGCGGTACAGCTTGAACTGAGTCTCGTTCCTTGACAACTCGCTACCTGCCCGCATCTCCATTTTCGAATAAAGCGGGAGTACGAACTGGTGGCCGGAGATATCGACGAAATCGTAATCGAGCAGAGTATTGGCCTTCTGCACTGGGAAGGATGCGGGGATATCGTCGGCTTCGAGCGTGATACGCATGATGCTGGGGAATTCCTTGTCGGCGTAGATCAGGCCGTGATATCCCGGCGTAATGTGGGTGCTCTTTTCGTAGGTGATCGTCCAATTCGAATTGGGCTGCGCCACCCTGTAGGAAAATACGTGGACTCGTTTTCCACGCAAAGTTCCCCATCGCTCCCACTGGAAATCCGTCTGACTACGAGGTTCGAAAATTGCCCTCATCATGGAGCCGAACTCGCCTTCGGAAGTCGCGCCATGCAGCGACTCGAGGGAAACGTTGTCCACCATCTTGTTGTTCATCATCGTTACTTGATATTTCTCGTGCTGCTCGAAATAGGTCAACTTGATTTGGACGGTGTCTACCTGATGCCAGGATTCCGTTCCCGCCGGAGCCACCGACCGCCTCACGAGCTGATCGCAAATGTAGTTGGGCAGATGCGAAGTATAGTCGAGAGCGTATTCCCTCATCTCCTGTAAAACCTTCTCCTGATCGGCCGCGCTGAGAGGCGTAATAGGGACCGCCGCGGGCTTTGGCGTGGGAGCAGGAGTATCGGCAGCTAGGCCCTTCGAGGCCTCGGCCAAAGCCTTGAGGGCGGCCACGGTCTGGGGACCGGCGCCCGTGCTCTGAAGATCTTCGATGGTGTGATCGTCGAGCTTATCGCTCAGTTGGACATGTTTCAGATAAGCCGCGACTTGTTTGTCGGGAGTCTTCAGCTTGACCGAAGATTCGATGAACCCTTTCAGCTTTTCTACCGAAAGCGTTTGCGCGGCCGCCAAGGCACAAAACAAGCAACCAACCGCGAGGATTCGGCTCATATTGTTATTGTGACGGATCGGAAGCTACTTCGGTTGCGGCGGCCCCGGAACCGGCTCTTCCTTCGTCTGTGAATCGGGCAACGCGGCCGGTGTTTCGTAGGTAATTGTGGTCTCGGCGCCATACTTCCGGTATAACCGGTACTCGTTCTCGTTCTTCACCATCTCGCGGCCGGCGCGCATTTCCATGCTGGACTTGAGCGGAAGCACGAACTGATGGCCGGATATGTCGATGAAGTCGTAGTCCAGCGTCGTTCGCGCCATCTGCACCGGAAACGACGGCGGAATATCGTCCGCCTCGAGCGTGATTCGCATGATGCTGAGCATGTCCTTATCCACATAAATCAGGCCATGATAGCCGGGCGTCATCCGATCGGTCTTTTCATACAGGATGCTCCACTTCGAATTCGGCTGCGCCACGCGATACGAGAATACATGCATTCGTTTCCCACGCAGCGTGCCCCATCGTTCCCATTCAAACTCAGTGTGCGTGCCGGGCTCGAAGATCTCCTTCATCATGGAACCGAATTCGCCTTCCGACGTGGCGCCCTGGAGCGACTCGTAGTTGACGTTGTTCACGATGCGGTTGTTCATCATCACCACTTCGTATTTTTCATGTTGCTCGAAGTAGGTGAGCTTGATGGTAACCGTGTCCATCTGATGCCAGAATCCGGTGCTGCCCGGATCGACCGAGCGCCGTACAACCTGCGTGCAGATGTAGTTCGGAAGATGCGAGGAATACTCGCGGGCGTAATCCTCCATATCCTGCCGGATCTTCTTCTGCTCAATGGAATCCGGAGGAGGAATCGCGCTCACAACAGGCTTGACCGGCGGCGGCGGAGGGGGCGCCAAATTTTTCGAGGCATCGCCCAATATCTTCAGCGCAGCCACTGTTTTCGGACCCGCTCCCATGCCTTGCAGATCTTCGATGGTGCTGTCATCGAGCTTATCGGTAAGCTTGATGTGCTTCAGGTATTCAGCAACCTGCTTGTCGGGATACTTCATCTTGATGGACGACTCGATGAATCCCTTGAGCTTGTCCGTGGTTAGAGTTTGCGCCGGCAGGAGGCTGCAAAACAGGAGGCCGAGGACGAAAATGCGACTCATAACCCTATTGTGACGCAAGATCGTCGCGGCCGGCTACAAGCGGGCGAGCGTGGGGTTATCGTTTGAAGGGGCGGCGGGCCAGCCCGGCAATTACGAACAGGCCGCCGGCAAAACTGGAAATCGCCGCAGGCTCCGGTACGTTTGCATCGATGGTCATGCTTCCGTCGAGAACATCGAAGCTACCGCTGTTGCGAACCACTCTGACTCGAAGATTGCCGTCTGCCAAGGTCGGAATAATTTGGGCCAGGAGCGTCGGGTCCGTGATCGTGTTCGATAGCAGCAGCGGCGAGGCTTGGGTCGTGCCATTGATGTTGGGGAAGAAGAAGACAAGCACCTGGTTTGAGCTGCTTGGCAAGGCAAACTCAGTCTGACCGGTTTCCCCACCGCGATCGCCGTCGTCAAACACGCGGACATTAACCGTGATCGAAACGATCGCGGTGATCAGAGAGACATCGGGCAGTTTGAACCTCAGAAACAATGCCTGGTTATTAGCGTCCAGCAGGAACGGGAGCACCTTGGGTCGTTGTCGGCGACGGGGTTTCAGCGTTAACGAAATTGACTGCTATCGGCGTAGCTTCGATGGAGGCGGCGCTGAGGAGGGCAGTGCCTGTCAGCAACAGTAATTTCGCATTTTCACAAGGATACACGGGCCGACTTAATGTTCTTCTTTTTCCAGTTGTAGGGTTATCGTTCCAATCAGGAATTGCAGACGAACCCGGATCTGCACAGGTGTCCTTTTCGCGTCGTCCGTCAGCCACACGAAGCATCGCGCATTCCTGCTGATGAGCGCTCCGTCGAAGAAGAATGCCTCATGCCGGATGGTCTTGAAGGCGCCGAGCGGCGTCTTCACTTCTTCCCGGTCCTGGGCTTCGATCTTCACCCGCGCGAACTTCTTACCGTCGCTCATGGGAATGGTTTCCGATTGACCCGGCTCCATTTTGGTGGCCCGCAAGGTTTTGATGGCGCCAATCCATTCATGGACACATCCGGGAATTCCCGTCTCTTTTGAAACCGTCTTGTTCTTAACTAAATCCGTCTCCACATAGCTGGTCATGCCGCGGCCGCGATCATAATTGACAATGGTTTCACGGCGTCTGCTGCCCTCCTGCGCCTTCATCGCTGTGCTGGCGGCGCAGAATCCTTCGGTCATCTGCGCGGTGTAATGATCGGAGACGGGATAAAGCTTTGAAACGAGACCGGCCGATTCCAAATCGACTGTTCCCTGCCACCCGGACCGAACCGGTTCGAGTGAGATTTTTGCAGTGCCCGCGCGGATCAAACGCCATTCCACGGCATATGTGAGTTCGTCTTTCTGTTGGGCAAAAGAGAGCGCCGAAATCAGAAGGGAACAGCACACTACAAGACACCGCTTGGGGAGGAAGCAAGCAGGCATGACCTTTCGAGTGTGGCAGATTCTCAAAGCGACCCGCAAGCTTCGCGATGATAAACCACAAAGCGCGTCACCGGTTTATAACCAAGTTTTCGATAAAGGCTCAGCCCCGCCTTGGTGCTCTGCAAGACCGAAGCCTGGATGCCGGTGGCCTTCTGCGCGCGCTCCAAGGCGTGGCGCAAGAGACTCTCCCCGTATCCCGCGCGACGGCAATCCGGCAACGTTCCGAGCGAGTATATTCCTATCGCGCCGCCGGCCACAACGGTGGAAACAATACCTACCGATTTTTCTGCCACGTAGGCGACCCAGCCCGTCATATTGCTATTCCAAGTGGACGCGGCGCCGTAGATTCTTTCAGAGACGACGAATGGCAACGAGAACACCACCGATGCGACGTCAGAAAAATCGAATCGCGTCCGGGCGTCCTCCACCCGGCGGTATTTGAGGTCCGCCGGCGGATGCTCGCGAGGCCACAGCCGGTCCGCGTACATGCCCGGTGGCTGTGCGATGATCTGCATGTTGTGATCCGCGAAGAGAGTATCGAAAGATCGTAGAACCGGCCGCGCGCATAGATCTTCGCAAATCCAATATGACCATCCTAACCCGCGAGCGGCGAAATGAACCTCGGCCAGGCGGATGCGGAGGTCCATCCCATTCGGAGTCTCTACTGGCGCCGTTAGCATGGCCGAATTGAATACCGAATAATTAACGCCGGACGATGTCAGGGCCACGCCGCCCACTCTTTGCACCTGGCCGTCGGGCGAGCAAAACGCATAACACTGCATCGCCTCGCGAAGATTCTGATCGACCACCTCGAAGACCGGCACTTTGGGCGATTAGAGCAGACTGAGCGGGTCAACGTCAATCACCAGCGCCGTCGCAGGCCACTTGCGCTCGATCGCAGTGAGGCGTAAATTGCGCAGTGTCTGGTTGAGCGTGGTGCGATTGGCGGCCTTGATCAGCAATTGATAACGGAACTCGTTTTTGAGCCGTGGAACGGGCGCCTCGGCGGGTCCGAGCACCTTCAGGTTCTCCGGCGGCGGATCGAGCAGGAATCCGATTTCGGCGGCGATTCGTTGCGCGTCCTCCTGCTTTTCGCTGCGCACCAGCACGTTTGCCAGCGCACTAAATGGTGGATATCGCATCAATTTTCTGAATTGCAATTCTTTATTGTAGAAACCGATGAAATCCTGAGCGGCGGCGAAGCGAACCGCGTAATGATCCGGGTTGATCGTCTGAACGAGCACCTTTCCGGGTATGTGACCGCGCCCGGCGCGGCCTGCGACCTGTGTGAGCAGTTGGAAGGTTCGCTCGGCCGCCCGAAAGTCCGGCATGCCGAGGCCAACGTCGCCCGATACCACTCCGACCAGCGTGACGTTCGGAATATCGTGTCCCTTGGCGATCATCTGCGTGCCCACGAGGATGTCGAAATCGCGTTCGCGGAAGCCGTGCAGGATAATCTCGAAGTCGCGCTTGCCCGTCACTGTATCGCGATCGAGGCGTGCGATGCGCGCGGTGGGGAACAGTTGATGCAGATCCTCCTCCACGCGCTCCGACCCCACTCCGAGAAACGCAATGTGTTCGCTATCGCACTTCGGACATTTTGATGGAATTTTCGCCGCGTAATTGCAGTAGTGGCAGAGCATGCGCCGGTCACGCCGGTGATAGGTCATGGTGACCGCGCAATTGATACACTCCATCCGCTCACCGCAGGCGCGGCACGCAACGAAACTCGAAAAGCCCCGTCGATTGTGCAGCAGCATCACCTGTTCGCCAAGACCCAACCGTTGTTGAATGGCGTCGATCAGCGCACGGGAAAACGTCGCGTGTTTGCGTGTTTCGAGGAACTCCGTGCGCATGTCGATCAGTTCCACGACCGGCATGGGGCGCTCCGCAATTCGCTCGGGCAGTTCCAGGAATTTGTACTTCTCGCGCTCCACGTTGTGCCGGCTCTCGAGGCTTGGAGTGGCGGAGCCCAGCACGACACAGGCACCCGCCGCGTGTGCGCGCACGATGGCCACGTCGCGTCCGTTGTAGCGCGGAGTTTCCTGCTGCTTGTAGCTTTGATCGTGCTCTTCGTCGACCACAATGAGGCCAAGGTTCTGGACCGGGGCGAACACGCCCGATCTGGTTCCTACGACAACGCGCGCCGCGCCAGAACGGATTCTCCGCCATTGCTCGGCGCGTTCGCTATCGTGAAACGCCGAGTGTAGAATGGCGACCGCGTCGCCGAAGCGATGGTAGAACTGTCCAGCCATCGCCGGTGTCAGAGCGATTTCCGGGACCAGCAGCAAGGCATTGCGTCCCATGGCGATCGCCGCTTCAATGGCGCGCAAATAAACTTCGGTCTTTCCGGATCCTGTCACGCCGTGCAACAGAAACGCTTCGAATTGTTGCGAGCGGATGGACGCCTGAATGCGATCGAAGGCCACCTGCTGGGCTGCGTTCAACACCGGTGGAGGTTTAAACGGATGCGGCATCGCCGAGACCGGTTCCACCTTGAGCGACACGAGTTTCCGTCGCGCCAGGGAGCGCGCCGCCTCGCTGGCGCCTCGAATCAACGCATCGACTTCGGACAGTTTGTGCGACCCGGGGTGCAGTTCGAGGAAACTCACCAATTCGCGCTCGGATTTCTTGAGCTTCACACCTTCCGGCCGCGCTGTGTGCTCCACGAGGAGCCTGTCGGCCGACGCCCGGAGTGGATCACGGTCCGCTTGTACGTCCTCTGCGTGAACGAAGCGCCGCTTCTCCAGAGACTTCAGCACCGCAGTCGCGTTCAGGATTTTCTTCTTCAAATAGGCAGCGGAAAGTGGACGCGAATCGAGCATGCGGAGAAGTTGCACGCCGGGGTCGTCGCTGTCCTCGCCCAACAGAAGCTGTCGCGTGGCGTCGCGGCCCGAGTCGGTCAGCGAATAGATCTTGGTGTTTCGGATTTCACCGGCCAGAGGCGTCATTCCGCGCAAGACTTCGCCGAGCGGCGCGCAATAGTAGTTTGCGATCCACTTGCCGAGCTCGAGCAGATGCGCTTCAAGGGCAGGCTGCTCGTCAAGGAGCCGCAGCGCTTCACGAGTAGGCCCCTCCGGTTGACGATTGTGGACTTCCACCACGACTCCCGTCAGCTTGCGGCTTCCGAAGGGGACGATGAGACGGCACCCGGCCTGTGCACGATGCCACAAAGTTTCCGGCAGTCTGTAAGTGAAGACCTGGTCGAGCGGAATTGGCAGGCTGACGTCGGCGTACACGAGGGATTATTCAATCATCCCGTAAATCGATTTGAGCGCCGGGTAGATGGCCTGATACACGCGATGGCGCTTATGATAATCCTGGGCTTCGGCAGGGCGGGGAAGGTCGCTAGATACTTCGCGGATCATCGCCCGGCACGCTTCCGGCACGGATGCAAATGCGCCTGTTCCTACCAGCGCCAGGACGGCCGCACCGTATGCCGAACCTTCCTGGGATTCGAGCATCACCACGCGTTTGTTCAAAATATCCGCCAGTACCTGTCGCCAGAGTGGACTGGTAGCGCCGCCGCCGGAAACGCGCACGGAATCCACCGGCACGCCCATGCCTTCAATGATGTCGAGCCCGTCTTTCTGGCTGTAGCAAACGCCTTCGATCACCGATCGGATCATATCGGCCCGTGTATGGCTGGCCGTGAGCCCCACCCACGCCGCGCGCGCAGTTGCGTCGAGATGTGGCGTCCGTTCGCCCATCAGATAGGGCAGCCAATAGAGTCCTTGCGATCCGTTCGGAGCGGTGGCTGCTTCCTTCGTTAACACCGGATACTCCTGGCCGGGACACAATCGATTTCGCAGCCATTGCAGGCTCAAACCTGCGCCCTGGGTGACTCCCATCACGTGCCATTTGCTCTTTACCGCGTGGCAGAACGTGTGGACGCGCCCCTTGGGATCGTAGTGCGGCTCGTCCATGTGCGCGAAGACTACTCCGGACGTCCCAAGCGTGCAGGAGAGAATGCCCGCCTCCGCGATGCCGTTGCCGACCGCGCTGGCCGCCTGATCGCCGCCTCCGCCCACTACCGGCGTTCCGGCGGCGAGGCCAAGCTTCTTCGCTACGGCGGGGAGCAAGGTGCCGGTCACCTCGCTCGATTCATAAACCTTCGGCAGGATACTTCGGTCGAGACCAAGGGCATCGACCATCTCGAACGACCAACGGCGCTGGACCACGTCGAACAACGATGTCCCGGAGGCATCCGAGACTTCGCTGGCGAACTCGCCAGTCAACTGGAAACGCACATAATCCTTCGGTAGAAGAACCTTTCGCACTCGTTCAAACTGGGCCGGTTCGTTGTCGCGCACCCACAAGAGTTTTGGGAGTGTGAAGCCTGTGACAATCGGGTTCGCCGTATATTTCAAAACATTTTCAATTCCGACCGTCTTATTGATGAAATCCACCTGAGTCTGGCTGCGCTGATCGCACCAGATCAATGCCGGACGAACGACGTCGTTCTTTTCATCGAGCAGCGTGAGCCCGTGCATCTGGCCGGAAAGACCGATGCCGCGCACGTCCGCTCCTGTCGCCCCCGCCTGCTTCAACACGCCTTGAATGGCGGCCTGCGCCGCCTCCCACCAGTTTTCCGGACGCTGCTCAGCCCACAGTGGACGCAACATCTGCATGTCCTCGTGGATGCTTGTGCACGAAGCTTTGATCGCGCCTTTTTCATCCACCAGCAGCGCACGCGATCCACCGGTGCCGATATCGATACCAAGCCAATACATAGAAAAAATCCTTTAGACGTTGGGAAACTGAAGCTGAAACGGCAGGTACGCGGCGCCATAGATTCCCGCTTCGTTACCGAGCTGCGCCTTGGCGATGGTTGTTCTCGAGTTCCGGTAGGTGAACGACCGCATCTGAATTTCGTCAAACATCGGCGGCGCAAATTGATCCCAGGCGGCCAGGACGCCGCCGCTTAGCAGCACTAGGGGAAAATTGAAAATGTTGACCAGTGTCCCGATGGCGATCCCCAGTGACCGGCCCACAGTGTGGAAGATCATCTTGGCCTTCTTGTCGCCCGAGACAGCGAGGTTGTACACATCCTCGGATGTCAGGCGCTCTCCCAGGCTCAACAGGCGGGCCATGGCGATGATCGCCGTCGCCGAAGCGTGCTTCTCCAGGCACCCGTAGTTTCCACAGCCGCACGGATTGCCTGTTGGATCCACCGTCATGTGCCCCAGTTCTCCGGCCATGCCGACGCTTCCATGAAGGATGCGCCCGCCGGAAATAATACCGCCACCGATTCCGGTCCCAAGCGTCAACAGGATCAAATCATTCACGTGACGGCCTGCGCCCATCCACTTTTCGCCCATCGCCGCGGCATTCGCGTCGTTCTCTAGAATCACCTGCGTGCCCAGCCTATGCTCGATTTCATCGCGCACAGGGAAACCGTCGAATTGCGGCAGATTGTTGGAGCCGACGATCACTCCCGTCTCCATTAGAATGAATCCCGGCACGCCGATACCGACACCGGATAGTCGATCACCCGGGTGCCGCGTTTTCAGTTCCTTGATGGAATGAACCATATCCTGGATCACGGCATCGCGGTTCCCACCGAGGCCAGTAGTGCCGGAAATTTTCTGGAGCATCGCGCCATTCCGGTCGACGGAAGCAGCGCGCAAATTTGTGCCCCCCAGATCCACTCCAATCGAATAATCGGCCATGAAGCTCGAATGATAGCAGATCGCGTTACAATTCTACCCATGGCTGTTCGCACCACTCGAAGGACGATGCTCGCCGCCGCCTGCGCTTCTGCATTCGCGCCGCGTTCGGCAGGCAAACCATCGGGGATACGCCGCGAAATTTTCCTTGCGTCTCCCGGCAAGGGCACCGCCGTGGTTGCCTCAGCTTACTACACAAAATCTCACGGCGGCCAGATGCTTTCGGTGGAACAGCGTTGGAGCCGATCCGACACCGTGGATGTCGCGTTCTATCGTTTTTCGTCCGACTACGGCAAGACGTGGAGCGCGCCAGTCGAGCGGCGCACCGGCGAGCGGCGGCCCACGGGCATGCTGCGCCGTCATCTGGCCGGCGGCTGGGTCGATCCGTCGAACGGCAGGTTCATTGAACTGTGGAATGAAGCGATCCTGCCGAGCGACGATCCGTTGGAAGGTCTCAAGCAGTGGAATATTTTCTATGCCCTTTCCGAGGATGGCGGGCGAAGTCATCACGATGTTCGTCAGATCATCCACAAGGGCGAGGAATTCGACGCGCGCCATCCGCTGCCGGGCGTCTACACGGGCAAGAATGCGGTAACTCTGGGAGACACCGCGTCGATGCCGCTGCGTCTCGGCGATGGATCAATCCTGATTCCTGTCGAGATCACGCCGATAAAGCCCGATGGTTCGCTGTACAACCCAGGCGGCGGTTACACCTACTGCGACTCCGCGGTTCTCATTGGCCGCTGGAAGGGCGGTGCCATCGAATGGGAAATGGGCCACCGGATTATAGGCGACCCCGAACGCACTACGCGCGGGATGTTGGAGCCGACGGTTGCGTCTCTGAAGGACGGCAGGGTAATGATTGTGATGCGCGGCTCCAACGACAAGAAGACGAGCCTTCCTGCGCACAAGTGGGTTTCGTATTCGAGCGACGGCGGCCGGCATTGGACGAAGCCCGCGCCCTGGACGTACACGACTGGTGAAGCGTTCTTCTCGCCCAGCGCTTGTTCGCAATTGGTGCCGCATTCCAGCGGCCGGCTGTTCTGGCTTGGGAATATCAGCCCGGAAAATGCGAAGGGGAACCGGCCACGATATCCGTTTGTGGTAGGGGAAGTGGACCTGGATAGCGGGCGGCTGATTCGCGATCGTGTGCGTGTCGTGGACGACAAGAGCGAAGCGGACGATCCGATTCTGATGCTGTCGAACTTCTTTGCCCGCGAGGATCGGCAGACTAAGGAAATTGCGTTGCACATGTCGCGGGTGTTTGCGTTCCCGGATGGGTGGGTGGGCGACGCGTTTCTTTACCGAATAACAGTCGACTGAGGCAGGGAAGCGCAGCGTTCGGATATCGTAAATAAAGCCCGAGGTCGCTTCTGTGAACGTGACGATGTTATTTGGCCAATTCGGACAGGACGTTCGCGTTGGGCTGCGAAGCCTGGCCCGTACGCCCGGCTTCGGCATCAGCGCAATGCTGTCGCTAGGCCTCGGGATTGCAGCCACCACCACAATCTTCAGCGTCATCTACGGCGTCATCATCGATCCGTTTCCCTATGCGCATCCCGAGACGCTCATGAGCATCAACGTCCAGGAGCCCACCCTTAGATTTTTTCCTTACATGCCGGAGCACTACTTGGACATCGCGGAAAGGAATCATATTTTTGACGGTGTGATCGCTTCGACGATCAGCGACGTGCTATTAACTGGCACTTCGAATCCGGAACGGCTGCGAGGCAATTTCGTGACCCCCAACACGTTCGGAATACTGGGCGTGGCGCCGTATCTTGGGCGCTCGATTACGCCTGCCGATGGAGCAGCCGACGCGGCGCCGGTGGCCGTTCTCGGCTATCGATTCTGGCGGACCCACTTTGGCAGCGATCCCCATGTTCTGGGTACGAATCTGCGCTTAAACGGGAAAGTCCGGACCGTTGTGGGAGTCATGCCACCCCGTTTCATGTGGCGCGGCGCCGACGTGTATCTGCCGATCGTGTTCCAGCGCGGAAAGATCGTCGAGGGCGTACGCTACATCAATGTGATCGGGCGCTTGAAACCGGGCGTCACGGCCGCGCAGGCGGATGCCGATCTCCACCCCTTCATCCAGGAGATTTTCTCGCGCGATCCATCCTCCCGCCGCCAGGCCTTCCACGTGACGCTTCGCAATTTTTACGAAACATACCCCAGCAGTATCAGAAAGCAGTTATGGATACTACTAGGCGCCGTCTCGCTGCTGTTAGTAATCGCGTGCGCCAACGTCTCCAACTTGATGCTCGCCAGGGCGGCGGCGCGAAGCCGCGAGATTGCGGTGCGCGCTTCCCTGGGCGCCGGCCAACTCAGAATCGCGCGCCAATTGCTGACAGAAGGCCTGCTGCTGGGCATCGCCTCGGCAATACTCGGCACAGCTCTTGCCTTCGGCATGCTCTTCGCAGTCAAATCGATCATTCCGCCTGACACCATTCCTGATGAATCCGATGTTTCGTTGAACATTCCAGTTCTTCTCGTTGCGCTCGGCGTATCTTTGCTGACGGCGTTGCTCGCCGGGATAGCGCCGGCGTTCCAGGCCGCTCGCACAGACCTTGTGAGATCGCTGCGAGGCTCGGGCCGCAGCCTTGCCGGTAATCTCCACGAAGGCAGATTGCGCAAGACGCTGGTCGCCGGTGAGGTGGCGCTGGCCATGGTTCTTCTTATCGGCGCGAGCCTTGTCGTGCGAACGCTCCTGAAGTTATCCGATCTCGATTTGGGCTTTCAACCCGGCGCTGTACTGAGCATGCAGATTCCGCTGCCCGAGAGCCGCTACGCCACGATCCAAACAAGAAACCAATTTCTGTCTCACACTCTGGACCGGATTCGTGCTCTACCCGGAATCGAAGACGTGGCATTGAATTCTTTCGTTCATCCCTTTGCAAATTGGGGTATGCAGATAGAAGTAGCTGGCAGCTCCGTCCGGCAGCAACGCCCCACCATCATCAGCCAGATTAGTGCCAGTTATCCCGCCATGCTGCACACTCCACTGAGGCAGGGAAGATATTTCTCCAGTCAGGAAGTCGAGCTAGGGCGTCACGTCGCACTCATCAACGAAACGCTGGCGCGCACCTATTTCTCTAAAGGAGAAGCTGCCGGACGTCTGATCCGTCTTCCTGAACTAAAGGGCGAGCCGACTAAAATTCCCAACGACGAATTCACCATCGTGGGCATCGTAGCCGATGTGCGAAACGTCGGTCTTCAGCAGGAGACCTACCCGGAAGTCTATGTGCCATTCACCACCACCGGATACATGGAAGCGTTCCTTCATCCCGTGCTTTTGGTCACATCCCACGGCCCTCCTCAGAACCTCGCGAATGCGATTCAACAGCAGATTCACGCGATCGATCCGGATCAGCCCGTGATGCAGGTTCAAACGGTTCAAAAGCTCTTGAACGATCAGGGGCTGGCGGAACCTCGCTTCAGCGTCTTCCTCTTCAGCGTCTTTGCCGCGCTTGGTCTCCTGCTGTGCGTAGTCGGTGTCTATGGCGTGGTGAACTATTCTATTTCACGTCAGATGCAATCGTTCGGAGTTCGTATGGCATTGGGCGCGGGGCGTGGACGTATCTTCAAACTTGTCTTTGGCGAAGCGCTGCGGCTCATACTAACGGGTGTGATCGCCGGCGGAATTTGTGGACTCGCCGCGACTCGCTGGTTGTCGTCGTTGATCTGGGGCGTATCGCCGTCCGATCCTCTTTCGTTTGCCGCCGTGACACTGGTCGTGCTCCTGGCGGGCCTCGGACCTTGCGTACGCCTGGCTTGGCGAGCGTCATATGTCAATCCTATGATTGTTCTGCGGCACGAGTGACGCGGCGATAGGCGGCACTATACTGCCTCTGTATGAGGATCATTTTGTTTTCGCTGCTTGCAGCCTCGATTTTGTACGCGGCGGATATCGAAGCGCGCGTCAGGCACGGCTACGCGAACTCGAACGGAGTCAAAATTCATTACGCCGTTCTCGGAAGCGGACCGTTGATCGTCATGATCCACGGTTTCCCGGACTATTGGTACACATGGCGCGATCAAATGGAGGCGCTGTCGGATCAATTTCAATGCGTCGCCATCGATCAGCGCGGCTACAACTTGAGCGATAAACCGAAAGGCGTCGAGAATTACGACATGCGGCTGCTGGTGGGCGACGTCGCGGCGGTGATCAAATCTCAAGGGCAGCAGAAGGCGATTATAGTCGGGCACGATTGGGGAGGAATGGTCGCGTGGCAGTTTGCGCTGAATTTTCCGCAAATGACGGACCGGCTGATCATTCTGAATCTCCCTCATCCGCGCGGCCTGTCTCGAGAGCTGGCGCACAATCCCCAGCAGCAGAAGAACAGCCAGTACGCGCGGAACTTCCAAACTCCCGAAGCGGCATCGAAGCTTACCGCCGTGGGACTCGCCGGTTGGGTGAAAGATCCCGCCGCGAAAGCGAAGTATGTCGAAGCATTCAAGCGCTCCGATTTCGAAGCCATGTTGAATTACTACAAACGCAATTATCCGAAGGAGCCATACATAGAAGACGCCTCGCCGGTGATAAAAACACAGATGCCCGTGCTAATGTTTCACGGTCTCGGCGATACCGCCCTGCTGCCGGGCGCGCTGAACAACACGTGGGATTGGATGGGAAAGGACCTCACGCTGGTCACGATACCGGGCGCCAGTCATTTCGTGCAGCAGGACGCGAGCGATCTGGTTTCCCGCACGATGAAGGCGTGGTTGAATCGCTGACTATTCCTTCTTTTTCAGAGCCTGGTCATGCTCACGGATGAAATTTCGGATTTCATCGGCCATTCCCAGGAGCTTCTCCCATTGCTCTCGATAGAGTGTGACCGGAAAGCGTCCCATCCCATAAACAGAGAGCGCGCCCTTTTCGCTCACCTTCAGCGACATCTGGCCCCGTGCGGGCTTCTTGAGTGATTCATTCTCGGAGCGAAGCCGCTCAATCTCCGCCTTCATTTCTTCTTCCGATGCCATGAATATCACTCATAGCACAGTTGGGTTCACATTCAGAGTTTGGTGCCGGAGACGATAGGTGCGGTGAAGCCGCAGAGAAACGTTCCTTTGGCCTTGGCTTGGGCAAGGTTGGTCCACCAGAGATCGCGTTCCCGGAGACACCGGTCATTCCAGCTTCGCGGAAGCGGCGAGGAAGCGGTGTCCGACCCCCAGTCGAAGTCCTGGACCGCACTACGTCCGCCCGGCCGTAGGGCGGACCATTTCGGACCAGCGCTTATTGGGCTTCGGGAAAATCCATCAGCATACGCTCGCTGCGGACGGCATCGAATGCAGGATCGGGAAAGCGGGGGCCTGGGCATTGCGCGCAAACGTCGCGGCAGTGTTGCGGCTGATGGCGCGGCGGGTCGCTCCGGCGATCAAGCGTGGCGAGGTCAAGGGCCTCCGCGCTCATGCCATGGCCGATGTCTAAGACCTGCGCTCCTGGCTGAAAACGGCACTCATCGATGATGGCTGATTTCCAGGCGGACGCCGGATAGTTCGTTGGCTTCGTCGACGAAGCCGAGGAAAAAGCGCGAGTCGGCGGTGCGGCAAAGGACAAGAGGTGCCGCTGCCGTGGCGAGCTGTGTTGGCCTCGTATTTTGACGCGGGTGCCGGAAAACCCCAGGACGCCGAGAATTCAGCGCTGAAGAACAAAGCGCCCGTTGAAATTGACTCGGCTCAGAATCTCGGACAATGCGTCCATTCGGTCCTCCGGACGGTCAGCAAAGTTCCCTGGCCGCTGCGCAAATGAATCAGCTTACGCGAGCCGTTCGAGCAAATCATGGCGACGCTCGGGCATGGCCGTTCCAGTAACCGCGCTGCACAATTGTAGACCTGAACAGGATTCCTCGCAGTTTGCTGACGAGTGAGTCCGTGCAAAGGAGCAAAGCATGAAACGAATTTTGATTTTTCTCTACGGAGCGGGGAGCTACGCAGCATTCGTGGCTACGTTTCTATACGCAATTGGATTTATCGGCAACTTCGCCGTGCCGAAGTCAATGGATTCTCCAGCCTCAGGCCCGTGGCAAACGGCCTTTTGGATAGACCTGGGATTATTGTTGCTTTTCGCGTTGCAACACAGCGTGATGGCCCGTCCGGCATTCAAGCGCATCATCACCCAAATCGTGCCTGACTCAATCGAACGCAGTACGTACGTTCTCGCGAGCAGTGTCGCGCTTCTCTTTCTGTTTTGGCAATGGATGCCCCTCGGCGGGACCGTGTGGAGTGTTCAAAACGAACCCGGAAACGTGGTGCTCTACGGGGGCTTCGCATTCGGATGGCTGCTGGTCTTGATCAGCACGTTCGTCATCAACCACTTCGACCTGTTCGGCCTCCGGCAAGTCTGGCTCCATCTCTTACGAAAACCAGAAACGCGCGTGAAGTTTGCCACACCGTTTCTCTACCGTATCGTTCGCCATCCCCTTTATCTAGGGTGGCTTCTCGCCTTCTGGAGTACGCCGTTAATGACAGTCACGCACCTGTTCTTCGCGCTTGTCACGACGGCCTACATTCTAGTCGCGATCCAGTTTGAAGAGCGCGACCTGATGACGGCACACCCGGAGTACGCCGAGTATCGAAAACAGGTCCCGATGATCGTCCCGGGAATGCCCCGTGTTGTGATGCCGGTTGCGACCCCTCAATCGGCCCCGCCTGCCCCGGTGATCCCGGCACGACTTGGCAGCGCCGCCAGAAAAGTTACCGCAAATTAGGAGGCAACATGAAACCCAGAGAGATCGTGGATCAAATCGAAACCAACCCGGCCTTGCCTGCCGGTAACGGCGACCGGTTCTCGGGATATGCGGTCATTGGGCTCCCGTTCCGCTCAGGACACGTTCTGGCCCTACGCAGATTTGCCGCATCGTCGGTTGGGCCTGGCTACACATCGGTGTGGCATCGTGATCCGCGGGGCGTTTGGACGTTTTATTCCACGATCAATCCGGACCTGGGGTGCTCCCGTTACTTCGGCGCAGAAATCACGCACAACGTCGTCACCCCGATCAGTATCGAATGGAATGGCCCGGCTCAGTTCAGGGTGAACATCGGTACCGCGCTTCTGTGGGAAGTGAGGCTCACCGAGTCTTCATCGACCCGCTTGATGAACGCTGCGGCGAGGCTCGTACCCGGGGTTTGGTGGCAATCGAAATTCATGCTGAAAGCGATGGGTGCCGCCGCACGGTTCGCGTTAGGAGCGGGGAAAATGAATCTTGCCGGAAAAACACACAATGGCCACGAGTTCATCGCGAATCCGCACCGTCTGTGGTTGATTGATTCGAGCCATGCCGTCTTAAACGGGCTGGACCTCGGGCCGGTTGGGGCGCTCGTTCGACAGGCGCGATTGAACGACGTTCTGATCCCTCAAAGAGGGCTGTTCGCCGTAGTCCGGACGTTCTTGCAAACGCCGCGCCAAACATCGGGCATGCGCCCCGTGCTGGACGGGGCTGGAAATAGATAACACAAAGGAGCTGTTATGAATCCGAATCAGGCATTGTGGGAGAAAGGCGACTTTACAGAGATTGCCGCCTTCATGCGTCAATCTGGAGAAGCAATCGTCAATTCGCTCGGGATTACGACCCCGCTAAAGGCTTTGGACCTCGGCTGCGGAGATGGCACTACGGCCATTCCTCTGGCCCTTTTGGGGGCTGAAGTTGTTGGAATCGATATAGCCAGGAACCTCGTTGACGCCGGGAACAAACGAGCGGCGGAGGCGGGTCTCAACCGGCTGAAATTTCAAGAGGGCGATGCGTGCCATTTGCAAGGGGTCGGCGGCCATTCGTTTGATTTGACCCTCTCTGTATTCGGCGCCATGTTCGCGCCCAGGCCCTTCGACGTGGCCAGGGAGATGGTCCGGGTCACCAAACCAGGTGGTCGCATTGTGATGGGTAACTGGATTCCGAACGATCCAACTTCATTCGTGTCACAACTGCTGAAGATCGGCTCATCGTTTATGCCTCCACCTCCAGAAGGCTTCGTCAGCCCAATGACTTGGGGCATGGATACTCACATCATTGAGCGTTTTGGTCAGGCCGGCGTGCCCAAGGAGAGGATATCCATGGCAAAAGACACATACTATTTCATCTCTGCTGACAAGAGCTCGGCGCAGTTCATCGAATTGCTGGAACGCTTCTATGGCCCAACGATGAACGCTTTCCAATCGGCTGAAGACAGCGGACGAGGGAAGGATTTTCACAACCAACTTTTGGAATTAGCGAAAGCACAGAACAAAAGCGTTAACGGCGGAACTTCAATTCCTGCTACCTTCCTGCGCCTGACTGTTTGCCTCTGAGGACATAGCCGCCGATCGCACACCGCCGGCAACTCTCCGCCGGCATTACATCAATCCGCGCGCAATGCAACCACCGGATCAGTCCACATCGCCCGCAGCCCTGGCAAGTAGCAGGCCAGCAACGCCTCCCGCCCGGCTGTGTGGATCGGAACCGGCGCGAATCTGCTCGTCTTTCAGCATCGTCTGATAAGAGCGGATCTCGTCCGAAAGTTCGTCGTCGTCGGCGCGTCTATGGGCCAGGTTGCGCCATGCTCGCGTCAGAGAGGCCCACACATAATTGCTACGTAGTTTCGGCAGCGCGCTCGCCATCGCTGCCGAAATCCGCATCCACTGGCTGGTCTCTTGCTTGAGCTGGCGGAGTCCGGCTTTGGTGACTTTGTAAAACTGAATCGTCAGAAGAAATCGGCTGTGCTCCGAGAGCCAGTCTGATTCCCAGCTCGGATGTGCCACTGAATACCGTTCCGCCCGGAAAAGGTTACGAAGAATGCGGGCCAAAAGGAGCCATGGGCTATCCGCCTGACCAGTGCAGGACGCCTCAGATTGCCTGACGGCGATGTGGCGATTAGTCTACGCTGCGCGGCTAGAACAAGGCTAACGAGTAGCCAGGATGTATTGAGTAGAGTGCCGAGCTCAAGCCTGCCGGACGAAGAGAGCCGAGTCATGCCGTCGACCTCACGTTAGACGCTGAATCATATTCCGATTTTGGCCTCGTCAGAGGAATCTGTGGGTCACTGACACGTCGAATGGTGCGGGGAAGGTCCGCTCGCGTAGGCGGCAAACCCGCTGCCGGTGGGGCGCCGGCTTTTTCTCGTAGCCAGTTGGCTTTCGAACCAGTTTGAGCGCGCCGGTAAACGCTGCGCCGTTTCTCATGACTTACGGGATTGCATCGGTTTCCGCCGACGTCAATCTTGGCCAGAACCGCCGAACCGTACCGGGCATCGACCCGTCGGATAACTATCCGTAGACTCTCCGCTCTACGCAGGGCGATCACACCAGGGCTGTCGTGTTTCAGATTTCCAGCATATCCTTGCCGAGAATGATCGGCCCCTTGTACCCGCCTCCGCGCACTGCCTCGGTCCACATCTCATCCGTGATCTCAGGATCGTCGGCCGGTACAAAATGCGACAGAACTAGCGTTTTCACCCGGGCCTCCGACGCCACGCGACCGACCTCCACGGCCGGCGTATGATGGCTGAGAATCGATTTCTTCAACGCTGCTGCATTGTACGCATTGGCCAGCATCCGATCGACTGCCGCGGGCCAGAGCACCTCGTGCACGAGCACGTCAGCTCCCTGAGCCAGTCGAATCAGTGCATCAGAAGGCTTGGTGTCTCCCGAGATCACGACCGAACGATCCGCCGACTCAAGCCGATAAGCAAAGGCGGGCGTCACCGGAGGATGATCCACTAAAGCGCAGGTCACCACCACCCCGTCTTGTTTCAAAACGACGCCACCCTGGTTCAGTTCATGCGCTCTAATCAGCGGGGCCAGTGGCACACGTGCTTCGTCCTCGATGCGGGTCCGAATGTCATAGTCGTTCATCTGGAGAAATAGGTCCGTCATGCGCGCTAGGGGCGGTGGTCCCCAGGTATCGACAGGAGTGCGGAGTCCGGCTCCCCAGGCAGTAAGCAGCAAAGGGCCATATTCGGCATTGTGGTCCGAGTGGTGGTGGGTGATGAAAACGTGACCCAGCGAGTTCAGGCGCACCTCGGCGCGAGCCAACTGCGTGGTGACGCCCACCCCGCAATCAAAAACGTAAGCCGCGTCGTTGACGAGAACCACCTGTGAGCTTGGCACGCGCGTTTTTCTTGGCCGAGGGCCTCCCGCCGTACCGAGCAGAATGACGCGCGTTTTCGGGTGTGCTGATTGGGCCGCTGCGAATGGGCACAGAGTGCTCGACAGACACAGCGATGCCAATCGAACCGCAAACTTCCTCCGCGGAATGCTGGGCATGGATTCTCCTGTGAGAGGAAGCATAACACTCTGGGAGTGTTGTGTAGGCCCTTAGATGTCGCGAAGTGGCGGCCTATTAAGGGCAGACTCTACTGCGAAGCCGGCGGATTGTCCGGTTCGATGCCCATTCGGTCGTTGACGGCAAAGCGCAATTTCTGCTTGCAGCCGAGGTACCGTTCCGTCGTTTGGATCGAGACGTGTCCAAGCAGAAATTGGATCTGGTCCAACTCACCACCGGCAAGATGGCAGAGCCGCGCGCAGCTACGGCGACTATGCCGCATGCGGCATAGCGCCGAAGATCATGCGGCGCGAGTTTTTTCAATTCCGGCACGCTTCGCGGCGGCTCGGACGACCTCCCAGAGTACCTTGGGCGTCATGCCTGTTCCCCAGACCCGACCCGTTTTATTGATCGATCGAAAGAGCGAGCCTTCGGTGATGCCACCGGCTTCCTTCCATTCATCGATTGCCCCTTCACCCATGATGGGATTGGGACGGTACGGATGTGCCCAGCTTTGCCCAGGAGGTCGGCGATAACCCAATGCTCCTCGCGCGACTAGATGGAGGCAACCCGAAGGCCAAGCAACTCGCCGCGACGCAGTCCGCATCCGACCAGCATCGCGATCATGGCGTAATCCCTCTTGCCCCGCAGCCCGATCGGCGACTGCGAGCAATCGTTTCGCCTGTTCAGCTGTCAGCCAGTTTCCGACGCGAACTCCGATCCGGCGCACGCCCTTGACTCGTCGGATTCCGGCAGCGAGTTCCGGACTGAGAAGGCCGGAATCGGCAGCTTCAAACGCGACACGTCGGACAGCAGCCAAGCGGAGATTGATGGTTGTCGCTGCATACTGCTTCTGCTCGAGATAGTTCCTGTATCGCAGAACCACTGTACGGTTGAATGCGAGGCGCGGTTCTGAACAGTACCAATCGACGAAATCGGTTATGGCGCGATCATAGCTGCGCTGACCGCTCTTTGACGTGAGGGTATTGAGTACCGCCGCTTTGGACTGTTCGAGGTCGGGAAGCGCTAGGGCGTGCTTGGGTGGGCGCTTCTTCTTGCGTGGTTTTGACATCGGAGACGGCCTCCTTTGGACCGTCGCCTGTCAGGATGTCCCGCAACTCGCCCCTACGCCGTCAGGGATGATCTATCCGGCTCAGTTTCCCACGTCGCGACATATGGCCCCCTTGCCAGTCACTCACGACGGTTAACGGATTTACTTTCCGCCAGCTGTCGAGCGTGTTGTCCAAATCAGGACAGGCATTTGGAGATAGAAGAAGAATCTCTGGTGCGGATTTAACCAAACGTATCCGCGCAAACGCGCGCATACGTTTTCGTAGCGGTATATTATATCGATGAGCTCGGGATGATTCTCGACGTTCAGACGCCCTGCAAGGGGACGGACCATCTCGATGACAAAAGCTAAAAAGACTGTAGTAGGTCGCCGGAGCTTCCTCAGGGGCGCCGCGGGAGGGGCCGCCGCCCTGATGACCGATCCGGTTGTTGGGAGGGCGCAGAAGGCCGCCACAGAGCCAGGCGGTCGCGGCGCCGTGGTACCGACAGAGGCGGCACTGGCGCGTGAAAATGGCAACGCCCGCCCTGCGCTCAACATTGAGGTGATCGAGAAGCCCCAGTCCGACTACATGGTGGACGTCATTAAGGCGTTGGGCATTGAGTACGTCGCCTTCAACCCCGGATCGAGCTTCGAAGGCTTGCATGAATCGCTCATCAACTACGGCAACAACCAGCCCGAGATCCTGACGTGCTGCCATGAGGAATCCGCGATTGCGATGGCTCATGGGTACTACAAGATTGAAGGCAAGCCCATGCTGGTTCTTCTGCATGGGACGATCGGAATCCAACATGGATCGATGGCCGTCTACAACGCTTATTGCGACCGCGCCCCGGTGTTCATGATCGCCGGCTTGGACAATGAAGGGCCGGTGGCGGCGCACAACGCCACCGACATGGCGGCGATGATCCGGGACTACGTTAAATGGGACCATCAGCCGGAGTCCCTGCCGCAGTTTGGCCAGTCCATGATCCGCGCCTACAAGCTGGCCATGACTCCGCCGATGGCTCCGGTGCTGATCGTGGCGGACGCCGCGCTTCAGAACCCGCCCATGAAACAGAATTTGCCGGTTCCCTCGTTGGTGATGCCGACGGTGCCCAGCGCGGATTTGGGTTCGGTGAGGGAAGTCGCCAGGATGTTGGTCGCCGCTGAGAGTCCGCGCATCAATGCCGGACACTTCGCGCGCAGCCAAAGAGGTATGGACATGCTCGTCGAACTGGCGGAACTCCTGCAAGCACCCGTGAATGGCGGTGACCGCGCAGTGTTCCCTTCACGCCATCCGCTGGCGGGCACAGGCGGGGGAGCGCCGGACCTGATTCTGGCGCTCGAAGCGAATATCCCTGGAACTCGCATAGGAGGCACCCGGCCCAAGACTATCAGCATAAGCACAGCAGAGCTGCTTGCCACCCATAACTTCAATGTGAATGGGAACCCGCCCCAGGCGGATCTATCCGTTACCGCAGATCCGGAAGCCACGCTGCCAAGCCTGATTGAAGAGGTCAAGAAGCTTATCACTGCCGATCGCAAGAAAGCGTATGACGAACGGGGCAAAAAATTCGCGGCAATTCACCTGCAGCTTCGGAATCAGCGGATCGACGAGGCAGCCGCGGGATGGGACGCAAGCCCGATCAGCCTTGCTCGTCTGTGCGCGGAGCTGTGGCCGCTGATTGAGCACGAAGACTGGTCATTGACCTCTCCCCAGGGATTCATCAGCAACTGGCCGAACATTCTGTGGAATATGGACAAAATCTACCGCACCATCGGCAATCAGGGCGGCGGCGGGATGGGCTACGGAGCTCCCGCATCCGTCGGTGCAGCGCTGGCGAACCGGAAGTACGGACGTCTCAGCATTAATATCCAGTGCGACGGCGATCTGAATTACGCTCCCGGTGTATTGTGGACCGCTGCGCATCATCGCATCCCGCTGCTGACCATCTTGCACAATAACCGCGGGTACCACCAGGAAGTGATGTTCATCCAGCAGCAGTGCAGCATCCGCAATCGCGGCGGCGACAAGGCGCACCTCGGCACCAAACTTATCGATCCGAACATCGACTACGCCTCGATGGCCAAGGCTTATGGGGTCTCTGGGGAAGGCCCGATCTCGAACACCAAGGATCTGGTGCCGGCGCTGAAGCGCGGCATTGAACGGGTCAAGAAAGGCGAGCCGGCATTAATCGATGTCGTCACGCAGCCGCGCTGAGGGGATCACGATCATGGCGACCCTGACAATTCGGATTCTTATGATGGCGGGGGCGCTGCTGGTGGGACGGGTTCTGGCGAGCGCGCAGGCCCCTGCCGGCAACGCCGCGAACGGAAAAGAGCTTTTTTTGACGTACGGATGCTATCAGTGCCACGGCTATTCCGGCCAAAACGGCCCGGGGAAGCACTTGGTGCCTATGAAGTTCGGTCAGGCGGCATTCACTGCATACATTCGCAATCCGGTCAAACCGAATCAGATGGACTGGATGCCCAGCTATTCCGAGAAGGTGCTCAGTAATGCGCAGGCAGCCGACATCTACGCGTACATCAAGTCTCTTCCGAATGCTCCGACGGCCAAGGATATTCCGCTGCTGACCGACATCAAGTCGGGTAAATAAAGGCCGCTACGGGTAAGAAAGCGTGATCGGGGAAAATGGCGCCGCCATCCGCTAGAGGCGGGGGTGAGAGAGTCCGCAAAACTCCCGTGACCTTAACCCGGTTTTCCATTCCTTTGATCCCAAGATCCAAGGCTATGAACATGCACGCGTTTGTCGTCCCGCTGATGCCGTTGTTGAACGGCTCGACGATTGGCGACCAGCCTGATCGTAGTCAACTCCCGAGATACGGCCCTGGGAAAAAAAGATCCTGCCGCGCAGTGTTTACTCATCCCGCGGCCCCGCCGTGGTTCAATGTGGTACTCCCAGAACCTTCCTTTACGATCTCCCCCAAGGGGCACAGCTTATTGGTGCGGAAAACGCGAATGGGCCGCGGAGGCGGTTTATGGTGGAGTTTCACCGCCGCACGCCTCCGCGCCATGGAACTGATCACGATCTTAAACCGCTGCCATCGTTTCCCGGGTTTTGTCTACCAGCACGCACACTTCAGTGCCGACAAGAAGAGTATCGAAGTGGCCGTGCGACCGCGCGAGGGTTCGGCCGCAGTCTGCTCGCGCTGCCATTTGCCAGCACCCGGTTACGACCAACTCGCCGAACGGCGCTTTGAGTTCATCCCCCTGTGGGGGTTTCTCGTCTTCCTTCTGTACACCATGCGGCGCGTCAACTGTCGCCGCTGTGGCATTGTGGCTGTCGAAGAAGTTCCCTGGGGCGACGGCAAACGCACACTGACCAAAGCCTACATGCTCTTCTTAGCCGGCGACTGTCATGGAAAGAGACGGCGGAGGCCTTTCGCACCTTGTGGGACAAGGTATTCGACGCGGTGGAACACGTCGTCACCTTCGGGCTGGAGCACCGGGTGCTAGGCCAAATCGATGCGATCGGCGTCGATGAGATCCAATATGCCAAAGGCCACAAGTAGTTGACTCTGGTTTAGCAGATCGATCTCGACGTCACGCGGCTGCTTTGGGTGGGCCGCGAAAGAACCATCGAATCCTTTCGGGGATTTTTCACCGTCATCGGCGACGAACTGGCCTCGAAGATTGTGTTTGTCTGCTCCGATATGTGGGAACCCTACCTCAAGGTCATTCGCGAGAAATGCTCCGAGGCGCTTCACATCCTCGATCGTTTTCACATCGTGGCGAAAATGAACAAGGCACTGGACGAAATCCGAGCGGGAGAATCGCGCCGCATAGCGAGCGAG
>Ga0105240_10002369_pt1 | contig 30401 bp, 23 predicted proteins | sample KBSC54metaG_FD_80426 | JGI IMG/M metagenome (GOLD analysis project Ga0105240, IMG submission 80426) | Corn rhizosphere microbial communities from Kellogg Biological Station, Michigan, USA - KBS C5-4 metaG | ecosystem: Host-associated > Plants > Roots > Rhizosphere > Soil | place: Michigan, USA... | reverse complement strand
TGCACCACGAGTAACTGTGTCAGTTCAACTTATCAATCCTCCCTCTGCTACAGACACATACACAGTCGTCATTTCTTCAAACAGCGATACGAGCACAACAGTCATAGTTTATAGAGTATCAAACGGAGGAGCTGTTGCTGAAGCTAACAGCGACGAAGTAGTCGTCGTTCTTTCTGCTATTCAAGATCTTTCACTCTTCATATAAATTAACTCAATTGATAAGTAAAAAACCTCCGCACATCGCGGAGGTTTTTTGTTTATAAGCAAATCTCTAGAATCTACTAGGCCCATGCCTAATCCTAGAAGCACAACCATGACCAATTCTTGATCGATACACATATCTATGTTAACGTCGTCTTAAAATTAATAATTCCTTGGAAGGAGAGTTAGTGAAACCTATATTACAATCATTGTTGCTATTTTTCTGTACAGTTGCCTATTCGCTGTATAGTCATGGTAATGAAAGAATTTTACCACAATACTTAGAAGAATATCTCACTCTTATGTATGAAGCGACTCATACCAAAAAAAATGTACCTGCCTTAGAATATCTATATGCACTTATACAAAAAAATAATTCTATTATTCCTCAAGCAAAAATTGTTGCTACAATTCAGGAAGTTCTTTCTGCATTAGAAGAACATAAACATCTGTACGAAGAACAGTTTGATACGGAATCAATTACTCGCTATTTTAATGAACACCTAGAAAATATTACTTCAAAAAAAACAAGTCCTTTTGAAGTCCGCTGCAACCACGCAGATCTGTGCTCGCCATGTGGTATTAGAGGGCCCCGAGGAAAACGTGGGCATAAGGGTCGTATGGGAGCAACAGGTAGTACAGGTGCCACAGGAGCTACCGGAACGGGTACTACTGGTGCAACGGGTGCGACTGGTCCATCTGGTGGAGCAACTGGCGCTACCGGCGCAACTGGACCCACTGGCTCAATAGGCAGTACAGGATCAACAGGAGCTACTGGCGCAACCGGACCTTCTGGTGGAGCTACTGGTGCTACAGGAGCAACTGGTGCAACTGGTCCATCTGGCGGTGCAACTGGAGCTACCGGCGCAACTGGCAATACTGGTGCCACTGGCGCTACAGGAGCTACTGGTGCAACCGGCGCGACGGGGCTTACAGGAGCAACTGGTGCCACTGGCGCTACCGGTAACACTGGTGCTACAGGAAACACCGGAGCTACCGGCGCAACTGGCAATACTGGTGCCACTGGCGCTACTGGTGCAACCGGCGCGACGGGACCTACAGGAGCAACTGGTACCACTGGCGCTACCGGTAACACTGGTGCTACAGGAACTACCGGAGCTACCGGCGCAACTGGCAATACTGGTGCCACTGGCGCTACTGGTGCAACCGGCGCGACGGGGCCTACAGGAGCAACTGGTACCACTGGCGCTACCGGTAACACTGGTGCTACAGGAAATACAGGAGCTACCGGTGCAACTGGTGCAACTGGTGCAACAACGGGGTGTGGCAAAAGTCAGTTGTTTATTAACCCATATATGATGGCCAATTTTAATGGCGGTGCCCCAAATACAACCTTCGATAAAGTATTTGGAACTGCCTCAAATAGTCCATCTGTTCTTGTATGGAAAGTTCTTGTCAGCTCTACTCCCCAAGATCCTATTAATACACAATTTGCCATTCCGCAAGATCTTGATACATCAAGCCCTATAACACTCGACATTCATTTTTTTATTGCCATGAATGGCGGCACAGGAACAGCTGCCAATGTACAAATACAAGCTGATTATGCATCTTCTGGTGTTGAAATTGGAACTAGCGCTCCAGCAACTGGCTTCTCAGAAGTAGTAACCACTGGCAACTTTACCTTTACTGAACCAACAGGTAGCACTGGCACACAAGAGAATTTAAGACATATTGTTACATCAGTAACATTGGATGGTACAAAAATGGTTGGAAAAAACTGGGGTTATTTTAATCTTACGCGAATCGCAACAACAGCGGGACCCACGGAATATGACAAAAATATTTATCTGGCTGTTTTCGAATTTAAATATACAAGAATATGCTCATAATATTTTTTAAATCTGGAAAAAAAATGAAAAAGTATGCGCTTACCTTAATCACCGCAACTGTGATACAGTTTTTTAATTGTTACTCCGTAATGGAAACTTATGAAATGACTTTGGATATTATATCAACAAACACAACAGAACGTTTTCCGGCCTATATGATAACTGATCAACAACCTTATGTTAATGGAGGGCTAGTTTTTACTTACCCCGCAGGCTTATTTACCTCAAATCCAACGATCAGCTTGACAATCGATGCTCCATTACATGCCAGCAACATAACATACACCGTTGAAGTATGCTTAGAAAGTTCAACATCAGCAACAGTCATGGCATACGAAAACAATTCTGGTGTTCTCACAGAAGCCCCAACATCTTCAATCAATATTCATTTTATAGCTATAGGAACGTAGATGGTAAAAAAAAATTGCTTTTTTCAGAAAATTTTTATTAGATCTTTAGCATAGTTAATGTTTTAAAACAAAAAAGGATCTATTGATGATGAAAAAAACCTCACTCGCATTAGTACTATCATGCGCACTTCTTGCACATGATAGCATGTATGCTACAACAGCAACTGAAGAAAATAAGACTTCAGAATTACTTGAAAACAATGCGCAAGCAATTGCACGAGCAGTTACCTTTTGCGACCCAAGAGGCCCTGCAGGCCCACGCGGACCTCGTGGACACAAAGGACACCGTGGCCATAAAGGCAAGACAGGCAATACCGGAGCAACTGGATCTACTGGTGCTACTGGAGCAGGTTCAACAGGTGCGACTGGCTCAACTGGAGCTACTGGCCCAGGAGGTGGAGCAACTGGCGCTACAGGAGCTACTGGTGCAACAGGTGCAACTGGCGCTACAGGAGCTACTGGTGCAACCGGCGCAACGGGAAGTACTGGTGCAACTGGAGCAGCAGGACTTATTGGTGTAACTGGTAATACTGGCGCTACAGGAGCTACAGGAGCTACTGGTGCAACCGGCGCAACGGGCGCAACGGGAAGTACTGGTGCAACTGGAACAGCAGGACTTATTGGTGTAACTGGTAATACTGGCGCTACAGGAGCTACTGGTGCAACCGGCGCAACGGGCGCAACGGGAAGTACTGGTGCAACCGGTAGTGGTGGACTAGGATCACTATTCATTAACCCTTATATGATGTTCCAACAAGATGGTAACGGCTCTCCTATCATTGGCGTTACAACTACAACCACACCCGATCAAACATTTGGTGCAGGATCAAACCCTATATATGGAACTGGATACAACCAACCAGCACTTTCTATGTGGAAATTGCCTCAGGCTGCGGGTAACACACAACAAGATTACCACATTATAGGCACACAATTTAATTTGCCAAGTGATGTGAATTTAGCCCTACCGGTAACTCTTGTGTACCATTTAATGACCGAATTTGGTGCTGGCAGCGCAGGCGTTGCGGCAATGCAGGTGCAAGCTGATTATGTAGCAGCAAATACCAATTTTGGAGCAGGAAACAACGCTACTGGTGGGTTCTCTGAAACTGTATCTTCTGGTGATTTTACTGTAGTGGAACCAGTTGCAGCTGATACACTCCATCATCAAGTAGTAAGCGTTACTCTGAATAATGCTCTGATGTCTGCTAATGCTTGGGTGTTCCTATCTATTCTCCGTTCAATACCAGTGGGAACAGAATATGGCGCATCTTTCTACATTTCTACCATTGAATTGCGCTATACAAGACTCTAAGAATTTACATAAAAAGCAATCACATAAAACATTACTATAAAAAAGAGCCGCTCCAACACCGGGGCGGCTCTTTTTTATAGTAACAGATAAAAAAAAGATTGATTTTTTTATAATATTTTTATTAGCTCTTTACCATAGTTAATGTTTTTTCAAAACAAGGAGATACTGATGATAAAAAAATTATCACTCGTATTGTTATTATCGTGCACTATTGCTCCGCATAGTAATATACATGCAACAGCAAACAAGCACCAACGTACGCTTTCGGCAAACCATTTGTCAGAAAAATACAAAGCTACCATCAATATGATTTGTGACATATCTCATCCAGATGATGTATCACATGCGCTCAGAACACTGGCCGCTATCATTGATAGAGATGGAACAATCGGTTCTATTGAAGTAGTAAGAAGTGCAACAAGAGACGCCCTTGCTCTTTTGGAAAAAGCACAACCACAATTTGTAGAATCACACTTTTCTGTTATTAGTAACTATCTAAGAAATTATCAAGAAGCCCTGAATGATGCAAGCGCTCTTGATATAATGACAGCCGACAGTGATCAACCAGCTGATGTAAACGCAGCGAATGTATCTGATGAAAATTATTTGGATATCGTTGACCATGATGCAGCAATGATTACTCGTTCTTGCGATCCTTGCGGTGAATCAAGAGGGCCTCGCGGACATAAAGGACGTCGCGGCCGTAGAGGAGCAACTGGTGTTACTGGCGCAACTGGATCTACTGGTGCGACTGGCGCAACTGGATCTACTGGTGCGACTGGTTCAGGATCAACAGGAGCCACTGGTTCAACGGGTGCAACTGGACCTTCTGGTGGAGTCACTGGTGCAACAGGAGCAACTGGTGCAACCGGAGCAACCGGAGCAACTGGTGCAACCGGAGCAACCGGAGCAACTGGAGCTACAGGCGCTACTGGTGCAACCGGAGCTCAAGGTATCCCTGGAATCCCTGGACAATGTGGTGATGGATGCTTCTTCTTGAATGCATACACAATGCTTGAGCAACACAACAGTGGCCTTGGAACAACTGATACCACCGTTCCTGATACAAACTTTAATGATGTGTATGAAGACTTCACAACTTTAGGTGTCAATGCCCCACGCGTTCAAGCATGGGAATTGCCAAAAACTCCAATTGGACCAATTGATGAGACACTCATACATCGTATTTCAACTCAATTTATTGTTCCTGATGACGCAGATTTAACTGACACTGTAATTCTTGATATGTATATACTTGTTGCACAAAATGGTCACGTATCACCGGATCCTGTTAGCGCTCAGTTAAGAGTACTCGCTGATTACAGACCTAATCTTGGTCAATTTGGTACGGGGACTGGCGGCGGAAGTTTCTCTGAAACAATACTTTCTGGAGATTTCAGCGTTCTAGAACCAACAGGTGATAGCGATAACCTCAGAGTTCAAAGAATAAGCGTTGCCCTGAACGAAGCGCTTATGTCAAACAATGGATGGGGATATTTCTCAATATCTCGTATTGATCCAGATGATGAACAAGAATACGATGATAGCATTTATCTTACTGCCATTGGCGTGAGATACACAAGACAGTGCTTATTACCATAAAACCAGAACAAAAGACATTAACTAAAAAAGCGCCGCTCTCAAATGAGAGCGGCGCTTTTTATGGCGTATAAATTAACGAAGTCAAAAAATTTAAAAAAAATTGATTGCTTTTTTAACAAGATTTTTATTAGATCTGTAAACATAATTAATGTTCTCATAGCAACGGAGATACTAATGATAAAAAAATTCTCACTTGTATTATTGTCGTGCTTGATGGCACAGCATAATACATACACATCTACAAGCCCTCATGAACAGCAACACCTATCTGAACAATATAGTGCAACTGCCAACATTATTGATGATATTGCTGATGCTGATAACATGAGTGATGAACTAAAAAACCTCTCTGCCCTTGTTGCAGTAATCGATGCTCATGATGCAACAATGAGACGATGCCCCAATTCACGCCCCAGCAATCCATGTTGTCCATCACAAAGAGGACCAAGAGGTCCAAAAGGCCCAAGAGGCCCACATGGTCATAAAGGATCAACAGGTAACACTGGTGCTACTGGATTTACCGGATCTACCGGAGCAACTGGCGTTGGAATAACAGGTGCTACTGGAGCAACTGGTGCTACAGGACCTTTTGGCGGACCGACAGGGCCTACTGGTGCTACTGGAGCGACTGGTCCTACAGGAATTACTGGTGATACTGGCGCAACAGGCAATACCGGAGAAACGGGCGCAACGGGTGCAACTGGGCCTATTGGTGATACTGGTGCCACGGGAGCAACTGGCCCAACAGGCGCTACCGGTCCTGCAGGACCACAGGGCGCTACTGGATCTCAAGGCATTCCCGGACCACAGGGTCCTCAAGGCATTCCTGGTATTCCTGGACCTCAAGGCCCTACTGGATCGCAAGGTATCCCTGGACCACAAGGCCCAGCAGGTACTGGCGCTACCGGTGCAACAGGAGCTACTGGAGCTGCTGGTCTTCCAGGATCATGCGGAGATTCATCATTCACTTTAAATCCATACACAATGCTTGAACAAGAAGGTAACTTCCCTGGTTCGGTCAGTACAACAACAGTTCCTGATCGTGAGTTTGGTGGCGTTTATGGCGGATCATACAATGCTCCACGCTTTTCAGCATGGATATTGCCAAAATCACCTCTTGGACCTGATTTTCTAACACAACACTTTATTGGGACACAATTTGTGATACCAAATGATCTTGATACCACACAACCAGTGTTTCTTGATTTTCATATATTGATTGAACAATTTGGTGACACAGGAGATGCGCAACTTCAATTACAAGCAGATTATGTAGCAAATGGTCAAGAATTTGGAAACAACGCACCGGCAAGCGGATTTGCACAAACAATAGACTCAGGGGATTTTGCCATCCTCGAACCGCTTGATTCAGACAACCTCAGACACATTATTGTTACGGTACCATTGAATGGCGCACTCATGCTCAATAATGATTGGGGATTCTTTTTAGTTACGCGAGTTAATCCTGTCAGTGAAATTGAATACGACAGTGATATTTATTTATCTTCTATGACAGTGAGATATACAAGACAGTGTAGTACACCATAAAAAAGATAATATTACATTAAAAAAGAGCCGCACTGTTGTTAGCGCGGCTCTTTTTTAATGTAATAGTTATGCTATAAGAGTTTCACCTTTTCTCGATAAATAACATTCCATATTGAGCTGTGAATACTTATAATCAGGATAGGCTTCATATGCTTTGCGAGCAGCCCATTCACCAATTTCAAACTCATTAATATACCATGCACAACGAGTAAGAACTTCATAGCGATAGTAGTTATAAAGATACTTTTCAACAAATAATATATCTCTTTCTGGATATGGCATTTCTGCTGCACGCTTAGCAAACAAGAACGCTAAATCCATCTTGCCCAATTGAACATAATAATCAGCAATGGCTACTAATGGCTCTATACGATGAGGACGCATTTCGTATGCCTTTAAATAGTAATCAAGCGCTTCTGACCACCGATAATTATTATTTCTTGTTCTATAAACCAGTTTTTTAATTGTTTCTGCAAGACGATAGTGCACTATAAAATCCTCTTCATCCCAACCAATCATTTCAACGCGTTGTTTATACAAATCATACGCCGCAACTAAATCGCCCAAATCTTCACATGTTCTTGCAAGGTAAAAGAGATTGCGAGTATCGTAAGGATTTTTTTGATACTCTTTAAATAAAAGCTCACGATCTCTCACGAACCGTGCTGCTGTTTTTTCAACACCAAGCTCTTCTGGTAGATACTCAAAAAAAACAGTCTCTGGAACTTTAGCAACTGATGATTGAATTATTGTTTCATGCACAACTCCGCCAAAACGTACACCCCGTCTGCAACGCAGTAAACGGCACGTATAATTATCAAGTGCCTCATTAACAATACGTATCAAATAAGAGGAATATGCGTCTCCCTGCTCCAAACATGTTTCACAAAATTCCACTAACGCACGCGCATCATTTAAATACCACTCAGCATCAAGCATTACCAAAAATGCCGCTTGAGGAAATTTTTCTTCAGCTAGATCAAGCGCACGATTGCGTGAAGTAGCAAAATCAATAAACGGTTCTTGTACAATGTATCCATCAGTAACTCCATATTCCTCAAAAAACTCTTGCGTTACTGCAACAGTATTATCAGTCGAACCTGTATCAAAAATAAAAAATGAGTTAATGCCGCCATCAACAAATGGCTGCAATGTTGCCCGCATCACCGTTTCTTCATTTTTAACCATTAAAACAACCACTAATAGTGGATCATAATTATACTTTACTGCAGCGTATGCATTATGCATCAACAGAAGAAAACAAAAGACCATTCGTACGAAACTCTTCATTAGACCCTCATAGTTTAGAATATTTTTGATGAGAGGATAGCAATGACGCAATAGAAGGTCAATACGACCTTTTTGCATTTAACAAACTGTTGAATTCCGCCTTGTTTTTTTTGTATTATTATTCTAATGAGAAATAGCTGGCTAGGTTTTAGGAAAATTGTATGAAAAAACAAATCGCTTTCTTTGGCTTAATGATGCTCTTAAGCTATGGCGCTCTAATATGCAATACAAACGAGAAATATAAGAGCAACTTAACTGAAACTGAACAGTCTATTTATAAGGATTGCATCGAGAATTTTACAGCAAAAAACTTAACGTCCATTACAGACGAACAAATAAAGATTTTAATGAAACGTCAACAAAAGCTAAAACGAGAAATAGAGTATTCTAACGGGATAATCAAAAGTGGCTGGTTTGCGGTCTTACCGCATTTGCCTATTTGGTTAATCCCTTTGATTCCTTCTATAAAAGAAGCTAATCCGGCCGTACCGGATTTGCCTATTTGGGCAACCCCCTTGATTTCTATAAAAGAAGCTAATGCTGTAGGCTTCTTATTCTCACTTTCAATAATCCTACCGTCCTTATTTTACATAGGAAGCAACATATCTTCTGCATCAAAAAACAAGGAAATATGGAAAAAAGAACTTGATCTTATCGGTGAAATATTAGATCAAAACACCGCACGCAATAACATACAAATAGAGTTACCTGCAAATACGCCTGACCACATTGGGTAGTATGCTTCTTTATCAGATGTAATCGCTGCAAGCCCTCCACCAACAACAAGGCCCAATGTTATATCAAGCGGCATCAACAATCCGCCCAGCACCAACATTGGATTAAGACGCATCTGTTGTAATATCATTCCAAATAATGCTCCAACAATTACCACTGTAAAATCAAATTGCTTTGCTTGAATAAGCAACTGTCGCGATTGTGCACGATACGCAAAGAGCTCAGGAGAACCGAGCCCAAAATGATTAATTAAAATCCAAAAAATAATACCTATGCTGCACGATGCTACAATCAACCCAAGCAACTGATAGCGCCTCATGGTGGCACGAGAAATGTCAGATAGTTGTGCAAGCTTACGGCCAAATAATAGATCAGCTGCAACACCTCCACTGATTTCCACGAATGTTGCTATAAAAACCAATTGCACATAGTTAACATTAAAAATAAGCATTGCAGGCACCATAACAAAGGTTGCAAAGCGTCCCAATAAAGCAAGCCCTATGCGCCCCGCAATTGCCGCAATTTGATACGTGGTAATAGCACTACAAATTGCTAAATAGATTTGCACATACCAAGGAAAATCAAAATATGATAAAAAGAGAATTAGTCCAACACCCACAACTGCAAAAAATAAAATCGCCTGCGCATGAAAAAAATGTTGCACACAACCGCGCGCACTTCCCCATTTTTTAGCACCACTTCTAAGACCTTGAATGATTTGCTTGGGCATCCCAATTACACTGACCATAGTAATAAAAAAAACAATACCACTACAAAATGCCAGCGTAAATTCCATTGAGGATAAATAAGAAAAAAATGTTTTTTGTACCGGACTCACCAGAAAAATGTTGGCACATGCGCCAACAGCCAGCGGCATAGCTATGACGTGTCCTGTTACAAAGCCAATTGCCCAAATCATCGGAGCAATATCAAGATTCATTACCATGCGTGGTAATGAAAACATAAACAATTGCGCTGATGGAAAAAGAGTAATTGCTTTTGGAATAATGGCACGAGACAGAACAATACCTCCCTGCAAAAAGGAAAATAATACAGCTCCACAAAACCCTGCCATTAATTCATATGCTTTGCGAATCTGATTTTGGGCAGCAATCATTTTATGAATCAGTTGCCCCACAGGGAATGATAAGTTTTGCTCATCAATCAATATTTTTTCTGCTGCATCTGCTACTAAAAACCCAAACGCACCAGACACAAAAGAAAAAGCTCCCAACATGCTCACAAAGAAAAAAGGAAATTTCATCCAGCCATTAAACAAAATTGGATCCAAAAAATAAATCGTTGGAAATGAAAATGCACATGCTGTTGCCATAATTCCACCAATGGAACCCGCGCAAACAGCATACGCCATTGATGTACTATTTATTTTTCTACAAAAACGCGCGCAGAGTAATGCAATAAAAACAAGGGTTGGTGCAATCCACGGCCCTATTGGAGTTGCTAATGCAACGTAACTCATGACGATTGTTGAAAACAGAGATAGTAGTATACTGGTAATAATAGTTATCATATTCATGTATGCACTTTATTGTTAAAATATTATTTTTTGTTAGCTCACAAAAATCTTTACTAAAGAAAAATTAACAGCATTCACCACTCACGAAGCTTGATCTTCGTTCTTTTTTATATCAATACTATTGCTACGACTTCTGGGACTAGTGCTATTTCTTCTTGATTTTGACTTTGGAGAACTTCCTGGACTGCTTTCTCTTGATGGTCTAGGACTTAATTCCTTCTTCAAAGCGTCCACTCGAGGTGATGTTTTTTGTGTTTTCTGATCCGGATTGCCAGTAATATTTTTTTGATCTTTAGTTCTTGGTGACAATAACGCTGAATCGGGTACTGATCTATTTGAAGTAGGTGCTGTTGATACACTTCGCGCTCGTTCTCGTTGCATCTTTGAACCTTGTTCAGGTAAAGATTTCGATTGTTGCTCTCTTCTTGGACTAACAACAGAATTGCTTTTCGAAACAGAATCTTCCGGAGAAATACTTTCCGCTCTAGATTCTGACTCTTGTTCAGCAACTCTTGCCAAACTCTCGAATGTCTTTTGCAACGATTCTGAGTATTCTCCTGAATAACTTTTTGAGCGTCGATTTCGTTTCTTTTGGTCCGCTTGCTTTGTTGGACGTACTGATTCTCTTGAACCGGAAGAACTGGCAGTTATTTGAAACAATGATCTTCTCAATTTACTTGAGTTGGAAGACTTAATAGGTTCTGGTGCAATGTTAGATAATTCTGCCACAGTAACCATAGTTTCATTAATCGTTTCAGCAAGCTTAGGCTGCTGTTGTAATTCCCATCGATGCAATATCCCATCTTTTGCCAAAGCAACAACACATTTGTCGCGTAAAGCTACGGATTTAATACAATTTTTAGCCGTTTTAAGTACGCCTCCTTTTGTTCTGTATATATATGTTTCTTTTAAAGGCGCTTCTAGAACAACCTCTTCCTGAGATTGCCCTTTTTGCTTATATATTAGTATCTTATCGCGAACGCATAAATCTTGATTTTTATCACGATGCCAGCACGCAATTGTACGATACTCGCTTGTGTTAAAAATAGCCACATTACAAAGCGGCAAACAAGAAAATACAGGTGTTACTTGACCAAGATCAGAACCAAGTAATGCGTAAGCATCTACCTCTTTTATTTGGTTGTTTTGAGTCAAATATAGTAACTCTTTAGCATACGACAGCTTTTTAATTCCATCTTTGGTCTCTTTCCATGACAACCTGGACAACCTACAATCGTCATCTTCTGGTCCCCATGCCAATGACACTATTTTCCCACGATTATCAACTACCACAACACGAATAGGAGTATCATCACTAAAATTCAGTGCAATATCTACAAAAAAATCTTCTTTTGATAAATCCGGAATCAGTATGTCATGCTGCCTGTTCATCACAAAATCAATAATTTTCACTTTATTTTGCCCTGCAATAGCCAATATCTCTCCTGATGGATCGAGCGCAATCGCTTGAATAAGCCATTTTAGTTTTTCAATCTTATATGATCTACTATGATACCGCGTATACTCAGAAGAATAATTCTCTACATCTTTATTTTCATAATTGATAGCAGAAGCAACAACTAATGATTCATCTTTTGCTTTTGCTACGCCTATCATAGGAGAATGTTGAGAATGAGAATGTGTAATAATACTTTCGTAACTTGTAATCTGTAAATGAGTTTTTGGATCTAGAAAATTCAACAATAACACTTCACCATTACGTGACATCACAAGACCTGCTTGATTGGGAGTAATAATAATATCTGTTGGTCTCACATTTCCCCAAGGAACATGTGTATAATTTGCAGACTTAAAAATAGATCTTGTTGCCTTTGGAAGTTGCGGATTTTGATTCAATTTTATACAAGGACCACTTTCCTTATCCATTGCAAAAAGAACAAATCCATATAAACAAAAGAGAAACGTACATTTTTTCACAATTTTTCCTCATATTGTATTGATGCGATAAACCATTATAATATAATCGTGAAAATCATGAATGTCGCATCTCTTTCATCAAAAACACTTGTCGTGTAGAGGATGCAGATAATTTAAAGGTCATATATTCAATTTGTTTTAAAATGGTATAATGCATCCAAACATAGCATAAAAACTGGTTTCTGCTGAATTTTATTAAAAAGTATCGCAGCAATTAAAAATAAAAAAATAGGCATCATGAAAATAAAAAGCTGTTCTTTGTTAGCAATCACGTTATTTTTTCTTTCGCCACTCTCTGCACAAGAAATGGATAAATTTTATTCAGTCCCTTTTTTGAAAGATTATCTTGGCACTCGTACTTTTTTAAAAGAAATAGGATTTCAAGAAATTACTTTCAGGACACCAGATAAACTTACGCTTTCTGGCCTTTTTTTGACGCGTCCACATGCAACGTGCAATGTCATTGTATGCGCTGGTTGGTTCCCCGGAAGAAAAGAAGGAATGGCAACTTTTTATGCTCTTCTTCCTGAATATTGCAATATTTTATTTTTTGATGCGCGTGGTCGAGGCGAAAGCGAAGGCCCCTTACTTTGGAAAGTATGGCGTTATGGAATAAGTGAATATAAAGACATTATCGGCGCAATAGCATATATCAATAAACAAAATGACTTACCAATTATTATTGGTGGAACATGTTCTGGAGTATTCAATGCTGCACATGCAATCATTGCATTGATAAAAAATAATAAACTAACTCAATCGCATGTTAAGGGGCTTTTTTTTGATAGCGGATGGGGATCTGTCGTGACAATGTCACAAAGTTCTGCAATAGCAAATATTAAAAAATATATTGGCAAAATTGCTAAATTCTTACACGGAACTCAAAAAAACATTGAACAATCTTCTCTCTATAAAATATGTTCTCATTGCACTCTCTATTGCTTTAAAAATATTCATTTTTTATGTGCTAAGCCACTCATCACACAATATGAGCACAAAACTAATCTCTTTGACAAAATACACCAGATCAATTTGCCCATTCTCTTTATTCATTCGTATGATGACACCCATGCAGATATTGCCCACGCAATTCAACTTTCAACATTAGCACCAAATAAGCAATGTTGGTGGATTGAAAAATCCTCACACGCAAAACATCACCTTATCCACAAAGAACTGTATAAAGAAAAATTAATCGCTTTCATTAATTCTGCAATCAAGCAAAAATAATGAAAGCGATACTACAGTCTACCTAAGCAACTATTTTTGTTTTGCTAGTCTTCATCTTGTTCACGACAATCACCTCGAATATCATCTATCAAGGCTTTGATATAGTCCGAATCTTTAGCTTGATTTCTAGCCGGTTCTGACGTTTTTTTTATTCTGCGAGGAGATGATGGTGAACGTGAAGCGTCCTTCTGAGGCGATGAAGACTGTGGTTTAATTGATTCTTTTGATCGCCCACCAAAAACATTAATTCGAGATCCTACACCCTTCTGTTTATCACTCTTTCTGTTTTCCTTCTTTTGCATGTCTGCAACAGAAGCTGGAACAGGAGATGAAGATGATCGCCTTCTTATTAGTCTATCCGGATACCTCTCTTTTTGACTCAAAGTCGTTACATCTTCTTGAGTTGGCGCTTTGTATTTTTCTGGCAATTGCCACGTATACAAACATCCATCTGCTAACAACGCAGCGACCAAATCCCCTCGCAAAGCTGCCAGCAATACATGAGTCGTGCCTGAAACTTCTTGCCCCATTTCCGTTATAAAATTATATTTTTTTTGCACATCAGATGAATCAGATGGAGAAATAACAAAATCTTCACCTGCGGTATTATTTTCTCGGTGAATCTGCATTCGGCAACGCTTATCTTCCCGCGCGTATGGACAATCAACCCAATGAATAGTCCCGGAAAAAGTTCCCTCGTTAAAATTCTGATCGACTGCAGCTTTATGTCGTTGATGATGTGCAATAATACGTTTTTTTATATTACCTTGAGAATGCTCAATCCAATCTCTCACATCAATCGTTTTCACTTCTCCTTGTTGAGTGACATACAGCAATTGTTGAGCATTAAGATGAACTCCTTCAATGAACTCTTCTCCCGTTTTGATATCTTTAAAATGGGTAAGCGAACATTCATTTTCTTGCATTTTAGTAAACCTCTTAACATCAATCACACATTCAGCGCTTACCGCAGCAACATGTTTTTCATGTGGACCAAAAGACACATCCACTGGGGCCGAGATTGCCGTTATCAGAATGCCCCGCACATAAGGCATAAAATTACTCTTGCGATATGTCCCTGTTAGCAAATCGATGATTCCAATATAATCTTTAAACGCAATAGCAATGATTTCTCCATCAGCGCTCAAAGCTATTGCCTGTGCAGGAGCTTCAAGCCTTCTATCTTCACGTAAACTTTTTTTAAAGATATTATGTGATTTATGATCCGGATTACTGTACATATGATTACGAGATATAATGCATTCAGCTCCTGATCCATTATTCAGGACAGAAACAACCCGCAACGCTTTTTTTGTCATTGCCGCTGCGATTATTGGGCAATATTTTTTATGACTATGCGTAATCAATTCATGAGGCTTTGAGCGAATGAATGTTCTTGTGTCAACATATTCAACCTGACCGTATCTTGCAATCAATAGACCCTTTTCATCAGGAGTAATGGTTATACTTTGCGCAAAAGACTCACTTCTTTTTGTACCAGCAGCAACTAGATCATCATTGTCCCATACTTGAAATTTTTTCAAAAATTTCACCTCTGAAGTATTTTGAGGCTCTTCAGGAACATCCATTGCCTTAATTACAAATCCGAAACAAACAATAATTAAAAAAAAATTTACTTTTTTTAAAACTATTGCGTACAAACAATCTTTCATAATATTTCCCCCTTTTTTTATTTGTATTGTATACTATCTTGTAATATGATTGTGAGAATTTGCACTCTTACCCAAAATAATATAAAGCTCATTCGTTTTAATAGGTACCGCTGCTATGACATTTATTATCCTTTTACAAGCGCTTTTTGCGACATCGTTTCCCATGGGGAAATATCTTATGAATTTTGTTTCGCCATTATTTTTGTCTGGAACACGCATGCTCATTGCAGGAGGAATTCTTCTTACATATGAATATTGCCGTTCATCTGCGCGATTTAATTTTAAAAGACAAGATTTTTGGACGTTTGCCCAAATCATTATCTTGGGAATGTATGCAACGTATGCTTTAAGATTGTATGCTCTACAAGTACTGCCAGTATGGAAAGTATCATTTTTTTATAATTTCTCACCATTTTTAACAGCACTTTATGCATACATGCTCTTTAACCAACGCATATCAAAAAAACAATGGCTTGGTCTTTCTATCGGCTTTCTTGGGATGCTTCCAATTCTTATTTCTCGAACTCCTGCTGAAGTCGGCGGAGAATCGTTTTACATTTCACAATACGAACTTTTCCTTATCATTTCTGTATCACTCCACTGCTATAGCTGGATATTGATTCAAAAATTGGTCAAATATAAAAATTATCAAACATCAATTGTTAACGGCATTTGCATGGCAACCGGAGGTTTAATCTCTCTTATCAATTCCTATGCAATCGAAGGCCCCGCAAAAATATCTGATCCTGCTGCTTTCTGTAAAGGGCTCATCGTTATGATATTTATCAGTAATATTTTGTGCCATAATATCTACGCAGGACTTCTCAAAAAATATTCCGCAACATTCATGTCATTTACGAGCTTTTTGGGCCCTATTTTTGCGGCACTGTATGGATGGGCATTTTTTCAAGAAAAAATTACATGGCATTTTTATGTATCAATACTGATCGTCCTTGCAGGACTTTATATCTTTTATCTGGATGAATTAAAACACAAATCTAATTTTGAAGAAAAAGAAATAAAAATATAAAAAAAAAGAGTTGGACGCAAGCCCAACTCTTTTTTTTAAAACATTATTCATTAAATACTATTCTTTGTAGATATACCCACTCGTTGGAGTTGCTGCAGAAGGATATTCATCTGTAGGAATGATACTCTGAATAGTTACTTTACTACCAGATTTAATAAGATACTCGGAAGCGCCCTGCGCTTCACGCTTACCTTGAGCCTTTTTAGCCGATCCCCAATCATACGTGTACCCAAAACGTGTCCATGGCATAGCCCACTGGCCTGTATACTTACCTTGCTTTTCTTTTTCAAACCACTGTTTATGCTCTGGAGTCATAGAAATCAATTTTGACATATCACGATACACAGGAGGAAGATTCTTTAAATCTGATTCATGTGGATCAATTGCACATTCGCTATCAATCGTTTCAGCATCTAAACACGGTCTAAATAAATCCTCTGGACGAACCCACATTTCAACAAAGAGTTTATTTTGGGAAATAGCATACGGTGGCTTGCTTGGAATAAGACCTAAAAATTGCTCTATTCTATCAGTTAAATTAAAACCATTTGGATTAGTGCGTAGGTAGCTCTGAGCAAACTCTTTTACTTCTGGAACAGCCGTAACCCAGGCATCCCATGTAATAGTCATCTCCTGGCCATTCTTAAGGTGCTCTTGATAGGTCTTTTGATATGCAGCAGGAATCCATGTTAACATTAAAACATGCGTCTGCGCTTTATTCCACACTATTTTATTATTCCAAGGAGCGATAGCAAATAACTTATCAGATTTCTCATGACGATATGTCTTGGATGCAAGATCAATTGATCCTTTAAATATAGTTGTTAAGGTTTGATGAATCAGATTTTCAATATCTTTTTCCACCGCGTCAAGATCTATACTACCCATACCCGTTAACCGATCTGCTGCTCCATCAATTTTTGTCTTAATCGCAGCCGCCCCAGCAATACCTTCTATATCTGCTACTGCCCGAGAAAGAGTCTCAATGCCATTAATTTTCCCCTGATATTTCGCAAGCAACTGAGCCTTGAGCTGCTGCGGAGAAACATCTTCCTTTTTAATAACCTCAGCTTGCAGAACCATGGAGAAACACCCTGCCAACAATATCATTAACGATATCTTCTTCATTACTCACTCCCCCTTTTTAATAATTCTATTATGATTATAATAAAAAATAAACACTCCAGAATAGAGTTTTATAAGAAAATATAAAAAACAGCATTGTAATTAGACTACAAAAGGGACGTGAGATAACCGAGAAGAGATTAAGATAAGAATCAAGAATTATACCTGAACGTGATCAGAGAATTGCATACCGGCAAGAAAATGGAAATGTAAGTGAAATACAACCTGACCTGCACCAGCACCATTGTTAACTGAAAGACGAAAGTGTTGCGAACCTGGAGGCAAGTCTTCAGACAATTTTTTGGCCATAAGAACCATGTGCCCTGCAAGGATAGTATCATCTTGATTAAAGCCATTGATATCTGCAACATGTTTTTTGGGGATAATAAGATAGTGGATGGGAGTTTTTGGAGCGATATTATCGATAACAATAATATCTTCTGTTTCTGCTATTACCTTTGATGGCAACTGACTTGCGATAATTTTACAAAAAACACAGTTTTGAACTTCCAACAGATACTATTCTTTCTTTATGGCGTGCCAGCTGTCCTTCGACAAGCTCAGGATGAGCGGTTTGCGTAAGCTGGTGCCGAGGGTCGGACTCGAACCGACATGATGTTGCCATCGCGAGATTTTGAGTCTCGTGCGTCTGCCACTTCGCCACCCCGGCATATTTTTATTTCAAACATATAGTAAGAATACTGAAAAAGGCCCCACCCGTCAAATAAAAAGCCCCGCAAATTTATGCGAGGCTTTTTAAAAATTAACCAGATAATTATCAATGCTTTTGTTTATGCTTTTGTGCTATTTCAATAAATCGTGATGCGCCAGGTTTTAATGTTCTTTCCATTGTTTTACGATCAACTGCATACAAACCAAAATGCTTATCGTGGCTGCCCCATGCAAATCCATCGATCAAACTATAGTGATAGTAGCCTTGCACATTGTAACCATGTTTAATTGCTTGCGATACAGCATAAAGATTGCGTTCATTATGCAAACTACGAAGATTATCATCAGTTGTAGCGATACCATTTTGAGTCACAATTATTGGAATGTTCAACTTACTTGCCATTTTATCCGACACTTCTTTAATCGCATAGTATAAACCTTCTGGATATACCGTTATGCTTTCAATATCTGTCTTTGGTTCATTCTCAAATGGAATACGTTTAAAGTTTTTCATTCTATTGTGACAGTGATAATTAATACCAACAAAATCTATTGAACTCGGTGCTAATGGGTTTTTGTAGTGTATTGAAACTCCACCCCATTTTTTTGGTAACCACACAGAAATATCAAATTTACCCGTAGTAAAAAATTTGTAGAATGGATCATTAGTAAGCCTACTTGCCATTTTAGCTGCCCATCTATCCCACGGATGTTTCGGCTCAAGCTGAATAACATGCTTTGCAATACCAATTTGTATCTTCTTTTCATCATCAGCTGCCTTAAGATCTGCATAAACACGGACATGCGCTTCGAGCGTATTCTGGAATACATTCATAGCCAATTGCATATCTTTTTTATATGGCGCATGCGACTTGTTCCAATACGCAAGCATAGCGTAAGACTCTGGGTTCCAAAAGGTAATAAAGCGATATGTTTTTCCCTTGAGCGCTTGAAATACCTTAAGACAATAGCGTTCAAAAATAACGATATTTTCTTCTTTTTCAAAAGCACCCATTTCTAAAAACCAAGACGGATCTAGGTAATCCTTCAAAACAACCACAGGCTCAATACCATTCCGGATTAATGCAACGCAAAAGTCCTCATAATGCTGCAATACATCTTCATCAAAAACACCCGGTGACGGCTCCACCTTGCTCCAATCAATAGAAAAGCATAGCTCAGTCAGACCAGCTTCTTTTGCGAGCTGCGCATCTTGTCTATAGCGATCCCAGTGATCATAATCCTTAACTTCAGTAGCAAAAACTGTTGCCCCAAAGTTGAAATTGCTTGGGAATGGCATGCTGTTCATATCTTTGCTTTGCCAATTCCAATACGGCACTGATTGAGCCGAATTAACGGCAAAAAGAGCAAAAAAACTCAAAAAAACGATTGATTTCTTAAACATGATTCCCCCATTTAAAATACAATATATCTATTAGTAATTATATTCCAAACAGGGACTTACTGTCAACCGGGGGGCAAAAGCACCGATTAATCACTCTTGCGATATCGCTGAAGTAGCTAACCAATCAACAAATCTACCTCTTTTTGCCTCATCCTCAAACCACCACATTGCTGGGCCTTGCTCGAGCTTGAATAACCTCTTAAACACACCATGCTTTATTTCTTCGATTTTTACCTGATAATTGCCAAAGACGCCATTGGTATCTTTTTCCAAGAACATTGGCTTTTTAACGTGAGTTGCAATAGCAATTAATGCCTGCGGAAACGACGCAACATCTTTACCAAACTTATAAATACGATTGGCTGATTCAGCCTCAACCATTCCCTTATACGGCTCATCAATAAGCACAAGTATATATTTGTGGGCGTCTGTATCGCGGATATCATCAAGCAACTCTGCCATTATCTTCACTTCCGCCATACCTGTTGATAGTTTTTTTGACAAACTTTCGCCTGTAGCAAGACTGGTTCTAATAGAGGAAAACAAAGACTGATCTGCCTTTTTCGCAGGCACAATGCACCATGATTGCGCTAGAACCGCTGCAATGCCGATTGTCTTTAAAATAGTAGATTTTCCAGCTCCATTAGGACCGGTAATAATAATCTTACCCGGAACATTCCCGCCCAACATCAGATTATTGTTAACTGCATCATCCAATGATAGTAATGGAAGCCACGCATCTTCATATTGTAGCAATGGCGTTTGGAATTGCACAATCTCTGGAAAACTAAAACTCATCGATTTATTCTGATGCTCTTTATAAATCCGTGCAATAGAACAATATGCATCAAAAAGTGCCACTGAGTGGAAAAGCGGAATCAACTTTTCCTTTTTCTGTACAACTTCTAAATGCATAGTCAAAACATGTCCACGTGAATAAAAATACTTCTCCTTTGATGCAAATCGTTGCGAAAGTAATTGCTTCACAAAATCTTCCGCATCAAGCTCATACATATCATCAAAATATGTTGCCAACTCTGGAGCTTGCTTAATGACCAACTCACGTAATTTTTTTATTGCCTGGACACATTGCGCAACATCAGAGACTCGTGCTTGCAATTGATTGAGAGTATTATACATGGAAAAAATTTTTTTCCCGATAGAAACAATGCTACTCCCCCATTGATAATCAAAGAGTACAGTTGGAACAGAAGCTCCAAGAAAAGAGATCAATGCTGCCGAACCCGATATTTTTTGCGATGGCATTTTGAATAACCAAAAATCTTTCTCGCGAGTTGTATATCCTTCTCTCAAAATATTATACCTATCACCCAACGATCCATATAAGAAAGCTAAAGCATAATCTTTTCCGGTATATGGCGGCTTACCAGAATCTTTAAATAGATGTGGTTCAAAAGAATGCTGCCTGAGAGGTGTTTGCAATCCCGTGCTAAGACCTCTCCAAATATCAAATTTCTCTTCTCCACTATGCCGCCAACGAGAAAATTCAGCTGACAATCCACCAAGCGCTAATGTTGTTGCAAGATATTTTAGGGAATCAAACATTTCCATAGCAGTGCTCACGTTGAGTGCAAGGCTGCTTTTGTTGAGTTCCACAAGCGCAGGCACTGAATAATAAAACTGTTCAGCGCTTTTATTTAACTGGTCATATTTGTTCCAATATGCAAGCAAAGATTTTTCAGCGCCATGTATACGTTCAAGCAGCTCTTGGAATGTATCCATCTGATCTTCATGTTCAAGCAAAAAAGTAATAATTTTTTTTCGCTGCAACAATTCTTTTTCATCTGCAATCGGATGCAATAACTGCACCAATCCCCATCTACCAAAAGATGTTGTTGTGCGATCAAGAGTTGTAACCAAACGATCAAGTTGCAGCTCTTTCCACTCGCGCTTACTGATAATCGAAGGCGATGGCAGATGATAATGAACATGATTAAGAATATCTTCTGCTCTTTCACTCAATGTTTGATCAGCGAATGCGGTCTGAAAAAAAGAACCTATCATTAATAATACAATTACCATCATAAAAATTGCCCCCTAAAAATATATCTCTTACAAAACATGAGAAAGTTGCATAATAGGTAAGTATACCGCAAAAATAAGTGTTGTTACCAACAAACCAAGCAGAATAATAACTGTTGGTTGCAGAAAAAAAACAAACCGACGCAAGCGTTCTTCCAGTGAATCGTTATACACCAATGCTGCCGTCTCCAACGATTGTCCAAGAGATCCTGATTCTTCACCAATATGAATAAGCGCAACAACTTCAGGCAAAAACATTCCCGTTAAGGCCATTGCACTACTCAACAGTTGCCCTGATGCAACCTCATCATGTAATGTTATTAGCTGTGCTTTGACCCCATCATGATCAATCGATTCACTTACTATTGTAAGACTTGCGAGCAACGATACCCCACTATTAACCAACAGGGATAACGCTTGCAATGCTTGATACATCTGGTGCTGCCATACTGCCACTCCAATATATGGAATGTGATCTATTATATTATTCCATGTTTTTTTACCAGAAGAAGAGACATACCGATATAAACAAAAAATAGTTATGCTTAAAAAAATCAATACGTAGATCATTGATACACTACGAACAAAGTCACTAATCCCAATAAGGAAACGTGTTAATGCTGGAAGTTCTTGCTGCAAAGAACTAAACATATCTGCAAAACGTGGAATAATAAAAATAAAAATAAAAAAACTAATGCCAATAAAAAACAATAACGTTAACATCGGCATTGCAAGAGCTGTACGAACATTTTTATCAAATGCATGTTTTTTGTGAAAATAGAGCGCTACATTTTCTACGGCACTCAGCACGTTACCTGATTCATGACCAGCCGTCAGCATTACCGTAGTTATCGGATCGCACATTTTTTCATATTTTTCAAAGGCTTTTCCAAAGGAAACTCCATGCTGAATGTCTCGACTTACGTTATAAAGAATATCATATGCAAAAGGATTGCTGGACTGTTGGGCTACAATTTCAAGCGCATTGGGTAACAACACGCCAGCACGAAGCAATTTTGCTTTGTGTTTAAATAAATCACTTTTTGTTTGTGCGGTAAGCTTCCACAACCATGATGGGACATACACAGATTTGCACTGGAGCAAAGCAATACCCCGTTGCAAAAGTCGGTCGGATAAATCTTGTAAGGAATGAGCTGCTTGCTTGCCCTTTTTTGTCTTTCCTACGATATCAACACCAACCCACTTAAAATATGGCACCGTTATTCCCTTTTTTTAGCCCAATTTTTAGCCCAGTTTACGCTTCGCTTCAACTGGGCGCCCCATTGTTCGGTTTTTCTTTAAGCGGGGTCCCCATGCGGAGAACTAATTCTGTGTTTCTCTTAGTATGGGGTGCCCATAATTTTTCAGGTTTCTTAGTAAGGGGTCCCCATGCGAAGAGCTAGCGTAGCATGGGGCATTAAAACATGTCCATTTGCCAATCAACACCAAGGCGCTCTAAGAGCTGGTTAAATGTCATTTCAACATCAATTTGAATACGTTTATGCCGCGATTGTTTACCTGAAATGATAGAAATCATGCCTTGAGGAATATCCAACGCTTTGGCAAGATTCTTTATAAGCTCTTGGTTAGCTTTGCCCTGCTCTGCTGGACTTTTTAAATGACACTTGAGATTACCAGATTTATCAAGGGACCATCCCTTTCTTCCAGAACTGGGAGTGACTTTTACATCAAAAATAAATGCCATTTTAACCTCCTAAGTATACCCCATGTTGCATTTCATTTTACATGAGGACCCCAATAAAAGAGGATATTGAAAGAATTCTGAATAATCTTAACTCAGCTTAAAATTAATATACAATACTTTAAAAAATGTTATATTTAAACAAAAGATTGATAAAGCTACTTGAAAAAATAGTAAATGACAGTATCCTTTTGAGTATATTGACATTATGACCTCTGCAAGATGGGGTTTAAGGAGAGATGGCTGAGCGGCCTAAAGCGCTTGCCTGCTAAGCAAGAGTCTGGGAAACCGGGCACGAGGGTTCGAATCCCTCTCTCTCCACCAGACTACGCGTAAAGCTACGTCTGGCACGCCAGCTAAGAAATAAGATTTGAAATTACGCGCCCGTAGCTCAATTGGATAGAGCGTCAGACTACGGATCTGAAGGTTGCAGGTTCGACTCCTTCCGGGCGCGCCATACTTTTACCCCAGCTTTTATTTCATTCCAGCCGGGGACCCCAATGAAGAAATAACGAAATTGGGGCTGAAAGTATGCCCTTCATAGCTTTAGCCTAGTAGGGCAATCATAAACAGTTCTTTTAAATACACAGATGGAGAGATGGCAGAGCGGCCGAATGCGGCGGTCTTGAAAACCGTTATTCCGAGAGATCGGGATCGTGGGTTCGAATCCCACTCTCTCCTCCATTTTTTGCCAAAAGCAAGATCTGCCCTTTTACCCCAGTTTTTATTTCATTCCAGCCGGGGACCCCAATTAAGAAATAACGAAATTGGGACTAATAATAGGGCTATTCTTTTTAACCACAGACCACATAGTTCAGATATTTAAAAAAAACAGCTGCTATAAGCTACTGTTTTTTTAACCCAAAATATTGGGTACAGATAAAGTATTCTATAAAAACATACATTTCCATAACTTTCATGTAGAAAAATGAATAGGGTATAATTGTTCCTATTCTTGCTTTAACCTATAAGAGAAAAAACAACATGATCCATTTATTATTTATTCTATTCTTGACCTCCACCATTACTCACTCGCTTAAAAGTATGGATACTCCTGAAAAAGACAAAAAGGGAAGTAGGTCATTCCCCGGCACTTCTAAACCAAAACCAAAAAAACGAGATAAGAAATCTTCTTCTTTGTCTTCTATTCCTGAAAATATGCCAATGAAAAACAACCACCTAGATAATGGTTTGATTCTTGCAGTACGCAACAGAGACCTAGTTCAAGTAAATTTTTTTTTGAATGATACTTTTTTCAATCCTAATAAACAAGGCAATCAGCAAAATACCGCCCTCCATCATACTGCGCTATCTGGAAATTCAAATTTTATAAAACTTTTTCTTAAAAATCCCCGTGTAGATTTCACTATCAAAAACAAATTTGATTTGCTTGCATCCAATTACATTGAAACCGGTATTAAAAACAATGAAACAGAAAATCAAACAACAATCGATCTAGGTCAAAAAATAAGTAGATTACGCACCAAATTTTTTGCTCGATATACTCTCAGTAATGTAGTAAATGAACAGGCTCAAAAAGCACGAACTGCCTACATGACCGGCCACTTTGATCAGAAAGCTATGAATGGAATAATCGTTCTAATAAAAAAATTCATAGCAGATGATAAAGGAAACCAAGCCGCAATACTACCATCTCAAGCCCTGTTGCCTCATTATGCCACTGATAAATTTATTGAAGATATGTTGCGTTTTCAAATAAACTCAACTACAAACAACTAGTGCACTTTTCTAAATTGTTGCTACAATATTCGACAATCGTCATAATTTCTTAATAGTACATTTATACAATTATAATTTATCTTGCTATTAAAAGGGACATGTTATGTGCAACGTTTTGTTGATATTCTATTTTTTATTATTTACTAATCATTTGACCCATACAATGGACACTCCCCCCAAAGAAGAGCCTAAGCGAGAGAAAGGATCTCTTGTTACTCGCGCATTACAATTAAAAAGAGACCCGTCTCCAACACCATCAAGCAAAAAAGAATTGCCTGTTGCGAACCAAAAAACATCAGAACAGAATATAACTCAAAAAGAACCAAGACGGATCACCAATTCTGTCCCAACTCCTTTGCCAACAAAACAAATTGATCATAAAGAAAAACAGGATCCAAAAAACAAACTTCCACAATTCACATTAACAGAAATGATCTCAACGCAACACCCCTTGCAGCAAGAAACTGAGGAACGCAACGCCCGAAGTAAAGATAAACGCTCAAAAAACACGTTCTCCTCACGTTCGCTGTCACCAGCAAAAAAAGAAAAAAATATCCAAGATAAACTTTCAAGTTCTGACCCAGGAAAAAATATTTTTAGAAAATCTCCTCGTGATCAATCATCTAAAAATAAACCCTCAAAAAAAACTATTTCTCCACAAAAATCTCCAAAAAATACGCAAAAACCAATAGATTTTAAATCCGCACTCGATGCAATACATCATGAAAAAACAAATCTCATAAAAGATTTCCTTACTAATTTTGAAAATAACCCCAATCAAACTGATAGCGGAGAACTTACCCTGTTACATCATGCAGTATTTACCGCAATGGCTAAAAATAATGCATCGCTCGTTATACCTTTTCTTCTCGAACCTCGCATCAACAGTTTGATTAAAAATAAAGCTGGCTACGCTCCATATCAAATTATCATCAATGACGATAGAACTAAATATCAGCAGTTATTCGACGCATTACTATTAAGAGCTCGATTAGATCGAATTGTTCACGCCATGATCATTATGGATGAACACCTTATCAATAAACAATGCAATGATGACACTGTTCTTTCAAAAATAAAAATTTTACTGAGCAGAATACCTCGTAAGATACTACCAAGTTATGCTGACGGTTTATTTATTCTCGCAATGATTCGCGGCCGTCTAAAATACGATTTACCAATCATAAAAATAGTTCATGATCATTTCATAACGAACCCCAATCATCAGGATGAATGGGGCTATACTATGCTCCATCATGCCGCTTGCTTACGAGACAAAGCAAAAGTTAAAAAATTGGTTAAAAATCCATTCATAACCAGCAAAAGAAACAACGAAGGCTTTTTTCCTCAAGGCATCATCGAGCATCTTGTACAAAATCCTGAGGAACCAACCGATCCTCTTGTAAAATATACCGAAAAAATACGTGTTATGCTTTTTAGCCGAAATAGCATGGATAGTTGGATTGAAAAGGAATTGGATGGATTATTACTCATCAATCCACTGGTAGAGCAATATACACTAAAACCAGAGGATGAATGCGTTCTAGATATAAAAAAACAGATGGTAGAGTATTTTGAAAACATTGCAAGGTCTCAACTAGGGGATACGGATAAAGCAAATGATCGAATGTTACCAAAAGAGAATGCGCAGCTTCCTGCTTACGCAGATGACAAATTCCTCTTGGCACTTTTACTGACACACATGAAAGATAAAAAGACAAAAAATGATACTGAGATCAAAGGCTTCAATCCTAATCCGGTGTTTACAGAATCATCTGAATCACAAAAAGACGAAAAAGAACATACTAGCAGTAATATAGACACACAGCTATCAATTGTTACAAATACAATGATGGCCGAAATAGAAAGTGGAGCCATAAAACCAATTGGATCTGATTCTAGTCTTGTAGCACTAGACAGCTCCTCATCTTCTCCGCTGATTCCAGCTCGAGATCACAAATGACTTTGCAACAATTAATCGTAATCTACTAACTGGTAAAAGTTCTTCAAACTCAATGAGAAACCATGCTACTAATAGCCAAAAAAGCACATTCTTGACCTAACAACAAAAAAGTAGTGTGATGATTATGAAATGTGAAAAATTCTATGTTTCATAACAAAAACAAGGATCGTATGAAATTAAAACATTTTTTTATCATAGTCACACTTATACCAGCAATGCTCGACGCAGCACAACGCATCAAGAATTCTGACTCTCCAATTAAGATCAACGATACTACGCAGATGACAGTTGTTGCGCTCATAGACCACAAAAAGTTGGGCAAAACACCAATTGTGACCACAGCAAACAATAAAGCTCCGTTTAAAAAAACAGGCTCTGTTGCAAAAATGAAACCTGATGAATTCAATCTCATTGCCAATGGCTACGCGTTTTATTATCCACATTATCGACAAACCTCAGGTGCCATAATTATCAACCCTCATGTTAAGTTTGATAAAAAAACTATGGAACGAACAGCTCAAAAAATTGAAGATGAGCAACGAGTCAAAAGAGATGCTCGAATAATGAGAAAATTAGCAAAAAAAGATGAACGCTTTATTAAATTAGAAGCGTAATAAAATAAATTCCAAAATACACCGCAGAAAGCATAATATGGACTATATGCTTTCTACGGTACCTATTATTGATACTATTACTATTGCTTGACCTATAGCAAAAAAAGTAGTGTGATTTACATGAAAAAATTTCTAAAAAATAGGAAATTGTAATGAAATGTAAACGCCTTATTTTTATGTGTACTCTTGCCATATGCAATCTTTATGGAATGGATACACTAAAGCATGAACCACAATTACAAGAAATTACTAACCCAAAAGCTCTCATAACATTTAAAAAGAAAACAAAGTCTATCGAATACTGGACGCAGCATAAAAGCTTTGAAAAAACTCGATTATTTGAATATTTAGATACAACTAAAGGTCTCTCTCCACGGGGAACCATCAAGGCGCCAACAGAAACTCACAATATCCCATCAAATCGTAGCAACCCTTTAAATATGGTGTATATCTCTAATCTTGAGAAACGATATATTTCATATGAAAAATTTGTAATGTTTGGGGCTATTTTAACATACTATCCAAATATCCTCCATGATAATCCAATAACATTACTCACGCATTATTATAATGAACATATTCCAAAACACATTCGTCCAAAAAAAGCAGAGCCCCAAACAACAATCACTCCAGCAAACAAGCATAAAAAAGAAAAAAAAACACAAGAACGCGGCTCTGTGATAATTCAAGAACTTTTTAAACTCATAGACAGTCACGGTACCCCAGCGGGCCTGCAAGTGTTGCTCTCTGAAGAAGACATACAATTGCTCCTTGGAAACCAAACGCAACAAAAACCTTCTGAAGAAAAACTTGTACCTGAAGAATCTCCAAAAACTCCCACTAGAAATCGTTTCACCCTATCGCGTAAACCTTCTGGCAAAATACCTAAAATATCAACAAAAAAACCCACCACCAGAAATGCCCCTCACGATGATAAAAGCTCGTAACTCATAAAAAAGAGCGATCATTTCATCCCTCTTTTTTTTACTATTCTCTGTGAATCCCGTCTTCACCGCTGTCAAGCAAAAAGCCACCAATTTGTGCCTCCCACAACTTTTTGTACATTCCACCTTTTGCAAGAAGTTGTTCGTGAGAACCATCTTCTACAATACTACCTTGATCAAATACCAAAATACGGTCCATGTATAATAATGTAGAAAGACGATGCGCAATGACCAACGTTGTTTTGTTCTGCATCAGATCCCATAAGCTATCTTGAATCTGACTTTCTGTAACCGAATCAAGTTGACTTGTTGCTTCATCAAGAATTAAAATGGGCGCATTTTTTAAAATAGCTCTTGCGATTGCAATACGTTGTCGCTGTCCACCAGAAAGACGCACACCACGTTCACCAACTTGCGTGTCATAACCTTGCGACAGGGTCACAATAAATTCGTGCGCGTACGCGCGTTTTGCTGCTGAAATTATCTCTTGATCTGTCGATCCTCTTCGGCCATATGCAATATTTTCTACCAGTGACCGGTGAAACAATGATGGGTCTTGCGGAATCATTGCAATTGCTTGATGGAGACTGTCTTGTGTTACATGCCTGATATCCTGACCATCAATCATAATTTTGCCTGCAGTAACATCAAACAATCGTAAAATCAAATTCACAAACGTAGATTTACCGCTCCCAGAATAACCAACCAAACCAACTTTTTGTCCTGATTTAATAACAACAGATTCATGCTCAAATAATGACTCTGCATCATGGTACTGAAACTGTACATTATCAAATACTATCTCACCTTTGGTTACCACTAAGTTTTTAGCATCAGGACTATCTTGTATTTCAATCGGAGCTTGAATTATTGCAAGACCTTGCACAATGTTACCCATTTTTTCCCAGAAATCACGCATATCTTTTGCAATGTTCCAGAAATTTTCAATGATATGTAAATTCAATGTAAGCACTAAAACAAAATCACCGGGACTCATTGTTTTACTCACCAAACCATTGAGTAACCACCAGAAGCAAATTGCCTGAAATATCCAAAATGAACATGCTTGAAACGCATGCAATTTTAAAAAAAACCAATCTCTTGTTTGATCTTTGGCAACAGAAATATCCATGCACCGAGTTAAGTATCCACTTTCAAATTTTTTCGCGGCAAAAAATCGAACACTCGCCATATTGGTCAACACATCAACAATGCACCCAGTAACGGTAGCACGAGCATCGGCAACATCATACGCTAAATGCTGATTACGGAAAACCAAAATAATAGAAATCCCTAAAAATAAAACAATCCATAAACCCAAAGCTATGGTGAATTTCATATGGATTTGCGAAATATTATAGAGCACAAATAACAACATAAGAGAGCAGGCCATTAACCGATCAATAACAATCCGCAAGATATCGGGAATAGCCGTTGCAATATCAATGATACGCGTTGATAAGCTACCTGCAAATTGTCGCTGATAAAAGCTATGCGAATGATCCATCATTCTATTCATAAGATTAAGCGATATATATTTTTTGATGTTAGGACGGAGCTGAATAGTGATCCAGTCATACCAACGAAATATAGAGAGATAAACAAATTCAGAAAACAGATATAAGCCCATTAAATACGCAAGTTGATGATATAAAAAAACTTGGTCAGAACTGCCCATTGCGGTGTTTAAGACAAGTTTAACTATATACGCCTGTACGTTAAGTATAAGCGCCCATGTTACCGCGATAATCATCATTCCAACGATATATATCCTAAAAGGCTTGGTAACCATTCTGATAAAGGCTAATGCCCCTTGAGATTGCATAGATTT
>Ga0105240_10002368_pt1 | contig 30403 bp, 32 predicted proteins | sample KBSC54metaG_FD_80426 | JGI IMG/M metagenome (GOLD analysis project Ga0105240, IMG submission 80426) | Corn rhizosphere microbial communities from Kellogg Biological Station, Michigan, USA - KBS C5-4 metaG | ecosystem: Host-associated > Plants > Roots > Rhizosphere > Soil | place: Michigan, USA... | reverse complement strand
TTAGCTAAATACTGTTAAAGGGTATATTATAGTTCGCAATGCTCTAGAACTTAAGCTCAATCTAAATCGGGTTTTTGACTTTAGCCACAACTTATTGATTTTATTATATATTTGGATGTGGCGTAATTAATGCAAGTGCAGCTAAGGTTATTACCCCTTAAGCGTTGGGAACTCGGCTTCTTGAAGCTCAAGGGAGCCACGAAGACTAAATTCGATGAAGCGATCCATAATTATCCAAGATCGTTTCATGATCTCTTTAATCGTAGCTGACCCGATACGAACCCTATCTCCGTGCCGATGCTTCTTTGAATTATCTGTAATCAGCATCAGATATCCTCGATCTATCCTTAGGTTTCTTCTCAATGATTCCCATGATGTATTTGGGTCGGCGCCTGGCGAGATGATATGTCGAATGCCCTCCACAGCACGAGCACAGTTAATCGTCGCCAGATGTAGATTCATGTTTGCTGCCAGAAGATCGGTCAAAGCCAGAGTTAGCGCGGAATTCGAGCATACCGCCGCGCAGACCTGCTGAAATCTCTCGTCTGAATCCAACGAGTGGCATAATGGCGAGAGTTCAGGGTCATTTATCCGTATGCTTTGTATCTCAGGGTTCCTTTCATCGGAAAATTTGTCCAATATTACAATTAGTCCCTCACCCAGCTTAAATGCCATTACATCTGTAATAGCCCGAGCCATATCAACGGCACGAACATAAGCATAGGTAAAGGCACAGTGACTATCTTCGCTCAAGTCGCACTCGGCAGTTACTATCGAGTTCGTAATCCCCAGACGCATGGTCACATGCACAGAAGAATCCGGATCGTCAAACTTGTACTGTGCAATAAATGGAACCGAAAACAGCATGGTTTGTGGTAGAATTGAACCGAAGAAAGTGACCTTAATCAAATTTGCTCCGCCTTATTTGAGTTTCTAAATTACAAATTGGCACACTTTGCGGTTTTCTACCAATCCGCTCATAGCTGTCTAGATTAAGTAGCGGCACCCTAATACCCTCAGCATATAAAAATCATGGCCTGAGTGCCAAGAAAGATGTTAATCCCCAGACTGTTTTTATGAATCCTGTGCAATGGCACTACTAAGCCCAGGCATACATACTAGGCATTTTCTTGCCAAACACACCAATGGCCTAAATTTTGCGCCCTGTGCGCCCTCTGCACCCTGAAATTAAGTAGCGAGGCCCAGGGGTAAATCCAAAAACCCAAAAACAACCCCTGCACGGTAACATTTTGCTTTAAAAATGGGCAAATTTATAGTATTATATTCCTATAACATGAAGCGCTCTGTGTCCCCTGCCCCATCTAAAGCTTTGCCTGTCGAGCTTGACTGGAATGCCGCCATGGTCGCCAGCAGAGCGAACAGTGCAGCCTTTGTACATAAGTTCGTCAATGAATTATGGGGCGCTACATTCTTTCGCGAGAAAGCCACCGAGGACGAGAAGATGTCCGCATTCAATGCCTTCTTAACCTTCGCGGCAGACCTCAAGCCCCGGGATATGGTTGAAGCCCAACTAATAGCTCAGATGATGACAGCTCATACGACTGCGATGGAATGCATGCGCCGGGCCAACCTGCCAAACCAAACCGTTATGGGTCGTGACCTAGCATTAAAAAATACGGGAAAATTTATGCACCTATATATCGCCCAGATGAAAGCACTCAGCAAATATCGCGGTCATGCTGACCAGAAGATTATCATTGAGCATATGAATGTAGCATCCGGCGGGCAAGCCATCGTCGGAAATATAAATGCCCGGTCATAAGCGTAACAAGGAACCTAGCCTGCATAGCCCGCGCTGCGGGGCAAAAACCAGAACTGGCGGCCCCTGTACTTCTCCAACTGTCCAAGGCAAGCGGCGCTGCAGCATACATGGCGGCGCTCACGGCTCCGGCGCGCCCACAGGCAATACGAATGCTTTTAAAACCGGGCTGCATACGGCGGAAATGCGGGTGTTCGCCAAGACGCTGCGTGAGACTATGCGCGATTGTAAAAGGACGTTGGAGAAGATGGGGATTTAGATGGTAGTAATGCCTGACAACACTAATAGTCAGAATGGCTTAAAATTCCAATTTTAAGTCCTCATTTGGCGTATATAACTTCTTTGACCGCCATCTAACAAAGCGAGAGACGTATGAGTAAAATTGAATATTATTCAAACATCGTTAGTGAAATAGAAACAGTATGCCAAAATTTGCAAGGCGAATTTCCACAGCCTTGGGTTTTAGAATATAGCGAGGAAATGTATACATATCGGCATCATCCGTCAGAACTTAGTAATACACTCGCCGCGTATATAAAATTAGTTCGCATTGTTAGCTTGCTCAATGCTTGTATATGTCTGATGAAAAATGGATTTGTTCAAGAAGTGCACTCGCTTGGACGCGCCATCGACGAGTCCTGCCAAGATATTACTTTTCTCATTATACCTGAAAATCTGGGAGCTAATCGAGAAAAACAACTTGAAATGTTGAGTGAATTTTACAAGGAAATTACCGAAAATCCCGACGACCCACTTGCGGTAAATTCGTATCATGCGGTGGATAGAAAATATGTTCGTTCTGCTATAAGTAACGTAATGGGTAGAATTGGAAATCCGCATTTTATGCGACAAGTCGGCAAAGCCAGTCATAGACTTTTTTCATCATTCTTGCATGGCGCGTATGTTTGTATAATGGAGTCATTTAATCCAGGGACAGGTAAATTTGAAACCAATGGCCTTCCGTCTTCCTCGCCGAGAGTGCAGGATTGCGAAGAATATTTCGTAATGCACATTTATCAAGCGATATTGGCTGCTGCACTTGTGGCATGCACTACTTCGCGCAACGACCTGCATAACCAAATACTATTGATGAAGGACAAGGTTGCCCAGGACACCAGCTGCGTCGCGGAAACGGCGTCGCCCCCTAAGAATGCAAACAAGGCAACGTAAGGTAACCAAGACGAAGTTTAGTAGGTCGTTGTTCTAAATTTTGCGCCCAGTGCGCCCTTTGCGCCCCGTTAATTCCCTGGCAATTCTCATGCGGTGTTCCCTTTTCGACAATTTCTGTTAATCTTGCGTCGGTTCGCCACATTAATGTGGTGGGCTGGGGCTTAAGAACCTCATCATACGCGGTTTTGTGCAACCGCAAAAGCACTCCTCGACGTTGGTCGGGGAGGCGCAGACTATAGAACAGGCCTTGCCGAAGGTCTGCGCGGTCTTTCGTATGATAGGCTTCTTAACTCCCCGATCACCAGTGGCGGCGGGGAGCCAGCGCATGGCAATAGCGGAATTACGGTCGGTTGCGATATCTGCAAAAGTATTGATGGATACGTATCAATTTGTGCGTATCGGCGCCATCTGCATGCCAGATGAACAAACCTTTTCAATGAATATTGTGCGGAAAGATGTCCTAGATTGGGAAAAAGCGATTTATATTTTTGTTTTTAATGATGAAATTATTCGTGTTGGCTCATCAAAAGCAAAACTGGGGAAAAGGATGAAGCAGTGGAGTGGCGACGTTACAAACGCGCTACGTCAAATAAAAGGCTTGCCAGCAAAGAGAACTGCAACACCAGACTGGGAAGCTACGGCCTGGGCCAAACTGATAAGTAAACATGGTGAGGGCGATATTTATGCACGGGAAGCGACGGAAGTCGAAACGCCGGTAGGTAAATTCAGGGCTTATATGGATGAGGAAAGCATACTAATTAATCGCCATAAGCCTCCCTTAAATCGACATTCAAATCGATAACACGCCATTTGAGCTTGAATTATAGAGAGCGCGAAATCATGCTATAAGCGATCTTAATGGAGTCGCGCATGGTTGTTACAAAGGAAAAAATAACGGTCGGCGAAAAGAAAACAGCAACTGCCCGCAAAATAACTAGAGTCCGTCACACTATTGGGAATAAGGATTCCAACATAATACTGGAAGATGGCGAAAAATGGCACGATCAGAAGCAGTATCAGGAAGATACCACAGGGTTAGACCGTAATGGATGGAAGTGGGAATTTCTTAGACGAAACATACAATATCAAAGCGCATATAAGGAAAGCAAAAATATCCTTGATGCGCAAATCCGAAAAGCTAACGCGGGAAACTTTTCTCTTCATGACTTTATTGATCCCTCACAGAGAGCAAAGGATATTGAAGGAAAAATTAAATTTCTTAAAAATGCTAGAGGGGAGCGTCTTCGCAACATAAAACTTCCGCTACCTTTCGATTTTAATTTGGCGAATAAAGGAAAGGTACAGGAGATAGCAAAAAAGACTATCTCGATTTTACGATCCAAAAAAATTAAGCAAATGAACTTGCTCGAAGAAATTGATGAGTTGCTAGACCTTTTGCACGATGCGCTTGCAATGGCAAAAAAATATGCAACCCAGCAAAATCAATATTTGGATTATCAGTTCTTCGCAGAACACTTTAGACGAAAATTAAGCGATCCAGAACTCGCAGTTTTCGTTTTCGATATTACACATCACATTCCTTCACAAACTAAAGCAGTTGAGGATGAACTAATCGGCATTCAAGATGCTTATAAAAAGGCGATCGATGATCAGCTTAAAAAACATAACCGCGCATATCCCAAGCGCGGCATGACTCGCGGGATGCCAGACTTTATCAAAAATGAACTAAGGCCAACAATTAGCCAGCTTAGGATTCTTGATGCCCGAGCCATTAAGGATAAATCGGGGAAAAAAGTAAGTTTCTCTAAAATTGGAAAAATTCTTTTCGGCGTTGATGACGCCAATCAAGCGGCCACTCGTGCCCAACAAGAATACGCATATGCAAAAATTATGTGGGATTTATTGTAGGATTTTATTTCATCCTTAAAAGGAATACAGTCCTTATAGGAAAAATCTTGCCCCAAATTTTCACTTTTTTAATTGACTAAAAAATTTTGTTTGATGTGGACATGCAAAACGCGTCTCATCACAGCGGACAACTCGCAAACGCAAATAAAGTTGCAAACCAGGCCGGGCAAAAAGTTTTGCCATCGGCACTGCATGATCTTGTCCAGTTGCTGGCACAGATAGCAGTTGATCGCTACCTGCAGGAAATACACCTGCATGCAGGACTGCCATCAGAGCCGCAGAGTACAGATTTACAAACTGACAAAACAGAATTTGTCCAATCCTGGGCGAATACGCATTTAATTAATGCGTTAACATTAAATGAAGGAGTAACAAATGAGCGAAGAAAATGAAGAGTATGCGGCTCAGTTTACAGAAGAACAATTCCATGACTGGCATGACTTAGTTTCTGATGAAATTCAACATATCAAAAGCTTGGCTGAGATACTTATGCGCACTGCGGACGACTTGTGGGATCGCATGAGCCCTCTAAACATCACGTAATCTTAAAATGGCGCAGTATAGTAAATGATTTATGCTGCGCCATTATTTCTGGAGCAACTCAATGAAGAAAATAGAAAAATTAATAATGGAAGATTTAAAACGCAGCGGCCTAAGTCTGGAAGACGCAGAGCGAATGCATCTTCGTTCCGTCGGGCCAGAAGAAATGGCACGCATTTTTCCTAAAGCCCATGTCCCTGCCTGTGAGTTCCCATATTTTGATATTAACGGAAAACTAACGGGGTACTGCCGATACAAATTATTTGGTGAGTTCATTCCAGCGGGCAGTAAAAAGTCGGTAAAATATTTGCAGCCTATTGGTACAAAGCCGCAATTTTATTTTCCACCATTCTGTGATTGGAAAAAAATTTCCAACAATCCCATGATATCAATCTTTTTTGTTGAAGGTGAGAAAAAATCCTCGGCGCTTGCTAAACTTGGGAAGGCAGCAATTGGTTTAGGTGGCATTTGGAGTTGGCGTACCCGGAAAGATGAAATCTCTGACCCGATCAGTGATTTTAATCTAATTAATTGGCAAAACCGTAAAACCGTTATTGCGTTTGACTCCGATGTATAAAAAGAACGTACTTCATGCACTAAATGCGTTGCGCGATACGCTTATCCATATTGGGGCGAATCCTCATAGGATTGACTTGCCACGCCCACCCGGCGTGCTGAAGGTTGGGGTCGATGATTTTATAGTTTCTCATGGGAAGAAAGCGGAAAAGGCATTTGACGCTTTACCCAATGTATCCCTGTTCCTTGGCAGCGGGATAACCGGGGCGGCTCTGCTAGCGCGAAAGTTTGAGCCAACCCAGTATGTAGTGCCAGGCTTAATCCCGGAGGGACTTTCAATCCTTGCCGGTAAACCGAAAATAGGTAAAAGTTGGTTTGCTTTAGCCCTGGTTGTCGCGGTTGCTTCCGGTACGCGCGCGCTGGATTTCTATAATCCGGAAAAAGCTGAAGTTTTATATTTAGCTTTGGAAGATTCGGAACTGCGCCTTCAAAATCGCTTGAAAAAGATTGCATCTATTTTTAGTGGTGCGGAAAATGCATACTTTTACTGTACTTGGAATCGTGTTGAGGAATCTGGGCTGTTAGCGCTAGAGCGCTGGTTATTAGAACATCCTAAATGTCGCTTAGTTGTGATCGATACCCTGGCTAAGGTTCGCAAGCCACCCAGAAATGGCAACTCCTATTATGAAGATTATGAAGCGGTCTCCGCCCTTAAGGGAATAGCTGACAAATTCAAAATTGCTGTTGTCGTTATTCATCATACACGTAAGCAGGAATCTGATGATCCGTTTGATTTAATCTCTGGAACAACAGGTATTACGGGCTCAGCTGATACCAATATTGTGTTGATGCGTGATCACAATAGCCAAGAAGGCATTTTGTATATTACAGGCCGAGATGTCACGGAACAGGAATTGGCTATGTCTTACGTTGACTGTGCCTGGAAGGTGCTCGGCAAAGCAGCTCAAGTGTACACGACGCGTACCCAACAGGAAATCATTGCGGCAATTATAGATGCCGGCGAACCGCTAACACCTAACGAAATCGGGGCGTGGACAAACCGCAAGCCCGGCGGTCTTTCAAAAACTTTAGATCGTATGTTGCGCGAAAATTTACTTAGCAAACCTGAGCGCGGGAAATACCAGGTAGTGGAACATAAATCTTGGAAATTTGCGGTGGAACATTCGCCTAAAGAAAACAAAGAGGGGGAAGTATAAAATGGGGTTTTTAGGGTTTTATAAATTTTTAGCTTTTATGGGTTTTTGGGTTCGTAACCCTGTAACCCTAAAAACCTTTGTTTCCTTGCACCCCCTTCACAGGGAAATTTTTTCAAAATGCGTATCTTTCTCCCTTTCTTCATGGCCGATTTGGAGGCAAAAAGTTCATAGGAATATGAACCTATATTGGAGAGTCTCATGGCCATAGCCGCTATTTACGCACGCTTTAGCAGCGACAAGCAAAGCGAAAGCTCGATTGAAGATCAGGAGCGCAACTGCTTGCGTTATGCTGAACGTTATGGATTAAGTGTTTCCCACCGCTTTTGCGATCGCGCCATTTCGGGTGCTTACCAAGACCGTCCTGGCTTTAATGATATGCTGGCGGCGGCGGAGCGAGGAGAATTTAATATTCTACTCGTAGACGATTTATCCCGCCTGTCCCGGGATGATATTCTGATGAAACAAATTATCCGGCGGTTTAAATTCCGGCGGGCGCGCATCGTTGGTGTATCGGACGGCTACGACAGCAATGAAAAAGGCGAAAAAATCCAAGCATCCATGCGCGGGTTGATGAATGAACTATACCTGGATGACCTGCGCGACAAAACTCATCGCGGTATGTATGGCAAAGCACTAAACGGCTTTAGTGTTGGTGGCCGAACCTACGGCTATAAATGCATTCCTGTAGAAAGCGCAGATAAGCTTGATGCCTATGGACGCCCTGAAATTATCGAAGTGCGGCGGGAAATTAATTCCGAAGAAGCTCGGTGGGTAAAGCAAATATTTCAATGGTTTGCCAATGGCAGCAGTCCACGTGATATAGCAAATAAATTAAATTTATTGGAAGTCCCCTCGCCCCGCAGCACAACTTGGTGCGCTTCGACAATTTATGGCGATATGTCTGACGGTTTAGGATTGCTGAACAACGAGCTTTATATTGGCCGTTATGTTTGGAATCGCTCCATGTGGCTTAAAGACCCAGATAGTGGCAAGCGCCGTCGCAGAAAACGCGAAGAAGGTGAGTATGCCGTTACCCTGCTGCCAGAATTACAAATTATTTCCAGTGACTTATGGCAAAAAGTGAAAGAACGCCAAATGGCAATTAGGCTGCGCACCACTGCTATGCGCGAAGCAATGCAAAATACTAAAACGCGTTCACGTACAGGGAAATATCTTTTCTCTGGTTTGTTGGAGTGTGGTTGTTGCGGCGCAAGCTATACGATGTGTGGTGCACATTCTTACGGCTGTGCGGCAAACGTTAATCGTGGCGAAGCCGTTTGTGCTAATCGCACCCGCTTATCCAAAAAGTTATTGGAAACGAAGGTTTTATCCTTAATCCAAAATGACTTACTGTCGGAGGAAGCGGTTCAGCTATTTATAAAGGAGACTGAAACCTGCCTAAAAGCCAAACGGTCGACGCAAAAGCCAGAAATTGAATTGCACAAGCGTAGGCTCGCAGAAATCGAAAAAGGTATTGGCAATATTATGGCCGCCATACGGGCAGGAATTATTACGCCAGCCACCAAAAACGAGTTGGAACGCTTAGAGGCTGAAAAGGTTAAGGCTCAAGAAGCCATGCAGTCCAGCGTGGATATGGCCGAAATTATCACATCTTACCTGCCGCAAGCAGCAGAGCGCTACCAGGCGATGGTGGCTGACCTTAAAAACGTCCTACAGGAGGACGTGGCGCAGGCGCGAGAATGCCTAAAGACCCTATTAGGGCCTATTAAACTATCACCCACTATGGACGGTAAAGGACTGCAGGCCGAGCTACGGCACAGCACGGAAGGCCTTATTAATATGGCCTTCGACAAGGAGTCGAAAGTTAGAATGGTTGCGGGGGCCAGATTTGAACTGACGACCTTCAGGTTATGAGCCTGACGAGCTACCGGGCTGCTCCACCCCGCGTCACCAAATATCCACTACTTAATTTATAACGCGGGGTGGATGTTGGCCAGTCTGCACCGGTTGGCCCGCGATATCTGAACCTTCATGCCTGAAGCCTGATGGTTCTTTTAATCTCTCGAAAGAGATGGGTTATATATAGGAAGTGCACCGCACAATGCAACTTATATTTTGTTCTAAGCTTAATATTTAATACAAGGAATATTCAACTGAGTGACGCTACTTAACCAAAGGAAATTTTATTTCTTCCCATTCTGTAGCCGGATGTCCTGGCGCAGAGTACCCGCATGGGCGTCCAGGATTAAAATCCGCTGGCCCTCGTGCGGCACGTTGACCAGCATATAAACGCCGTCTTCATAGGGCATAATTTGTTGCACCACCGCGCCGGCGGGCAATGCTAGCGCGGCAGTCGGGTTTTTCTCTGTCACCGGATAGGCGTGCGGCGTCGTGTTCGCCACTGCGGTGATCGCCCGTTCGGTTTCGTGCAACTGAGCAGGCGGCATGGCGGCAGTCTGCACTTGATCTGCATGGTCAAGGCGTTGCATGATCTGGGACAAAGCGATCATCATGCCAGAAACAATCAACACTCCTGTCAAGGCCAAAAAAGCAACAGCCACCTTCATGCCCACGGACATGCGGGGCGCGATGAATGGGCGCGAAGTGGAAACGGCGGGCAAGTTGGCGGGCATAGCAACAGTTTCGGGGCGATTGGATAAAGTATCAGTCGGCCTGTTTCCTACGCTGTCACGCGCGCGGGTGCAAGCTTTAATTGCAGCAGGCGCGGTGAAATCAAACGGCAAAACCGCAGATAGCAACCGTTTGGATGTGGCCGAGGGAGACGAAATTGAAATCATCTTGCCCGCAACGGTTGCGGCCGAACCGGCAGCCCAGGATATCGCCCTGAACATTGTTTATGAAGACAGTGACCTGTTGGTGATTGATAAGCCCGTGGGATTGGTGGTGCATCCGGCGCCTGGGAATCTGGATGGGACGCTGGTGAATGCTCTGCTTGCCCATTGTGGCGATACCCTGTCCGGCGTGGGCGGTGTCAAGCGTCCCGGCATCGTGCACCGTTTGGACAAGGACACATCAGGCCTGATCGTGGTGGCAAAAAACGACCGCGCCCATCGCGGCTTGTCGGAACAACTGCTCGACCGGTCCTTGGGCCGCACCTATTTGGCATTCGTTTGGGGCGTTCCCGCGCCGCGTGCAGGTAAGATTGATGCGCCCATTGGACGGCATCACACGGCGCGGCAAAAAATGGCAGTAATTAAATCCGGCCGCGCCGCGGTGACGTACTACGAAGTTATCGAAAACCTGGCGGGCGCCAGCCTAGTGCGCTGCAAATTGGAAACCGGCCGCACACATCAAATCCGCGTTCACCTGGCGCATATCGGGCATCCATTGGTCGGCGACCCGGTTTACGGCCGCGGTCGGGCACCGCCCATTCCCCTACCCCGCCAGGCCCTGCACGCTACGGAAATGCACTTCATCCATCCAGTATCGGGCAAAGCCATGACGTTTCATTCCGATCTGCCGCCGGATTTGTCGGCGCTGCGGAGTGCCTTGAGCGGCAAGTTATGATGCACCTATGGTTTTTTTATTTTTGCGCGGTATAGTCTGATCTCCCTAACCCTTTTTGGAGATTTCCATGAAAAAAATCGCAATTCTTGCCGCTGCGGCAACCTTGGCACTGTCCGGCGCTGCTTATGCTGCGGATTCGTCTGACATTGCATCAGACCAAGCTGCTGTTAATAAAGATAAAGCCGCCATTCACCACCAACACCATAATATGGCCATAAACCGCGCCAATAAAGCACGTCATAAAGCAAACGGCGATGTTGCATCTCAAGCTGCAGACAGCGCAAAATTAGGCGCGAACCATGTTGCCGTAGGTGAAAAGAAAGTAGAAAAAAGCATCGATAACAAAATTGAGAACCAAGATATCAAAGACCAAAATAACCAGTAAGTCTTGGTATTAATCAAAGAAAAAACAGCCTGGCGAAACCCAGGCTGTTTTTTTGTCTATGTTGTAGGAGAGAAAGTTTGGGATAGGCCCTTATTAATAACACCGATGCGGCCAATTGTGCTTCCAAAACGCTCGAACGCAGTTACCATACGTCCAACTCCTAATATCAGTGCAGACGCAAGTAGGCCTGGCACAAAAAATAGAGTCGCATCACTAGCATTAGCATCTATTTCAGGTAAATCTGCGGCACGGATCACACGCGGCGTTTGATTTGCAACTGCTTCCCCCTTCGCCCCTAAAGCGCCTAAAAATCCAGCCCCTGTCATTTTTTCTGATCTGCTCATGGAATCACCTCTTATCTCTCTTTCAGTATAGCCTATGAATTATGACAGTTCTGTGACGGTTTGTTACAATTTGGGATAAATCCTGAATTTCTGCCTAACATTTATATAGCCTATCACAAACCGGGCCAAAAAGCAAAAATTTTGACCAGGAAAATAATCCATGATAGATTTAAATAATTGTCATATATTCGTATAATGGCTTTGAGCCATACGGCAGGCGGGAGCCATTCCTTTGAGATACCCGGAACAAGGCGGTTTCAAGAAAGGGCAAAAGCCTTTTCCTGCATACCCTAAAACGCCCTGGGGCTGCTGCACTCTTTATAAAACACGGCAGACATGCGCGCAAAAAAGCGCAGGGCGATCAATTCCTTCCACCCCTGAGCTCTCCGCGCACGGAGGTCAGAGAAATTCGTTGTGTCTGAAAGTGTGTCCCTTTGAGAGAGAGGGGAAAACTGCCCTACGCAGCCCGCGCCTTTAGTTTATTATGACCCAATGCACCCGCTAGGTAGGTATAGAGCTTGCCCACGTCGGAGGTGGTCAAGATCGTCGCCAGCAGATCATTATGATCATTGGCGATGGCATGCTCAAACAGCTCCTCAAACTGGCGGAAGTAGCGCGCGGCATAGGTGCGGAATTCATTGTCCGCCTGATATTTTTCGCGCAGGTGTTGTATTGGCAGTTCATCGCGCATTTGCACAAACCGGCGTGTGAAGGCCGCAGAATTGCCCTTGTTAAATTCCTGCCAGGTACGCTCAGCTTCTTTTGCATCCAAAACGCGGGTCAGGTCGATGGCCAGGGAATTCAGGCTTTCAATCACATATTTCGCCGTATTTAAAAACATGTCACGCCGCGCGTGGTTTTCCGATTGCGTCAGGCGTTGCACAGTATCGCCAGCGGCCCTGTTTATCTGATCGATTTGCGCCAACTGCGCTGACAATGCCGCAACAATTTGCCGGGTTTGCTGGCCGGAATCCAGCATCGCTGTAACAACATTTTCCGACGTCGATTTCAGATTTTGCGTTTGTACCTGAACGGCTTGTGCGGCCATGCCAATCCGTTTTGCAGATTCCTGGCTAACCGACGCGATCTGTTCGCCGCGCTGCAGGAACTGCGTAGAGGCAGCCTGAATCTGTTGTGCGGCGCGGCCTGCGCCTTGCTCCATTGCTTGCACGTTGTGCACCGTGCGAACGCTGGATTGCTCCATTTCCTGGAAGGATTTTTGCGTTTGGTGCGCCAGTTGTTCTGCCTGTTGCCGCAGGCGTTCAATCGACGTACTCAGCGAACCGCTCTCCGGCTGCATCGCCTCCTTTACGGTTTTGACCAACAGGTCAATTTCATGGCGGACGCGGGTGCCCGCCTCACCCAACTGGCCAACATTTTCATTAGCGGCGGCACGCATGGCTTCGGCTTTCGCACCAAAACCGGCGGCGGCGGCATCAATCTGACCGCTCGCCTGAGACACCATCATCATTAAATCCTGTGCATAAGCACTCAGTTCACGCCGCACCGTTTCCACACGCGAACGCGCATGTTCCGTGGAAACATCCGTATCGCTATGCGTCTTACTCAGGCTGGCCTGAATTTGTGCGAGCTGCTGTGCGGCGGCTTCAGCAGTCGTCGTCAGCGTCTTATAATTATCCTGCATCGCCTGTGCCGCAGTATTGAGCTGACCATTGGCCAAATCACCGCCCTCACGTAATTGTGCAATGCGCGCATCAAATAAGGTACCCATCTCAGTCAGCGTATCAAACGTCAAGAAACTTTGCCCCGCCAATTGGTGGCCTAACCCTTCCAGTCGTTTAATGGCATTGTCATAGGAATGGTGCAGATCGTCACTGATGCCATTCAAGCGGACGCCTTCGGCATTATAACGCTCGGATAGCTCTGACAAGCTGGTACGCGCACTAGATGCGCTGCGCTGTAAAGATGCCTCGCTGATCACCATGGCTTCGCGCGCGCGCGCCATCGCATCTTGTGCTCGCGTACCCATCTGGTCAACGGCCTCCCCTGCATGCAGAATATGACTGGATAACCAATCTAAATCGCGCGCCGACGTTTCTACCGAGACATTCAACGTCGCAGCACTGCTCTTCAATTTTTCCACCATGCCGTCAATCGAACGCACACCTTGCGTAACGCTATATTCAATGGAGTCTTGCTGGGCATCCAGCGATACAGCGATTTGATTGGCATTCGCTGTTATTTGATTAGAAATTTCAGCTAGCTTCGTGCTTTGCGCAATCAAAACATCGCGCGTATTATTATTCACAAATTCAATGTGATCTACCGTGCTATTTAAATTTTCATGGCCGTTTTGCATGGTCGCTTTCATACCCAACGTCACCTCACCCAAACGCGTGGTGAGGTCGCGTAGATCTTGCGCCCGTCCATCCGTCGCCAACAGGGTATCCGTCAATTGCCCGTTCAGCGCCTGCGTTGCATCACGCAAACGAACAATTTCATGATACATGGCTGCATGCGCGACCGCGCTTGTTTGGTGGGTTTGATCGAAACTGTTTTGCTGCGCCTGAAGATCGCACACGATGTTGCTAATCTGCTGCGCAGTCTTGGCAACGGATTCATATAATCCGTTGCTAGCGCTTTGAAGCGTTGCGCCGGTTCCGTTCAGGCTGGCCGCGGCCTCGGCAGTTGCAGCGCGCATTGCGTCCGCTTCACGTCCGATAACGTGGCTAACGATTTCCGCCTGGGCCATGGCTTGGCCAGTCGCGTCACGGAGGTCGGATGCCGCGCGTGTTCCGGTCTCCACCAGACGCAAGGCATTTAACGTTACTTGGTCATTAGCCTCGCGCATCATGCCGATATGTTGTGCCAATTTCACTTCAGTTTGCTGGCCTTGCACCTGTGCTGCCTCGGCAGTATCGCGCAGATCCATAATACGTTGGCTGATACCTGAATTCAGCATCAAAATACGCTCGACCGTCCGGTCGGCCGCGCGGCGTGCAACATGGCCCAAAGCTTCAATCGTTTGCGCCAGATCGTTGTGGAAAACTTTCAAATCCCGGTTGGTTTCACGAGCGCTGCCTGTGAATTGCGTTTGGATTTCATGTAATTCATTAAAGACCGTCACCATGGCTTGCTTCATATTGCCCGCTGTGTCCTCACCCATACGTTCCGCCAGGATCCCCATGGCTTGCAGGCGCGTATCAATATTGCGTTCTAAATCCTTCAACTTGTCTGCCACCTGCGCACCGGAATTGCTAAAGCGCATATCCATATCGAGTAAGCGCCGCGTGGTGTCATCCAAAATTGATTGCACCATGCGCGGTGTTTCCGCCGCCGCATCCGTTAGAACTTCCTGCAGTTCAACCAAGCGCGCCGACATCATGCGATCAATCGTGCCGACCTTGCTCACCGTCGCACCCAGAGAACGGTCCAGTGACGCCTGCGAATGATGCAACCTTTCATCCATTGTCTCAGCCATTAAACGGACTGTGGATTCCAAGCGAGTTTGCATGGTTTCGGTATATTTATTGATCTGCTGTGATGCTTCGATTACCACGTGTTCCGCCGTGTCGCGGAAATTGTTAACCGCGCCCGTCAATTCGCTGCCCATGCCCGCAAAGGTACGAATGGAATCGCCCATTTCCATCAACTGGCGGGTGAATTGTTCCTGAGCATTACTTAACTGCTCACGCATGACATTGCTGGCGGCATCAACCACCACGCCGTGGCGCGCGAATTCCGCCGCCACATCACCAAAGCGCGCTGCTGTCTGGTCTGCAAAATTGGCAATCTGTCCGATGCGGCTATCCAAATCATCCGCTGTACGCTGCATCCGCATATTAGAAGCGTGAAGCGCTGCAATCACATTATTACTTTGACGCTCTAGTTTGTCCGTCGCACCCTGAGCCTTCGTCATCATATTATTAACGGATAGGTCCAGGCGCTCTGTCCCGGTTTTCGCGTGTTCTTCAAAACTTGCCAGGCGGCCGTGCATTTGCTCAGTCATACGCGCGAGTTGCGTCGTACGATTCGCCATCGTTGTTGAAGCTTGTTCTAAATTCTTGCCCGCAAGCCCTGAATATTCCAGCATTTTTTCCATGTCGCTGCGCAAGCCATCGCGTACATGGTTTAACGTTTTTTCAACCTGCTGGGTTGCAGCAATCAATTCATTTGCCTGGCGGCGCAGGCCGTCAGCCACAGCCTCAACACGCGCCTCAACCGCCTTGTTGGGATTAATCAGCTGGTCGATTTGCGCCATCAACGGCGCAATCTGCTCTTTGATATCCTGGTGACGGCGCAGGTAATTAATGCCCATCCATATCAGGGCAATCGGTGCGGCGATCCCCGCAATGACCGAGCCCAATTGATGGGCAGGCATACTGACAACATTACCCCAGCCAACCTCGCCGCCTAAATATAGGACTGCGCCAGCCAGCCACATACCCGTGGCCCAAATGCCGATATCGGGTAATGCCTTATATAAACTTTTGCTTTTCGCACGCGCGGCCTTTTGCCATTTGCGCACATCCGCCATCGCAACGGGTACGGATGCAGTTGCAGGCTTTTGGCTTTGTTGAGGTTGCACAGGCGGCTTTACCGAAGCCGTTGAATTTTTTGTTTCGCTATTAATCTTGCGCACTGGCGCACTCATTGGCATGCTTGTCTTAGGCGGCATTTCGCGTGACCGGATATTGTTGGTCGACGCGGCAGGCCTTGGCATAACAGACCTTGGGGTGATAGGCGCGTTTTGCATCGCTTTTCGATTTTCCCATGGCGAAGTTGCATTCGCTGGCGCACCACGCGGTGGCGCAATCGGCGGAATGGCAGACGCAGTCGCAGCGGTTACAGATTTTTCTGGTGGTTGCGTGATTTCACGTGCCGCACTTTGAATTTCACTGACGGTTTGTTGCAGGCGTTCGATGCGCGCCTGAATGTCCTCATACGTTTTTCCAACAGAGGGTTTGTTCGGATCAAACGCGCCCGCAACATTGGACGCTTTACGCGACACCATATCCAAATCTAACTTTTCCGCAACAGAACTATCGGCAGCCATATTTCCCCCTGAATGGAACCCATCGATTCGCAACTATCAATAGATATCATGCTTTACAATTTGCGCAAAAGGAGATTTATTCACGCTATACATATGATCCAACCTCTTACGCTTTACCAAAAAATCTGGAATCAGCACGTCGTCACGCGCCTCGATGATGGCACGTGTGTTTTGTATATCGACCGCCATTTGGTGCATGAAGTAACCAGCCCCCAGGCGTTCGAAGGCCTGCGCATGTCCGGCCGCACCGTCCGCCATCCCCATGCAACGCTGGCCGTCGCCGATCATAATGTTCCGACGATCAATCGCAGCGTCCGCATTGCCAACGAGGAAAGCCGTATTCAAATTGAAACGCTCTCGCGCAACTGCGCTGAGTTCGGCATTACGCTGTTTGACTTGAATGATATCCGCCAGGGCATCGTCCATATCATCGGCCCGGAACAGGGTCTGACCCAACCCGGCATGACGATTGTGTGCGGCGACAGTCATACTTCCACGCATGGCGCCTTTGGCGCGCTCGCTTTTGGCATCGGTACGAGTGAAGTTGAACATGTCCTCGCCACGCAAACGTTGCTCATGCAGCCCGCGAAGACCATGCGCATCAATGTCGATGGCGCGCTGGGCAACGGTGTGACGGCGAAGGATGTCATCCTGGGCATTATCGGCAAAATCGGCACGGCAGGCGGCACGGGTTATGTACTGGAATATACGGGTTCGGTCGTGCGCGGTCTGGACATGGCTGGGCGCATGACGATGTGCAATATGTCGATTGAAGGCGGCGCGCGCGCTGGCCTGATCGCGCCGGATGACACGACGTATGATTATATGAAGGGCCGCCCCTATGCGCCCAAGGCCGATCAATGGGATGCCGCCGTCAATTACTGGCGCACGCTGCCGAGCGATGCGGGCGCGCAGTATGATGAAAATATCGAATTGCCCGCCAGCGAACTGGCGCCGTTTGTAACGTGGGGCACCTCGCCTGATACGGTTGTGCCGATTACGGGCGTGGTGCCCGATCCCGCCGCCGAACCCGATGAGAAAAAACGTGCGGGCATGGAACGTGCGCTGGAATACATGGGATTGCGCGCGGGCATGAAAATGCAGGACGTGGTGATTGATAAAGTTTTCATCGGCTCCTGCACCAACGCGCGCATTGAAGATCTGCGCGCGGCGGCAGGTGTTGTGAATGGCCGCAAAGTCGCCGCGCATGTGCAGGCGATGATCGTACCCGGTTCCGGTTTGGTGAAAGCCCAAGCGGAACACGAAGGTCTGGATAAAGTTTTCACCGCCGCCGGATTTGAATGGCGCGATGCGGGTTGTTCCATGTGCCTGGGCATGAATGAAGATCAATTGCTGCCGGGCGAACGCTGTGCCTCAACCAGTAACCGTAACTTCGAAGGCCGCCAGGGCCGCGGCGGCCGCACCCACCTGCTCTCCCCCACCATGGCGGCGGCGGCGGCGGTGACGGGGAAACTTGCGGATGTGCGGGATTTAATATGATCCATTTGCATCGTAAATTAGCCTATACTAAAGCCATTGAAATTATTGGTGAGGTATGTCGTCAATTAACGCTTAATCCTTTACCTGAAACTAAATCAGCAAAAATTCCATGGCGTGACCTAATTGATACGCGTAACAAATTCACTCATGAATATTTCCGGATTGATGTTCCGGCTGCTTATGCACTGGTGCAACAGATTTTGCTGCCGCTGCAACCGGAATCTCAGCGGTTATTTGAAGAGTTCCATCGCCAAAGCTTGCTTGCTAAAGATCAGAAATAGTTATGCTACCCTTCACCACCCTCACCGCCGTCGCGGCGCCCTTTCCAGAAAATAATATCGATACGGATATTATCATCCCCAAACAGTTTTTGCGCACCATCACGCGCGCGGGCCTCGGCAAGTCGTTGTTTTTCGATCGCCGGTACAATGCCAACGGCAGTGATAAAAAAGATTTCGTCCTCAACCGCCAGCCTTACCGCCATGCACAAATTCTGGTGACGGGCGAGAATTTCGGCTGCGGTTCGTCACGCGAACATGCGCCTTGGGCGCTGCTAGACTTCGGCATCCGTTGTGTCATCGCGCCGTCATTCGCGGATATCTTTTACAATAATTGTTTCAAAAACGGCATCTTGCCCATCCGCCTGCCGAAAGCCGATGTGGATGCGCTACTCGGCGATTTGCAAAAAGACGAATTGTGGAATTTGACGATAGACTTGGAAAAACAAACTATCAATCGCAGCAACCGCCCCGCCATTCCGTTTGACATCGATCCGCTACGCAAGGAATTATTGCTGGGCGGCATTGATGATATCGGGGTCACCCTGCAGCACGCCAAAGAAATTGATGCCTACGAGAATGATCTTCGTGCCCAGCGGCCTTGGCTTTTTGCCTAAGGCAAGCCCTTTCCTATCTTTGCAATTCTGATATGTAGAAGTAATGCAAACCTATAAAATCCTTCTTCTTCCCGGCGACGGCATTGGGCCGGAAGTCATTACGCAGGGCGAAAAAATTTTACGCGCGATTGAGAAAAAAGGCTTTTCAAAATTTGAAATTACGCACAGCCTGGTCGGCGGCGCATCCATCGATGCGCATGGCGTTCCGTTGACGGATGAAACCCTGGCGGCGGCGCGGGATGCTGATGCATTTATCCTTGGTGCTGTCGGCGGGCCAAAGTGGGAAAAAATCCCTTATTTGCTACGGCCGGAACAGGCATTGCTGGGATTGCGGCATGAATTGGATTTATATGCGAATTTGCGGCCTGCGATTACCTATGCGCCGCTAACAGATGCTTCGTCACTAAAACGTGAAGTCGTCGAAGGATTGGATATTTTATTTGTGCGTGAATTAACTGGGGGTATGTATTTCGGCGAACCGCGCGGCATTCGCACCCAAGAAGACGGCTCGCGCATCGGCGTGAACACGCATACCTATACGTCACATCAGATCCAGCGCGTCGCGCGCATGGCCTTTGAAATCGCGGCACAGCGCGGCAAGCATATCCATTCGGTGGATAAGGCCAATGTAATGGAAGCAGGAAAATTATGGCGTGAAGAAGTTACGGCGCTGCACCAGCGGGAGTTCCCGCATATCAAACTTACACATATGTATGCGGATAATTGCGCGATGCAATTGGTACGCGCGCCGCGGCAGTTCGACGTGATTTTCACAGATAATCTGTTTGGTGATATTTTATCCGATGAGGCTGGTATGCTGACGGGTTCCCTCGGCATGCTACCATCCGCTGCGCTGGGCGATGTGCGCCCCGACGGCCGCCGCAATGCAATGTATGAACCCATCCATGGCTCTGCACCCGACATCGCGGGACAAAACATTGCCAATCCGCTGGCGACTATTTTATCCATTGCCATGATGCTGCGCTATACCTGTGATAACGTCAAAGGCGCTGAGGCAATCGAGCGTGCTGTTGTTCATGTGCTTGGCCAAGGCCTGCGGACCAAGGATATTCATACATCCGGCTGCCGCCTGGTAAAATGTGATGAAATGACGGATGCGGTTGTGGCTGCTTTATAAATAAAAACTCCCGCCGGGCATTACCGCAACGGGAGTCTAAATACTCTTGCTTCAACTGGGTTCCGGTTCACGCACTTTGTGCCTGGCCGGAGATAAATTCGCTCTAAGCTTGCGCTAACGCGCTCACTAAGATCTCATTTAATTAGCTGGCTTTTTTCTTTGTTCCAGCAGTTTTATTATCATTCACACTGTCTTTCAGTTGTTTGCCTGCTTTGAATTTTGCTTGTTTTGTCGCTTTAATCGTAATGCTTTCACCCGTGCGTGGATTACGGCCTGTTGTTGCAGCACGCTGGCTGACCATAAATGTGCCGAAACCAACCAGGCGCACTTCGCCATTTTGTTTCAAACCGGCAGTGATGCCATCAATGACCGCATCCAGTGCGCGCGTCGCATCCGTTTTCGTCAGTTCAGTTTCTTCGGCGATGTAGGCAACGAGATCGTTTTTGTTCATCAGTAATCTCCCAGAGATAGGTTTTAAAAAATACGTTTTATGGCGTGCAATCTCAAAAGATAGACATGCCGCAAAGCCGCAGGATTCTTGGGCTATAGGCCGCGCTGCGACTCGATAACCCAATTAACCCTAGTGATTCCGCCATTTACGGCCTTTGACAAGTAGAAAAATGTTGGCTTTCCACGAAACTTAAATACTTCAAAGGATTAAAATGAAACGCAGTAACCAATATCGTCGCCAACGGCCAATCATCTCAGTCAAAATAGGGGCCTGCAAGATAAAATCCTTGACTTAGGTCTTCCCGCCGACTATCAACTCCCTATCCCACAGCATGTTGCGATGGGGGTCCAGCTGGACAGGTGGCATTTGTCGCGTGATCCAAGGATCTAGGCCAGTCGGCGCGTTGCGCTCACTGGCCTGTTCGCGCTTGGGCGCGTTGGGGCCTAAATGTGGTTGTCTAAAGGAATAAAATGGAAACATTGATTGCGGTTTTTCTAGGGGGCGGTTTGGGCGCGGCAGCGCGTCATTACCTGAATACCTGGATTATGCAGCTGTGGCACCATGATTTTCCCCTGGGCATTCTGCTAATTAATATTTTTGGATCATTTTTAATGGGCGCCTTGGTTGGCCTGTTTGCCAATGTTTGGGATACGCCGCAAAGTGCGCGCGCGTTTTTGGTCGTCGGCGTGCTGGGCGGCTTCACCACCTTTTCCAGTTTTTCATTGGACACCATGACCTTGGTTGAACGCGGGGAATATTTTCAGGCTGGGATTTATATTCTTGCCTCCGTTGGGATTTCTTTATTCGCGCTGATGTTCGGCATGTGGCTGGTTCGAATCTTTGTGGCGTCCCATGTTTAACGATCTTTCCAAAAACCTCTCTAATGTTTTCCGCAAACTCGGCGGCAAAGGAATTTTGACCGAAGGTGATGTGGATGACGCCTTGCGCGCCGTACGTACCGCCCTGCTCCAGGCCGATGTTGCACTTGAAGTCGTCAAGGATTTCCTCACCAAGGCTCGCGAGCGCGCCATTGGCGAAGAGGTTTTGCGCAGCATTAAACCCGACCAGCAGGTCATCAAAATCGTCAATGATTTATTGGTTGAATTATTGGGCGGTGACGTTACTGAACTCAACCTGGCCGCCACGCCGCCCGTCGTGATTTTAATGGCGGGCCTGCAGGGTTCAGGAAAAACGACCTCATCCGCGAAACTCGCAAAATTCCTGGCCGAGCGGCAGAATAAGAAAACCTTGCTGGCGTCATTGGACGTACAGCGTCCTGCCGCCCAGGAACAGTTACGCGTCCTGGCTGAGCAAATCGGCGGCCATTCCCTGCCCATCGTCGCGGGCGAGAAGCCAGAGAGGATTACCCAACGCGCGATCGACACCGCCCAGCGCGAAGGTTTTGACGTTCTAATCCTCGATTCCGCCGGACGTTTATCCATTGATGATGAACTTATGGATGAGCTATCGCGCGTAAAGAAATTCGCGCAACCTATTGAAACATTATTGGTTGCCGACAGCCTGACCGGCCAGGACGCCGTCAATACCGCGCGTATTTTCCACGACCGGATTGGCATCACCGGGTTGATCCTCACCCGCCTCGACGGTGATGGCCGCGGGGGTGCGGCGCTATCCATGCGTCACATCACCGGCCAGCCAATTAAATTCGCGGGCGTGGGCGAGAAACTCGACGCGCTGGAAATTTTTGATCCTGCCCGCATCGCGGGCCGTATTCTTGATATGGGCGATGTCGTCGCGCTGGTGGAAAAAGCCGCCGCGACCATCGACGCCGCCGAGGCCGAAAAAATGGCCGCCGCAGTGATGAAAGGCCAATTCGACCTGGAAATGTTGAAATCCCAGATGAACCAGATGAAAAAAATGGGCGGCCTTTCCGGCATTATTGGCATGCTGCCCGGCATGGGCCAGATGGGCGACATGTTGAAGGGCCAAAAGATTGACGATAAAATGATCGACCGCCAAATCGGCATCATCAATTCGATGACGCGCGATGAACGCCGCGATCCCGATATCATCAAGGCACGCCGCAAAATTCGTATTGCGAATGGCGCGGGCGTGGATGTGCAGGCGGTCAACGTGCTGCTCAAGCAATTCTATACCATGCAGGACGCGATGAAAAAGCTGAAACGCATGGGTGGAGCAAAAGGACTGGCGCGCCAAGGTGGCCTGGGTGCGCTGTTCGGACAACAACGCCGTTAAACCTAGAGGAGAAAAAAATGGCAGTAAAAATTAGATTGGCGCGCGGCGGCACGAAAAAACGCCCGCATTACAGCATCGTCGTATCCGACAGCCGCGCGGCGCGCGACAGCGGTTACATTGAAAAGGTCGGTACGTATAATCCCATGTTGCCGAAAGATGCGGCGGGCCGCGTGGTTTTGAAAACCGAACGCGTACAGCATTGGTTGGGCCAAGGCGCGCAACCGACCGACCGTACCGCTTTGTTTTTATCGCAAGCCGGTTTGATCGAAGCGCCAAAACGCACCGAAAAAACCAAACAAGGCGCGCCAAAGAAAAAAGCGCAAGAACGCATTCGCGAAAAAGAAGCATTAGCAGAAAAAGTGGCTGAAGCAGCAGCAGCGAAAGCGGCAGAAGCAGAAGCGGCGAAAAACGCACCGGCGCCAGAACCGGTTGCTGAGGCTCCAGCTGAAGAACCTGCGGCAGAAGCGCCTGCTGAAACCGCATCAACCGAAGACAGTGCAGCATAATATTTTAATGGCAACCATCCTGGCTGCGCACGGTGTGCGCGGCTGGGTGAAGTTGTATTGGCATGGCGAAGATCCATTGCGCGCGGCGGAATATAAAATTCTGCATGATAAATCCGGTCGCACCTTTGAAATTGAAGAACAGCGCATGCAGGGCAAAACGCTGGCGGTGAAATTTAAAACTATCGACGACCGCGACGCAGTTGAAAAATTGCGTGGTACGGAATTATTTATCGCCCGCGATGCCCTGCCCGCCGCGGCCGAAGGAGAATATTACCACGTAGACTTAATCGGCTTGGCCGCGCAAACGCCAAAAGGTGAACATTTGGGCATCATTAAATCCATCCAAAACTTCGGCGCCGGTGATTTGATCGAAATTGAAAAATTGAATAACGAAACTCAATTTCTGCCTTTTACGGATGACGTGGTGCAACAGGTTGATTTTAAAGACGAAATAATTATTTTGACCCCACCAAAGACGTCAGACTAACCACCCAATCTTATTTAACCCCCGCCAATGGAGAAATCATGGCCAAGCTTTCTATAAAAGATATGCTAATATCGGATTTAAAACCCTATACGGAAAATCCCAAAGTCCTTTTATTACCGGAAGATGTTCAATCCAAAATGAACGTGCCTGAAGAATGGGTTACATTATTGCGTCAACAGCAGGCTGGTGAAAAAGCGCCATGGCTAAATCTTTGGAAAGATTTTGCGTCAATTTTACCTGCAACCCTTACTTTTTTACGTAATCGGGTTTTCTGCGTTGCCATTCTGTTGGAAGATGATCGCCCACCATCTTTAATCTATGTTTATAAATCTGGTGACGGATATGAATTTTACCGCGGGGGTATGCCGTTGAAAAATACTATTCCAAAACATCTAAAAGATGTATGGCAAACTTTTCCCGCCACCTTGCGCCGTCTTTATGAAATCCATGATGGCTGGATATACCTGCCATCCGATGCGCTGGGCCCGCTGCCGACAGAGGAGATCATTTCTTTAACTGCTGAAGATTTAGATTTGGACGACAAAGATCTGAAAAAATTGCCCTTTCAAATTAATCACGTTTATCCCGTTTTTTCCAGCGGTGGCGGCGATTATATATGGCTTGATACCGGCCATACGAATGCAGACGGCCAAGCCAGCGCCTTGATATGGTTTCATGAAAAACCCACGCAACCCAAAGTCAATATTGATTTCTGGTCGACATTGAACGGCTGGATGGAAATTGGTTTTAAGGATGATGAGTAGTATTTCTTAAAATCATGCACGCAAACATCCTCACCCTCTTCCCTGAAATGTTTCCCGGCACATTGGGCGCGGCGCTGGCGGGAAAGGCTTTGGCTGATGGCAAATGGACTTTCACCACGATTAACCTGCGCGACTTTGCCACCGATAATTATAAGACCGTAGATGATACGCCATTCGGCGGCGGCGCGGGTATGGTCATCAAACCTGATATCGTCCATGCCGCGGTGCAAAGCCTGCCGCAGCCGGGCCGGAAAATTTATCTCTCCCCGCGCGGAAAATTATTGAACCAATCGCTGGCCCAAGAATTATCAGAAGAAAAAACCCTCACCCTCCTCTGCGGGCGCTATGAAGGCGTCGACCAGCGCGCACTCGACCACCACCAATTCGAAGAAATCAGCGTGGGCGATTATATCCTCTCTGGCGGCGAACTGGCAGCGCAGGTGCTGCTGGATGCCGTCATCCGCCTCCTGCCCGGCGTGCTGAACAATGCCGAAACCCATACTGAGGAAAGCTTTTCGGACGGCCTATTGGAATATCCCCATTATACTCGCCCAGCGGTGTGGCAGGGCTTGGAAGTGCCGGAAATCCTGACTTCTGGCCACCACGCCAAAATAAAAAGCTGGCGCCACGAGCAGCAAATCGCTATAACCCAAGCGCGGCGGCCGGATATCTGGGCGGCGCGTAACAACACGGCTTGTGCCGGACCAATGGTCAGGCACAGTCGAAAAGGTGAAACGGGATAAAACCCCGATGCCAAAGGAGACGAAAATGAACAAAGCTGTGAAAGCTGCAGGCAATCTGTTGCAACAATTGGAACAGATCCAGGTGGATAAACTATCCGCCAATAAAAAAATCCCAATCTTTGCCGCAGGCGACCTGATTAAGGTTGGCTATAAGGTCGTTGAGGGCACGCGCGAGCGTATCCAGTTTTTTGAAGGCGTTTGCATCGCGCGTAAAGATGCCGGTTTGAATTCCGCCTTTACGGTACGGAAAATTTCCGCGGGCGAAGGGGTGGAACGTATTTTCCCGCTCTACTCGCCGCGCGTGGATTCCATTACGCTGGTGCGTAAAGGCCGCGTCCGCCGCGCGAAGCTTTATTACCTGCGCGACCTGACCGGTAAAGCCGCACGAATTAAAGAGCGCACGACGGGTCGGAAGGATTAATATTAATTCGAAGTTTCGGACAATAAAAAAGCTGCAGGTGATGAGCCTGCAGCTTTTTAATTTTGGAAAACTAATTTAATTAGCAGTTATTAAAATGAACTGCGTGAGTTTTATATGCAACCTTATCTAAGGCTTTTGCAACTTTGGGATAACCATTGTGTCCCAAAACCTCGGCCGCTTGCAAGATATTTTCTTTCGATAAATCGCCAATGACCGCTCTAACTACAGCAGAAGCTGCACGTCTTTTTTGAGGCGGTGTAAGTTTAGGCTGCGCAAAAGCAGTTAGTGCAACTTGCACAGCAGATGGCGTTTGTTGCGCTTCCCACTGATTATGGTCAGCGGAATTGAATTTTGGCAAAACTTGGATTATTTGTGCATTTCCAGAAGGTTTATTGCCTGCAGGCGCAGATTTTAATCTTACTGCACTCTGTTGGCGGTTTTTCTCTTGCTGTTCATCAAAAAATTGACGATCTGCAGGCGTTGAGTAATCAATATTGGCCAAACCAGATGTTGCACTAGGCACAATATTAAACCAAGTGTCTGTTTCTATATGTCTTAGGTCATTCATTATCTTTGTCCTTTTCCAAGGTGGTTAATATGCCATCATACGGCATAAGGACTTTGGTTTTTACCTGATTGCATTCTTCGGATGCAAGAAAAATTACTGATTAACGATCAACTTGTCGTGCACCGCACAAAAACCTTTGTGTGCGGTGCACAAAAAATCCTCCCGTTTTGGGAGGAATAATGGGTATCTACTTTATAAACACTCACTATCCATGGGCATCCTTGGGGGCAATTTATGGGAAGGACGATTTGCACTATTTTTGCTAAAATCATTCATATTTGGATTATGCTTATAGACAGCGCCCCAATTACCGTCTGCCGTATTTACAGCCGGAATAAGAGTAGCCCGCCGTTTGACAGCATCCAAAATAAAATCCAAATCAACGCCAGATTTTCCACCAGAACCCCATCCAGTTGACATGCTCTCTGGGTTTAGAGGAGCAACTTTTTTTCCTGCAACTTCCGGAGGCGTTGAGCGCAAATATGGGCTTTCAGCGGTATATTTTAATATCTTATTTGATCCAAATGGATGTCTTTTACCGGCTGTACGAATGATGTCTGTATATATACTCATTTTTATCTCCAAGTTTCAGAGTTAGTGCCAGACAAGTGATTTTCTCTGGCGTATGTCCCTTTAATACGCCCTTCACTTTCCAAAAGTCAAAGAAATTTAATCAAAAAATTTGGAAACACCACTCGAGTGGAAAAGCAGACCCCGGGACAAGCCCGGGGTGATATGCATTGAGTTTACGGACACGCACTCCGCGCCGCCGTCGTGAAATTATTCTGGTCAAAGACGCGGTAGATGAACAGCATGGCATCGCCTTGGGCGGGTGCGCCGGTACCGGCAGTATCGACGAACAGGCAATCATACGGCTGATGCGTGCTTACGGCGGTTAGATCACCAGACATCGCGGCAATCGCGCTGGCACCGGAATAACCGCCCAGCGCCGCAATGGCGGAACAGGTCCGCGGGCTTTGCAATTGCAGGGCAATTGTATCGGCTGGCGTATTGGTCGGGCCAACCTTTGTCCCCGAACCATTCACGCCGTAATCCTTCACCACCGCGGGGTAATAATAATTAACGCTGCTGCTCGCACTAGCAGGCGGCTTGGGCAAATGCGACAAATAAGCCGTGACCAAATCCGTCCCGCCCGCGCTGCCCCAACAATAGTCATTGAGCGCCGGATTGCCATTGTTGCCCCGTGCGTATGATTTCCACGCCGCCGCGATGGATTGCGCATCCGCCACGATATGCGCGGCCTCGGATTTCGCCTGATAAGCCTGCAAGGCTTCGGAACCATAATTCACGCCCAAAGCCCCCAAAACGGCCAGCAAGGCCACCGCCATCACCGTCGTGATTAATTGTTCCACGTGACGTTCCAGTTAACGCGAATTGGAATTATTATTAGATGAATTGGAATTCTTAGAATTACTATTTGAATTAGAAGATAAACCGGAACTATTAAAGCTTTGTTCCATAGCTTTCATTTTCGCTTCGCGTGCAACCTTGCGGGCATCTGAAGCTGCCTTGCGCGCCGCACGTTTGGCAGCACGGGCAGCCTTTTGTTTTTCCAGGACGGTTTTACGGGCAGCATCCCTGGCCTGCTCTTCTTTTTTCTTTTCTTCGCGTTTTTTTAATTCCTCGGCATGGCGGGTTTTGTAATCGTCTTTGGGCGCTGCATTGGCCCCAGTAAGCGGAATGGCAATTGACGGCTGCGACGGCGCAGGTGCCGGGGGGGCGGGCACGGGTGGCGCGCTAACAGGCGTTGAACTAACTGGCGTGGCAGGTGCAGGCGGCGTTGCAGGGGCTTGGACGATGGGCATAGGTGCAGGTACCGGCGGCACAGTGGGCGGTGTTTGACCAAATCCCTGCCCTGATATCAGCAAAGCAGCGGAAAACACGCCCGCAATAGCAAAATGGCTGAAATGTTTCATGATGACCTCCTAAAACCACGCGAATAGCCTTGATTATATTGACTCGTGCGGATATGCAAAGACTATCGTAGTATAATATCACACTGTCATTACCAGGCGTATTATATTATTGTTCATCTTCGCGTGCAATTGCGCGGCCCCGTGGCGGAATGGTAGACGCCCACGACTTAAAATCGTGTGTCTTTTGGGCGTGCCGGTTCGAGTCCGGCCGGGGCCACCAATTTGAAGACTGCTAAGACAAACCCGGCGCGCGTGGAGAATGCTTTTGGGTGTGCGCAGCGGCTGCTAATTCCGGCACAGGTAAAGCGGTTAAAGTGCGCTCCTTAGACTTGGCAACCCTACCCTTGAGAAAACTATCATCAGCGTAGTTTACAGCACCTTTCAATGGCTTGATCGGCGCCCCCGCCTGCAACGCCACGCGTTTGCTGTCTTTACCCAGTTCCTCACGCGCTTCCGCCAAATTAACCGCCCGCACTTGTGGTTCCGCAATAGCAGTCACCAATGGCGGTTTTGATTTATCTTCTTTAGGTGTTACGGGAGCTGCCTTTTCGGAGGGACCATGTCTTTTTTCTTCATTTTGAATTGACCTTAAAATATCATTCCTCAGAGAGTTCATCTCCTCTTTATCCCATTTATTCATGGGGTTAATCACGGCATCAACCCCCGCTTTTCTAATCTTCTTTTCCCAATTCACTCTTTCCGATGCAGAAAATCTTTTGTGCCATTCCTCAAGATTCGATTGATCACTGGGAATGATATATTCGAGCTTAACTTCTTTGCCTTTTAGGAATTCAAATATGCCCATGTAATATTTGCCCAGAATTATATTTTCTGGATAATATTTATCAAGAGAGACTTGCCGCCCTTCAGTTGATGCCCCCACCACCTCCCGAAGCATTTCTTTATGCTTCTCATCCAGGCGTTTATAACTATCGGCATTTGTATCAATCTTATTATTATGCTGTTGTGTAACAACATACGCATCCACAAAATTAGTCGCATCCAGAATCTTTTTATTAACCAAATGCTGGTAATTTTTTTGCTTTGCATCAGAAACTGCATGATCATAGCCTTGTTCCGTAAGCATCGCGCGGCGCTCTAGCGGATTATTATCATGAAGCTTTCTGCCGTTAGCAAGGTTTTCTGAATGTGTATAATTTTCAATGCTGTTAGTTGCTATTAGCAGGCGGCATATCTGCGCTTGGTGCGTACCAGGTTTTCCATCTAAAATTTCTTGAATTGGTAGCGCTTTATAACCAAGCGACTGCTTATAATCTTCGATGTTTTGATCATCTTTCAGGTGCATTAATTCATGGACTAGCGCGGATTTTAACCAATCAGCTTTACCTATTATAAACTTACCATCCTTATTAAATATATTTGCTTTATTTAAGCGAACCCGATTACTCCAAGCATCGCCTCCTGCGTTACCATCAAAGCCATCTTCACCTGGATTAACAACTTTAATTTTCGGTACCGGAATGCCATATATCTTTGCGATTGATCTAATGCAAAAATCTAACTTCTTTTCGCAATTGTCCGGCGTCATTGTCGCCGCAACTTTTTGAATATGTTCATCTATTAGCAGTGCTATATTTGGATTGTTCTTAAGCGCCTGTAGTTCTTGTGTAGGTGCTATTTCATTGCTAGAAATCGCAGCAAACATTTTATTGCCATAATTGCCAATAAGTCCTGGCCGTTGATCTTTTGCGAGAGCTATTTTATACTTTTTATCTACGGTATCGCTCAGAATTGTATATTTTTTCATGTACTGAGAATCTTTTCGATCCCATTTTAAATATCCTGCCTCATCTGCCATTTTATTAAAAATCGGATCTCGGATATCTCGGCTCAATCCATTGGCGCAGTCATTTAAAACTTCAACGATAGCGACTTTGAAAGCTAAGGAATGATGTTTTAATTGATTAGACTTATTGAAGACATATTTGCCCAGGTAATTTAAAACCTTTTTAGTATCTGGATAAATCTTTGGGTCATCAGGAAATAAGCCGACATACGGCAAACCGCGCAGGATCTTTTTCTCGCTCTCGGTAACCGTATCTTTGGATTCATCGGTCATCCCATATGGTAAAATAAAGACCTTTCCAACCCGTAACGGATGCCTAAAATTTTAATCATTGCATTTGCACGCAAATCTGTTTACGATTTGTTCCATAGGAGATTCGCCCATGCTGACCCCGCAACAAAAGAAACTTTTGGAATTCCTGTCCGCCCGCGCGGCCGTGGGCGCGACGCCGTCATTTGAAGAAATGATGCAGGCGATGGCGCTGAAATCCAAATCCGGCATACATCGCCTGGTTTTGGGGTTGGAGGAACGCGGTTATATCAAGCGCCTGTTTAACAAGGCGCGTGCGATTGAGATCCTGCGCCCTGCCCTAGATTCCCTCAAGGCGGTCGCGGCGGATTTTATCCAAGTGCCGCGTTACGG
>Ga0105240_10002367_pt1 | contig 30403 bp, 29 predicted proteins | sample KBSC54metaG_FD_80426 | JGI IMG/M metagenome (GOLD analysis project Ga0105240, IMG submission 80426) | Corn rhizosphere microbial communities from Kellogg Biological Station, Michigan, USA - KBS C5-4 metaG | ecosystem: Host-associated > Plants > Roots > Rhizosphere > Soil | place: Michigan, USA... | reverse complement strand
CCGCGACCGGGCCAGCCTGGCGGCGCAACCCGCTTCAGCCTCACGCTGGCGGACGGCACCAAGAAGTCGGTCGGCGTGATCCTGCCGTCCACCCTCACCTTCAATACCGGCGCGCCTGAAATCATGGAAGGCACCGGCGGCAGCTGCGAATACCAGCTCGCGGGCACCAGCGAATGGATTGCCTCGGGCCCCGGCCAGAAGTTCAGCGTGCCCGGCAACTCCAGCTTCCAGATCCGCGTAACTGGCGAGCCCTACAGCTACATCTGCCATTTCGGCTGAACCGGGACCCGACATGTCGACCATCCTCCAAAACGTTCCCGCCGGCCAGAAGGTCGGCATCGCCTTCTCGGGCGGCCTGGACACCAGCGCGGCGCTGCACTGGATGCGCAACAAGGGCGCCATTCCCTACGCCTACACCGCCAACCTCGGCCAGCCCGACGAGCCCGACTACGACGAGATCCCGCGCAAGGCGATGCTTTACGGCGCCGAGAACGCCCGCCTGATCGACTGCCGCTTGCAGCTGGCGCATGAAGGCGTCGCCGCGCTGCAGGCCGGCGCGTTCCATATTTCCACGGCCGGTGTGACCTACTTCAACACCACGCCGCTCGGGCGCGCGGTCACCGGGACGATGCTGGTCGCGGCGATGAAGGAGGACGACGTCAACATTTGGGGCGATGGCAGCACCTTCAAGGGCAACGACATCGAGCGCTTCTACCGCTATGGCCTGCTCACCAATCCCAGCCTGAAGATCTACAAGCCGTGGCTGGACCAGGCTTTCATCGACGAGCTGGGCGGCCGCGCGGAGATGTCGGCGTTCATGACGCAGGCCGGCTTCGAGTACAAGATGTCCGCGGAGAAGGCATACTCCACCGACTCCAACATGCTGGGCGCGACGCACGAGGCCAAAGACCTCGAGCGGCTCGACTCCGGCATCAAGATCGTCAATCCGATCATGGGTGTCGCCTTCTGGAAAGACGAAGTGAAGGTCAAGCCGGAACCGGTGACGGTGCGTTTCGAAGAAGGCCAGCCCGTCGCGTTGAATGGCAAGACCTTCGCTAGTCCCGTCGAACTCATCCTGGAAGCCAATCGAATCGGCGGACGGCACGGCCTGGGCATGAGCGACCAGATCGAGAACCGCATCATCGAGGCCAAGAGCCGCGGCATCTACGAGGCGCCGGGCCTGGCCCTGCTCTTCATTGCGTACGAGCGCCTCGTCACCGGCATCCACAACGAGGACACGATCGAGCAATATCGCGACAACGGCCGCCGGCTCGGCCGCCTGCTGTACCAGGGCCGTTGGTTCGACCCGCAGGCGATCATGTTGCGCGAGACGGCGCAGCGCTGGGTCGCGCGCGCGGTCACCGGCGAAGTCGCGCTGGAACTGCGGCGCGGCAATGACTACTCGTTGCTCGACACCCAGTCGCCCAACCTCACCTATCACCCCGAGCGACTGACGATGGAAAAAGGGGAGTCCAGCTTTTCCCCGAAGGACCGCATCGGGCAGCTCACCATGCGCAACCTCGACATCGTCGATACGCGCGAGAAGCTCGGCATCTACGCCAAGAGCGGCTTGTTGACGCTCGGCGACGGTGCGCCACTGCCGAGCCTCGAACAAGGCAAGGACTAGCGCGGCACGCCCAGGGCCGTTAAGCTGCCACTCCTCACATCCGGGGAGACATCGATGGCCCGATTTCAGCTCGACGTCAACGGCGCGGCGCAGCCGGTGGACGCATGGGACGCGGACATGCCGCTTCTGTACGCGCTGCGAAATCACCTCGGCCTGCACGCCACGAAATTCGGCTGCGGCCTGGGCCAGTGCGGCGCCTGCACGGTGCTGATGGATGGCAAGCCCGTGCGATCGTGCATGACCAAGGTATCCGACGCGGCGGGCAGGAAGATCGTCACCGCGGAGGGACTCGGCTCGCCGGACAAGCCGCATGCGGTGCAAGCGGCGTTCATCGCCGAACAGGCGGCGCAATGCGGCTACTGCACCAACGGCATGGTGATGAGCAGCGTCGCACTGCTTGCGCGAAATCCCAAGCCCACGCGCGAACAGGCGCAAGCGGCGCTCGCGGGCAACTTGTGCCGCTGCGGCTCGCACGATCGGGTGTTGAACGCGGTGCAACGCGCCTCCGGACAAAGGAGTGCCTGACATGCTTGCCGCCACTTTTGCTTCACCCGCAGTTTCACGCCGTGAGCTCCTCAAGGGCGCGGCGATCGTCGTGGGATTTTCTTTCGCCGGCTCACGGGCGGCCATGGCGCAGTCGATGACGCCGGCTCGCCGAACGCTGGCGCCCACGGAGGTGGACTCCTTCCTCGCGCTGCGTCCTGACGGATCGGTCATCGTCTATTCGGGCAAGGTCGATCTCGGCACCGGCCATCGCATTGCGATGCGCCAGATGGTGGGCGAAGAATTGTCGGTGCCGGTCCAGCGCATCGAATTGATCGAAGGCGACACCGCGCTCACGCCGGATCAAGGTTCGACCTCGGGCAGCAGGGGCGTGACGGGTGGTGGTGCGCAGTTGCGCCGAGCCGCCGCCACGTTGCGCGAGGGACTGTTCGCGCTGGCGGCCACACGTCTGCAAAAGCCGGCAGACAGCCTGATGCTGGTGGACGGCTCGGTGGTCGCATCCGACGGCAGCAAGGTGAGCGTGGCGGAACTCGTGGGTGACCGTCCGCTGAACCTGAAGATGAATGCGAAGGCGCCGCTCAAGAAACCCGCGGATTTTCAGCTGATCGGCAAACCACTGGCGCGTCCGGACATACCGGAAAAAGCCACCGGCCGCCACATCTTCGTGCACGACTTCAGCTTGCCCGGCATGTTGCATGCACGCGTGGTGCGCCCGCCGGCAGTGGGAGCGAAAGTGCTTGCACTGGACGAATCGTCCGTCGCCGCGCTTCCCGGGGTTCGGGTCGTGCACGTCAAGGACTTCGTGGCCGTCGTCAGCCCGGATGAATGGGCGGCGATCCGCGCCGCACGCGAACTCAAGGTGCAGTGGAGCGACAGCGCGCCTTTGGTCACGCACGAAGGGGTGGCGCAATGGGCTCGCCGTGGCCCCTTCGTCGGCGAGGAGACCCTCGTCAACCAGGGTGATGCGACGCGGCTCTCCGCGCTGCAGGACTCGGCCGACAAGCTGGCGGCCACGTATACCTGGCCCTTGCAGTCGCATGCTTCGATCGGACCCTCCTGTTCCGTTGCCGATGTGAAGGCGGACACCGCCACCATCTGGACGGCGTCGCAGGCCAGCCACCGCCTGCTGCATTCCTGCGCGGCGCTGTTGGAAATGCCGCGAGACAAAGTCCGCGTGGTCTACCTGGACGGCGCCGGCTGCTATGGGATGAACGGCCACGACGACGCGTCGGCCGAAGCGGCGATGTTGTCCAAGGCGGTGGGGCAGCCGGTGCGGGTGCAATGGAGCCGCGAAGAGGAATTGGGTTGGGACCCCAAAGGCCCGCCGCAGCTGCTCGAGCTTCGCGCGACTCTCACGCCCGAGGGCCGCATCGATGCGTGGGAAACCGAGATGTGGTTGCCGCGTGCGACCGCCAATCTCCAATGGATTCCGCTGCTGTCTCCGCTCGCCGCGGGCTTGAAGCAGCCTGAGGGGCAAAGCACCGGGCTGGCGACACAAAACGGCGACCCGCCTTATCCGTCCAATGCGATGAAGGTACACGTGCATTGGCTCGGTGCCGCGCCGCTTCGGCCGTCCAACATCCGCGCGCCGGGCAAGGTGGCCAACACATTTGCCGTGGAAAGCTTCGTCGATGAATTGGCGGCGCAAGCCAAGCTCGACCCGATCCAGTTCCGCCTGCGCGATCTGTCCGACCCGCGGGGCCGCGAAGTGATCGAGCGCGTCGCGAAGATGATGCAGTGGTCCCCGCGCCCTTCTCCGGCGGCGCGCTCGCAACGTCGCCTGTCAAGCGGGCGCGGAATGGCGTACGTCCACTACAAGCACAACGAGACCTATGTCGCGATGGGGATGGACATCGAGGTCGACCGCGGCAGCGGCGAGATTCGCGTCAAGCGCGTCGCCTGCGCTCACGATTGCGGATTGATGATCAATCCCGACACCGTGCGCGCGCAGGTGGAAGGCAACATCCTGCAGACACTGTCGCGCACGCTGTACGAGGAAACCCGATTCGACCGGTCGCGCGTGACCAGCGTCGACTGGTCCACTTACCCGCTGCTGCGTTTTCCCGAAGTGCCGCGGCTGGATATCGAACTGGTGCAACGGCTAGACCAGCCGCCGCTCGGGGCAGGCGAAGCGGCGTCCAGCCCGGTGGCGGCGGCATTGGCCAACGCAGTGTTCGACGCGACCGGCGTGCGGGCAAGAGCGGTCCCGTTCACGCGTGAGCGGATGCGCGCGCTGTTCGCGTGAGCTCAAGCTCGCGCGTCAATCGAATGCGAACGTGAAGATCAAGTCCACCGCGGTGCGCTCTCCGGTTTCGGCTCGCACTTGCACGCGGCGCGTCAGGTCGTAAAAAACTTGAAGCGTGCCCAGGGCGCCGGAGAGGCTGCGTTCGTAGGCGGCGTAGACATTGCGGCCGATGCGCTTGCCCAGGGTAACCGCCGGGCCTTCCGGGCCCTCGCGGCGGAACGACAACTCGTCCAGGCCCAGCGATGCCGCCATGCCTCGTTTGCCTCCGCCGGCGCGGCTGGCCAGCAAGGCAAGCGCGGCCTGCTGCACCAGCGCCGCTTCGGCGCCGCTGCTCGCCGATGCACGGCCCGTGATCAGCCACGACAGTTTTTCGGCGTCCGGCATATCGGGGTCCGCGTACAGCCGCACATAGGGCGCCAACGCGTTGCCGGTGATTTGAACCCCGACCCGCTGCTGCAGCAGATTGGGCCGGATCGCGAGGATATCGAGCGAGGGATTGTCGACCGCGCCGGTGAATCGGATCACGCCGCGCTCGATGTCCAGCCGCTGCCCATACGCCTGGTATTCGCCGCCGCCCGCGCGGATGACGCCCACCAGCCGCGGCGATGTGATCGACGGCCCGGAAAGTGCCACCGTGCCGCGCAGGTGCGTATCGACCCCCATGCCTTTCACGTGGAAATCGTTGCCCAGATCCACGTTCACCGACACGCTCAACTTGCGTGAACCCGGTTGGGCCGCTTCGTCGGCCGCACGCGCTTCGGTGCGGGTGATCGGCCCCGCCGCGCCATGCACGACGACGTCGTCGCCGAGTTTCGGGGTGCTCTGGTCCGGCAGCACGATCAATGCCTGATCCACTTTGACGTTGCCGTTGACCACCGTCCCCGAACCATCGAGCCGCGCAGCGATCGTTCCGGATGCGGTCAGCTGCCGGTCGGAACGAATGCTCGCGCGAAGCCGGGTGATTTCGGCGCTCATGTGGGCTTGCACGCCCGCGGAAGTCCAGCTGCCCTCACCCGTCGCCAGCACGGTGCCGCCGTCGGGACCGGGGCCGCGCAGCAGGAACTCGTCGATCACCACGCTGCGTCCGCTGAGGTGGGCGCGCAATCGGCCGCGTTGCAGTTCGATGCCGTCCACCACCGATCGCAAGGCGAGATCATCGGCGGCGAGCGTGCCGGTGAGCTGCGGATCGCCCTTGGTTCCGGCGAACGTGATGTTGGTGGCGAGAGAGCCGCGCAGTCGCCAGCCTGGCGGCGCGAGCAGCGACCACACACCGATTCGCGGAAGCTGCGCACGCAGCGAGCCCGAGAGCGGCGCGCTGTCGGGCCACTGCCAACCCGCGCCGCCGCCTCGTGCGATGCGCGTTTGCAGTCGGCCGTCGGTGGTGCCTCCACGCTCGCTGTCCCAGCGCAGCAGCGCCGTGACCGAGTCGCCTTCGCTGGTGACGGAGAGCCGCGCTTCGCGCACGCCCGCGCGAACGTGCGTGGATGCGCCTTGCGCGGTATCCGCCAACAATGTGAGGTCGCCGCGGCTGCGCGCCAGCGACGCGCGGATGCGTAGCGCGGGCCCAAGATTCGCGTCCCATTGCGCGTCGAACACCATGTCGCCCGAGACCGCGGTGCCGGCGAGTTGCGGGCCGCCCAGCAACTCGAGCCAGGCCAGCGGCAGGCCGGTCAGCTTGCCCGCCGTGCGCAAGTCGTTGCCCTGCCAGCGCACCGGCTCCCACTGGAGCGTGGCCGGCGCGCCGCTGTCCGCGCCGGCACCGCTGCGCGCCGGTGCAGCCAGCGTGGCCTCGCCCGCGCCGCCGTCGAAGCTGCCCGAGCTCCAGCGCAAGTCGACGGGCTTTCGCAATGCCAATGTCCAGTGGCCGGTGCCGACCGCGGGATCGCTCGCATCGACATGCAGCGACGCGAGCCGGCCTTGCCACACATCGGGCGACATCGATCGGCGGCCGCCGCGCCCCGCGAGGTCCAGATCGATTCGGCGCCGGCCCTGCTCGGCGCGCCCGCGCAGTTGCAGCGCCGCGTCGCTCAATCGGCCGTTCACGGACGCGACGGCATCGCGCACCGTCCATGGGGGAGCGGTCTTCTCTGATGCGCCATTCGCTTGGTGCGCGCCGGAAGCCGCACTGCCGCGCCACTCGAGCACGGGCAGCGTCACGCTGCCTTGCACGGACGGATTGCGCCACCCGCCTTGCCACGCGAATTGCGCATCGCCGCGACCGGCCGCCGCCAACCCGTCCAAGCGACCGGCCAGGCCCGGCAGTTTCGCCAGCCAACGCATCGCCTGGTCGATGTTGGCGCTGGACGCGCGCAAGGTGCCGCCGCCGCTGGATTCCGAGAGCTTGCCGTCGGCGCGAGCCTGCAGCCCCGGCGCGTCCAGGCTCGCGCGCCCACCCCCCGAACGCGCCTGCGGCCGCACTTCTCCCGCTGCATGCAAGCTCGCGTCGCGCGTGTGGACATCAAGGCGAGGCAAGGTGAGCAAGCCATCGGACCACTGTCCGCGGGCGCTTGCGTCGCGCAATTCCAGTGCGTGCACGGTGGCCGTCAATTCGTTTGGCTTCGACTTGTTTGGCGCGGACTTGGCCTTTGCATTCGCTTTGAGGTCGAAATCGAAAGCCACTGCCTTGCCATGTCCATCGACGTCGGCGCGGCCGCTCACCGGCAAGTGCGCCATGGCGCCGTGCACCGCGCCGGGGTCCACGTCGAGGAACTTGCCTTTGACGGCCCAGCCGTCCTCGCCGCGCCACTCGCCGCTGGCCTGCAGCGTGCCGCCGCCGAGCTTGGCTTGCAGTTGCTTCACCAGTGCCTGGCCGCCCGTGCGCCACTCGCCGGTGGCACTCAGCTGATCCACCGGCAGCAATTGCTGGTCCCACGGCCCCGGTGTTTCGTTCGTCAGATCCGCCGTCAAGGCCCAGGTCGCGGTGCCCGCGGGCCGCACTCGCACCTGGCCGGACAGCCGCGTGTGCGGCGCTTGCGGCCACAACGCACCGGCATCGAGTTGCTGAAAATCCGCGCGGCCCTGTGGCACGGGCTGCGGCGCCCACGCTGTCACGCGCGCCGTGACCGTCGCGCGTGTTCCCACGCTGGGCGATCCCGCCGCGGATTCGAGCAGTGCCTGAGCGCGCAGGTCCGCCAGTGGACCCCGCAATGAAACCGTGAATGCGACCGGGAGCTTCGCGGTGCTTCCCGGCACCGAAGTTTCGAATCGGCCCTGCACGTTCGCTTCCAGCGGCAGCTTGCCGCGCGCACCCAGGTTCGCGTCGCCGCTGTAAGTGCCGCCGGCCCACCGGAGATTGTCCACCTGCACCTGGTGCTGCCTGCCGTTGAAGCTGTAGTTGCCGGCCAGTTCGGTGGCTTCGAAATTGTTGGAAGCCGCGGCCCATTGCAATTGCGCCACCTTGATTTCGTCGATGGCGATGCCCAGCGGAATCGCGAGTGACGACGGCGGCTGCGCGGGCTGCGGGTTCGGCGGGCGCCGGTCTTCGATCCGCAATCGCGCAGCCAGCAGATGATCGAGCTTGACGGTGCGCTCCAGCAGTTCGAGCGGCTGCCAGGCCAGATGCACGTCGAAGGCTTCGATCTTCAGTCCCTCGCGCTCCCACTGCAGATGCGCCGCGTGCAAACCGGAACGCAATGAGCCTTGCACACCTTCGGCAGCAAACGGCTGCGAGCGCGCAAGGTAAGCCAAGGTCCACTGCAGCGACTGCTGCGTGCCGGTCCACCACCAGAATCCAGCGGCCGCCACGACCAGCAACGCGAGCAGGCCCAGCACGCCGAATGCCAGCGCCTTGAATGCCCATGCAAGCCAGCTGCGCTTCAAAATGTGGTGCCTATGTTGAAGTGCAGCCGCAATTTCTTCGTCCTGAGGCCATACGCGATGTCTGCTTGCACGGGCCCGAGCGGACTTTTCCAGCGCGCACCGGTGCCCACACCGACGGCGGGATGCAACTCGCCGATGCGATTGGCCACCGCCCCGGCGTCGATGAACAGCGCGCTCTCCCAGTTGGTTTCCAGGCCATTGTGTTTGATCGGCCTTTGCCATTCCACGCTGCCCAGCGCCATGTAGCGGCCCGGCGAGATCACCCCGCCCTCCCGTTCAACGCCGATCGCGCGATAGCCGTAGCCGCGCACCGTGGTGTCACCGCCGGTGCGGAACATCTGCGTCGAGGGCACGCGGGCGCTAGCGCGCGCCAACACGGCGCCGCCTTCCGCGCGCAGTTGCAAGCGGCCCGCGTCCAGCGGGTGGATGCCCAGCCACCGCAGCACGGTGCGCTGGAACGGACTCTTGGTGCCGGTGAGCGTCAGGCCGGCGCCCAGCTCGACTGCGATGCCGTAGCCGCGCGATGGATAGGGGTTGCGATCGAAGTAACGGCCGGTCCACATGAAGTTGCCGCTGATGGCCGTGCCGTCGCCGATGTCCGCCAGCGCGGCAGGCGCATTGCCGATCACGTGCACATTCGCGTGGTCGTACTGCGCGTAGACGTTGCGCTCGATGTGGTCGCCCACCCAGGTGCGGCCCAGACGCAAGCGCTGGCCTTGCGTCAGCAGGGTGCCGTCATCCACGCGTTCCGCCCGTGCCGAGACGCCCCAGCGCCAGCCGTCTTCACCCGGGATCGCGGTCCACTCGGTTTCGGCGAACGGCGACTTGCGTTCCAGCTGCAGCTTCGTCACGGCGCGCCATCCGATATAAGGAAGCACGTTGTCGCGGTATTCGACGGATGCGCGCGGCCCGCTGTCGGTGGACAATCCGAGACCGAGGATCACCTTGTGCAGCGGCGCCTCGCGCACGTTCACTTGCACCGGCGCGGCCTTCGGATCGCTTTGGGGATCCACGAAGATGAACGCCGTGTCGAAGTATCCGCTGCCCGTAAGCCGAAGTTGTGCCTGCACGATGGCTTCCTGGTCGTACACGCTGCCGGACGACAAGCGCGCCAGCCGAGGCACCAGGCGCGGGTCGTATCGCTCCATCCCGGTCACTTCCATCGGTCCAAGGTGGAACGGCGGACCCGAGTCAAGGCGCAGCCCCAGGCGCGCGCTGTGCGAGGGCGCATCGATGTCCGCCAGGCTGTAGCTCACGCGGCCCGCGGGATAGCGGCGCGCGATCAGCTGCCGCAGCGCGTGCATCTTGGCCCCTTCCCAGTCGGTCTGCGTGAACAGATGGCCGCGCGGCAAGCGCCATCCGTCCACGATCTCCTTTCGCTGCGACTGCGCGCCGGCGTCCGGCGACCGCGTGATGTCGCCTTCGAAGTCGAGCTTCACCTCTGCCACTTGCGTGGCGATCCCCGGCTCGACCTCGACGACGATCACCGGATGCGCACTGCCGGCGGGCTGCTCACGCCGGATCGAAATGCGCGGATCGAAATAGCCTTGCGTGCCCACCAGCTCGCGCACGTTGCGTTCAGCTTGCGAGATCAGGCGGGCCAGCTCGGCATCGTCGAGGTCGGTCACTTCGCGATAGCGCCGCAATTCGAGGTGGCGATCGAGAACGTCGCGCACCGACTTGGGTGCGCGGATGTCGATGGAGAAAGACGGACCGCTCGCGGCGTTTGCGGCTTGCGGTGCATCGGCTGCATCCTTGTCGGCCGATGGCGTTGCACACGCCGCGAGCATCACCAGCAGGACGCAGGCGCCCAGCGCGCTGCTCAGCCGTTCAGCCAGGAAAGTACAGCAATGCCGATCGACGCAAACGAGGAAGCGCACGCGAATGAAGGCCATCGGACCGAACAGACTTCGAACTATGGGCAGTTTGCGGCTGAGGCCGCGTAGGCCAAGGCCGCAAAACGCGATTCCTGTCGAGCGCCGGCAGGCTCAAACGACCACGGGTTCCGGCTCGAGCCGGATGCCGAAGCGCTCGTAAACGCTGGTCTGGATGGCTCGCGCCAGCGTCACCACTTCGCCCCCGGTGGCGCCGCCGTGATTGACCAGCACCAGCGCCTGTTTCTCATACACGCCCGCGTTGCCCACCGACTTGCCCTTCCAGCCGCAGGCGTCGATCAACCAGCCCGCAGCCAGCTTGACGCTGCCGTCGGGCAAAGGGTAGTGAACGATGTTCGGTTCGCGCGCGATGATGTCCTGGCACTGCTCCGGCGTGACGGTGGGGTTCTTGAAAAAGCTGCCGGCGTTGCCGATCACGCGCGGATCGGGCAGCTTGGCGCCCCGGATCGCACAGACCCAGTCAAAAACCTGGCGTGCGCTGGGCTCGCGGATGCCCGTTTCCTGGATCTTGCGCTGCAGGTCGACGTAGCCGAGCACCGGCTTCCACAGCTTGGGCAGCCGAAAGCGCACGCGCACGATGAGCGCGCGGCCGCCGAGGCCGAAGTCACCTTCCTTGAACGGCACATGCTTGAAGACCGAATCGCGATATCGAAACGCACACTGCGCCGCGTCCAGCGTGAAACTCTTGCCCGTGACCAGATCGATGGCGTCCAGCGATTCGAAGCGGTCTTGCAGTTCAACACCGTACGCGCCCACGTTCTGCACCGGCGACGCTCCCACCGTGCCCGGGATCAGCGCGAGGTTCTCCAGCCCGGGATGTCCCTGGTCCAGGGTCCAGGTCACGAACTCATGCCAGTTCTCGCCGGCGCCGGCTTCCAGCACCACGCTTTTCGGGCCATCGTCGAGCACGCGCCGGCCCATCACCTCGACCTTCAACACCAAGGGTTTGACGTCACTGGTGAGCACGATGTTGCTGCCGCCGCCCAGCACGAACTTGGGGATCGCGCCGTATTGCGCATCGTGGAGCAGCTGCTGCACGTCCGTTTCGCCGCGCACCCGCACCAGCGCGCGAGCCTTGGCGACGATGCCAAAGCTGTTGTGCGGCTGCAGCGGTACGTTTTGCTCCACGATCATGGGAGAATTGTCGCATCAGCACAAAGCGAGGGGTCCATGCCGTCATTCGACACAGTCTGCGAGCCGAACATGGTGGAGGTTAAAAACGCGGTGGACAACGCGGCCAAGGAGATCGGCACCCGCTTCGATTTCAAGGGCACCTCGGCGGCGATCGAGCTGAAGGAAAAGGAGATCACGGTGTTCGGCGACGCGCAATTCCAGCTCAGCCAGGTGGAGGACATCCTGACCAACAAGTTGACCAAGCGCAGCGTCGATGTGCGCTTCCTCGACAAGGGCGAGGTGCAGAAGATCGGCGGCGACAAGGTCAAACAAGTGCTGAAGGTGCGCAGCGGCATCGAAACCGACCAGGCCAAGAAAATCACCCGGCTGGTCAAGGACAGCAAACTCAAGGTGCAGGCAGCGATCCAGGGCGACGCGGTGCGCATCACCGGGGGCAAGCGCGACGATTTGCAGGCTGCCATGGCGCTGATCCGCAAGGAAATCGACGACGTGCCGCTGTCCTTCAACAACTTCCGCGACTGATGACATGAGGTTCTTCTTGATCGCGGTTGTCGCGGCGTCTGCATGCGCCATGGCATGGGGCCAATCGGTGGCCTTGCAGGGGATGCTCGGGGGCAAGGCGCTGCTGATCATCGACGGCTCGGCTCCCAAAACAGTCGCCGTGGGCGACACTTACAAAGGAGTCAAGGTCCTGTCCACGTCGGGCGACGAGGCCGTCCTGGAAATCGCGGGCAAGCGGCAAACGCTGCGCGTCGGCGAAGCGCCTGCCAGTGTCGGCGGCAACGGCGGCGGGCCGGCGCACGGTTCGCGCATCGTGATGAGCGCCGAATCGGGCGGACATTTCTTTTCCGGCGGGGCGATCAACGGCCAGGCCGTGCGCTTCCTGGTCGATACCGGCGCCACCGCCGTTTCCATCGGCGTTCCGGAGGCCGACCGGATCGGCCTGAAGTACAAGGACGGCGAACTGGCGCGCAGCGGCACGGCCAACGGCGTCGTCACCAGCTGGAAAGTGAGGCTGGCCTCGGTGCGCGTGGGCGATGTGGAAGTTCATGACGTGGACGCCACCGTGGTGCCCGCCAGCATGCCGTTCGTTCTGCTGGGCAACAGTTTCCTCAGCCGCTTCCAGATGAAGCGCGAAAACGACCAGATGGTGCTGGAGCGCCGCTACTAGCCTCGCGCTGCATGCCGGACGACCTCACCGCCACAGTCACCGCCACAGTCCGCCCGGTCGACGAATCGCTTTCCGCGCTGGCGCCGTTGCGCCATCCCGTGTTCCGCATGTTGTGGATCACGTGGATGACCGCGAACACGACGATGTGGATGAACGACGTCGCGGGCGCGTGGCTGATGACTTCGCTGGCGCCTTCTCCGCTGTGGGTGGCGCTGGTGCAATCAGCCTCCACGCTGCCCGTGTTCCTGCTGGGCCTGCCCAGCGGGGCGCTGGCCGACATCCTGGACCGCCGCCGCTATTTCATGACGACGCAGTTCTGGGTCGCGGGCACGTCTTCCATCGTCTGCCTCACCGTGTTCATGGGCTGGATGACGGCGCCTCTGCTGCTGGCGCTGACATTTGCCAACGGCATCGGGCTTGCGATGCGCTGGCCGGTATTTGCCGCCATCGTTCCCGAACTGGTGCCGCGGCCGCAACTGCCCGCGGCCCTCGCGCTCAACGGGGTGGCGATGAACACTTCCCGCATCATCGGACCGCTGGTCGCCGGCGCGATCATCGCCGCGGCAGGCAGCGCTTGGGTGTTCCTGCTCAACGCGTGCCTGTCACTGGTGGCTGGATTCGTGATCATGCAATGGCGGCGCGAACACAAGGAGAATCCGCTGGGCCGCGAGCGCCTGGGCAGCGCGATACGCGTCGGAGTCCAGTTCGTCCGGCAATCGGGCCGCATGCGCGCGGTGCTGGTGCGCATCTCGCTGTTCTTCCTGCACTCGACCGCCTTGCTCGCGTTGCTGCCCTTGATCGCGCGCAGCCTGCCGGGCGGACAGGCCGGCACGTTCACGGTGCTGCTTGCGTCCATGGGCGCCGGCGCGATTTTCGCGGCGCTGCAGATGCCTCTCATTCGCAAACTGATGCCGCTGCAGGCCACGATCCGGCTGGGCACTGCCCTGCAGGCCGCCGCCGCGGTGCTGGTCGCGTTTGCGCCCAACATCTATGTCGCCGTGCCAGGAATGCTGCTGGCCGGCGTGGCCTGGATATCCGTGGCGAATTCGCTCACAGTGGCTGCACAGATGGCTTTGCCCGACTGGGTCCGCGCCCGCGGCATGTCGATCTACCAGATGGCTTTGATGGGCTCGTCCGCGTCCGGCGCCGCGCTGTGGGGCCTAGTCGCGACCTGGACCAACATCCACGACAGCGTGGCCATCGCCGCGGTCTCCAGCGTGTGCCTGATGCTGATCGCGCAGCGGCTGGTCACCGATCGTGGCATCGAGGAAGACCTGACGCCTTCGCGCGTGTTGAAGCTACCGAAGGCGGCCGCGCCGCCGCAGGCGCAGCGCATCCAGGTCAATATCGAATACCGGGTCGACCCCGCTCGCGCGGCGGAATTCCTGCAGCTCATGCAGGAAAGCCGCCGCAGCCGGATCAGCCAGGGCGCGATCGACTGGCAGGTGCTGCAGGACCTGTACGACCCGGGCCGCATTGTGGAGCAGGTCACCGACATGTCATGGACCGAGCATCTGCGCCGATTCGATCGCGTGACCGCCGCCGATGTGCAGTTGCGCGACCGAAAGCTGGCCTTCCATATCGCTGAGCATCCGCCCGTCGTGACGCGGTTCGTGATCGAAGGCTAGTTGCGCGGCGCCACGGAATCCGGCGCGGCATCCATTTCCTACGGAAATGCAGCCCTGCGGATGATGTGCGTTCTGCGCACAGTGCAACGACCATGGCTCCATCAGCATGTCAAAGGAGCTCATCATGGCCGCCCAAAGAATATCCAGGGGGACAACGTGAAGGGCCATTCCCGGCTGGGCTGGGACGAGGCCAAGCACGCGGTGCGCGCCGGGTGGCAACGCATCGAGCGAATGCTGCCCGGCGATGCGGACGGCGACGGACACTGAGCTCGCACTGCCGCGTCAGCGCGGCGTGATCCCGCGCTTCACTTGCGGCACTCGGGGCCGTCGTTGGCCTGCTTGATGTAAGCGATCAGGTCGCGACGGTCCTTCGCATCGGGCACGCCGTCATAGGTCATCGCTGTGCCTGGAACTACCTTCAGCGGCTTTTGCAGGAAGCGGTCCAGCGTCTTCTCGTCCCAGGTGAGCTTTGATTTCTTCATCGCCTCGGAGTAGGCGAATCCCGGTACGCTTCCTGCGCGCCGGCCGATCAGCCCGCAGTGGCGCGGGCCGACGCGGTCGGTCTTGAGCGCGTGGCAAGCGAGGCAGCGGTTGTACACCTCCTCGCCATGCGCGACATCCGCGTTCGCAGCCGCGGCGGTGGCCGAACCCACCGCGAGCGCGATCGCCAGCAGCGGGCCGTGCAGCTTCATGCCATGAAAGCCGAGGGGACCGGCGCTTCGCCCAGCGCGTTGCGCAGGATGGCCCAGTGCATCGCTTCGTCGCCGAGGATGCTGGCTGCGGCCTTGGCCAGGTCGCGATTGCCGAACAGCGGCACCGCACCCAGGTAGGCGCTGACGGCGCCCTGCTCCAGCTTGGCGGCGAACTTCAGCACGTCGTTCTGCGACTTCAGCTGGTCCACGGGAAAATCGTATTTGGCCTTGGCCGAGACCGGTTTGCCCCCCAGTTTGGCGATGGTCTTGGCGAGCACGTCGGCGTGCTCCTTGTGGTGACCCTGGAAAGTGACAGCCAGATCGAGCACGGGCTTTTGCAGCAGCTTGCTTTCGGCGCCCACCTGGTAGGCCGCGATCGCTTCGAGTTCGGCGCCCAGCGCGGTATTGAGGATCTGCACGTCGCCAGCCTTGCCATCACCCGCCTTCTTGGCCAGGGCTTCATTGCCCGCGAGCAGCGCGACGGCGGCCCCGGAAAGGACCAGGCCGGAGCGGCCCAGGAACAGACGGCGCGCGGCGACGGGGGTAGGCATGGCGAAAAAGGACATTGGAGTTCTCCGTTGGGTCAAGAATCGGACGGCGTTATTCCGTCCTTGTGAATGCGGGCCAACACATTGGCGACGATGCTGTCGCAACGTTTGCCCGCGAATGAAAACGCGTCTTCCAGCGCGAAATCGATATCCCGCGAGAGGCTTTCGCGCAGCAGGCTGCGAGCGCGAAAGAAACGCGTGCGCACTGTGGCCTCGGGAATCTTCAGCGACTCGGCGACCTCCTCCACCGAAAGCTCCTGCACGGCGCGCAGCATGAACACGGTGCGGAACGCTTCCGGCAGCGCGTCGATGCGCGACTCCATCAGGCGCCGGATCTGTGCGCGGCCGACGAGTTGGTCGGGTTGTTCATCCTGGTCCGCTTCCATGGCTTCCTCCGGGTCGGGCAGCTGGCCACCGCCCATCACATCCATAGGTACGACATTGGAGCCCGCGCGCTTTCGAACGCGACCCAGGGCTTCGTTGATGACGATGCGCACCAGCCAGGTGGACAGCTTGGCGTCCGAACGGAAACTGGGCAGCGCGCGCCACGCATTGAGGTACGCCTCCTGGACGGCGTCCTGCGTTTCCTCGTCGCTTTTCAGGATGCTGCGGGCGGTGCGAAACAGCAGCTGGTTGTACCGCCGCATCAGGATTTCGAACGCGCCGGTGTCGGCGCGGGCAGCCAGCGCCGCAAGTTCGGCGTCCGGCAGATCGCTGGGGTGACTCAGGGGCGAGGCTTTCATGTTGCGCTTTCTGCCCCCATTAGATGGCATCCGCGCGCTGCCCGTTCCTGCGGCCGTTGCCCCGGCGTGGCCGCCGTCAACCGGTGGGATCAGAATTCGTATTCGGCCTGCAGCCGCAGCGTGTTGCGCGGGGCGCCATGGGTCAATCCGAACAGAATCCCGGCGTTGTAGTTGATCACCTGCTTCTGGCCGACGCGCAGTTTCCCGAAGATGGCGGGACCGGCGATATGCGGCTGCTCCGATGACGGCTCCCAATGGTTCCAGGGACCCACGTCGCCGAAACCTTGCGCCCCGAATTCGAACTCGGGCTTGTAGCGGTATTTCACCTGCCACTGGTAGCCCAGTTCGGCCTTTTCGGGAACGGCTGCGCGAATGTGCTTTTCAACGAGGATGTTCAGGTTGCCCTGGATCTTGTTGGTGATGTCGGCCTGGAACAGCGGCCCCCACTTGTATTCATAGCCCTCGCTGCGGTCCCTCGGTCGCTCGATCTCGAGGAGGAAGCCGACGTCGACCGGGTACTTGCCGGTTTCGGTCAGCTGGAACTTGTTCTCCCACTCCCAGGCATCGAACGAATTTCCCTCGCCCGGCAGCTTGTGCCCCTTGGCGTACACCTCAGTGAACCACCAGCTGTTCACGCCCCAGCCCAGGCCGAGCGAATAGGCACTCTCGCGCGTGCCATCCCGGTTCTTGGCGGTGCCCGCTTTGAAGTCAAGCTCCTTCTCGCCTTCCTCGACGATGGGTGAGTGCACGTAGGCATCAGGATCGGCCCGGGACACTGCCGGAACAAGGAGGCAGGACATGGCGAGGGCAGCAAGCGCCCCCGCTTTGACGGCGGTTCGCATAAAAACTCCAGAGGGTTGGGATGAGAAACGGAAACTGCGCGGATTACGGCGAGCGCGACGGACGGCGCAGCAGCCGGGTGCCGGCGTAGATCAGCGCCAGCACTGCGATGTACGAAGCGAGTTGCATCGCGGAGGGCCGGGCGTCATAGCCCATCAATGCGTGCAGGAAAGTGCCAAGGGCGGAGTCCGGCGCCAGCAAGCTCGAGGTGTCCCATAGGGGCGAACTCCAGCGCTCGATGAAGCCAGCCTGGATCAGCGACTTGACGAGCTGGCTGGCGATGGACCCCGCCAGGATCGCGATCAATACGTTGGTGGTCGCGAAAACATGCTTTGTCGGAATGCGCGACAAGCCGCCGTAGATGATCGCTCCCGCGCCCACGCCCAGGCCGACGCCCACGGCGATCGACAGCACGACATCGAGCGTGCTGGCGCCGGCGCCGGTCAGCGCACCGCCGACGAAGAGCACGGTCTCCGCGCCTTCGCGCAGCACCGCGAGCGCAACCGCGGTGAGCAGCGCCCAAGGTTTGCGTTGGCCCTGCTGCACCGAAGTGCCCAGGCTGCGAGCCTGCATCGCCATGTCTTTCGAATGGGAGGCCACCCAGATGCAATGCCACAGCAACATGCTTAGCGCCACGGACAGCACCACGATGTTGACGATGTCCTGGCCAAGCCCGTCGAACCACCCGCTCACGCGCGGCGCCATGAACGCCAGCAGCAGCGCTCCCAGCACGCCGATTGCGACACCGGCGCCGAGCCAGCGCGTGCGACCGGCCAACTGCCGTGTGGCGGCGGCCACGATGCCGACGAACAAGGCGGCTTCGAGGGATTCGCGAAAGACGATCAGTGCTGTGGCAAACATGAGCGTCATCCTTACTCGGCGACGATCGCGCCCTGCGCGGTGGCTTGGTTGTAGTCGCCGAAGAAGGTGTAGCGGCCGGCCGTGAGCGGGCCGATGAAGATCGATGCCTTGGTTCCGCCGGGAACCACCTTCTCGCGGTTCAAGCTGTGGCTTTCGAATTCCTCGGGCGTCGCGTCCTGGTTGTGAACGATGAGCTTGATGCGCTGTCCGGCGGGCACCTTGACTTCCGTGGGTTCGAAACGATGGTTCTTGATGACCAGCGAAGCCTCGGGGTCGGCGGCGTAAGCGCCGGCACACAAAAGAAAGCTTGCGGCGAGAGCCGCGGCGGCGAATTTGGGCAAGCCAGTCATTTCCAGTCCTTGAGCAGTGGATTGATCTTAATGCAAATCATTGTCATTTGCAAACACTGTAGCCCATTGAGAGCCGGTCCGTGTTGCGCCAGATCAATGCCACGCGTGCTCGGCACTGGGAAAATCCCAAATATGGCCAAACGGTTCCCCATCCACCCCGCCCACCCCGAGCGCAATTGCTGGGGCTGCGACAAGTACTGCCCGGCCGGCTCGATGGCCTGTGGCAACGGGTCCGATCGCAGCCAGCATCCGGTCGAGCTATTCGGCGACGATTGGGCGCTCGAGGGCCTGGACCCGTTCGCCGATGCGCTGAAAAACCCTGACGCCGCCGGAGAGGACGCGCTCGCTGCCCAGTGAGGCGCCGGCGCTCGTGCATGATGGCGACAGACATAAGGAGCCATCGATGAACGATCCCGAAAGCGAATCCACGCCGGCTGACTCGCCCGAGCCGCGCAGTTCGTTCCTGGAAGAGAAAGCGTTCAAGTCGCGCACCGTGCTGATGTTCGGCGCGGTGACGGACGCGTCGGCGCGTGAGCTGGCCCGCCGACTGATCGCGCTGGACGCCGATTCATCCGCCCCGATCGACATGCTGGTGAGTTCGCCCGGCGGGCACCTCGAATCCGGCGATGCCATCCACGACATCCTGCGCTTCATCTCGGCGCCGGTGAACATGATCGGCACGGGATGGGTCGGAAGCGCCGCGACGCACCTGTACCTGGCGGTGCCACGAGAGCGGCGGTTCTGCCTTCCCAATACTCGCTTCCTGATTCACCAGCCCAGCGGCGGCGCAGGCGGACCGGCCAGCGACATCGCGATTCACGCGCAGGAGATCATCAAGGCGCGCGAGCGGATCGCGCGCACGATCTCGCGCGAAACCGGCAAGCCGCTGGACAGCGTGCTGCTGGATATCGAGCGCGACCGGTGGCTATCGGCCGAAGAGGCGGTGGAATACGGCCTGGTGGGCCGCATCATCAATCACAAGAGTGATTTGCGGCACTGATCGGCCGCTGCGTCACCTCACGCTCAGGCGGTGGCGGTCTGCGCTGGCGATTTGGTCGCGACGGCCGGCAGCCCCAGATGGTCGAGCGCGGCGGCCAGGTGGGCCACTGTGCGATCGACGTGGTGCCACTTCTCCAACCCGAACAGGCCGACCCGGAACGTCATGAAGTCTGTGCCCTCGTCGCATTGCAGCGGGACGCCCGCGGCCGTCTGCAGGCCTTCGGCCAGGAACTTGCGGCTGGACTGGATCTCCGGATCGGTCGTGTAGCTGACGACCACGCCCGGCGCCTTGTAGCCCTCGGCGGCGACGCTGGGAAGGCCGCGGCTCTCGAACAAGGCGCGCACCTTGCGGCCCAGCTCTTCCTGCTCCGCGCGCACTTTCGCGAAACCGTAGGCTTGCGTTTCCTTCATCACGCCGCAAAGGCGCGTGAGCGCATCGGTGGGCAGCGTGGCGTGGTACGCGTGGCCGCCGCCTTCATAGGCTTCCATGATCTGCAGCCACTTCTTCAAATCGCAGGCGAAGCTCGAACTGGTGGTGCCGTCGATGGCGGCACGAGCGCGCTCACTGAGCACCACCATCGCGCAGCACGGTGAACTGCTCCAGCCTTTTTGTGGCGCGGAGATCAGCACGTCCACCCCGACGGCTTTCATGTCCACCCACATCGCGCCGGACGCGATGCAGTCGAGCACGAACAGGCCGCCCACTTCGTGCACCGCATCGGCAATCGCACGCATGTAGTTGTCCGGCAGGATGATGCCCGCCGCGGTTTCAACGTGCGGCGCGAACACGACGGCGGGTTTCTTCTCGCGGATGGCCGCTTGCACTTCAGCGATCGGCGCGGGCGCCCACGGCGCTTGCGGACCGCTGCCCACGCGGCGAGCCTTCAATACTGTCGACGACTTGGGGATCTGGCCCATGTCGAATATCTGGGTCCAGCGATAGCTGAACCAGCCGTTGCGGATCACCAGCACGTCCTTGCCGCCGGCGAACTGGCGCGCGACCGCCTCCATGCCGAAGGTGCCGCTGCCGGGCACCAGCACGGTCGAGTGACCCTTGTACACATCCTTGAGCACCGACGAGATATCTCTCATCACGCCTTGGAAGTTGCGCGACATGTGGTTCAGCGAGCGGTCGGTGTAGACCACTGAAAATTCGAGCAGTCCGTCGGGGTCGACGTTGGGCAAAAGTGCGGGCATGGCGTTCTCGTTGCGGCAAAACATCCAGCTTAGCACGCCCGCAAACGTCGGTTGAGCTGAGCCCGGGAACGGCACAGACGCGGGCTCCATCTAATGGGCGTCGCAGGAGTTTGCAGCCTGGTGCGGGAATGTTCGCTGACGCGCAGACGCCAGCGTCGTGACGTTCGACCCTACCTCACCTGGATTCAAGCGATCACGCGAACATCGTCCAGCTTCCAACATCAAGGAGACCCCCATGAACGCCTCGCCTTCCAGTCACTCGCCCCAGGTCCGCCGCCGCTGGACTTCGTACCTCGCTCGAGGCATCGCAGGTGTCGGCGTGGTGACGGGTGTGGCAGCGGCAGTGGTGGCCTGCGGAGGCGGCGGCAACAACGATCTGGCCGACCAGATCGCAGGCAAGCAGACGTTCCGCTTCGACACGTTCGGCGACGAGGCGTTCTGGACCGACAAGCTGAAGATGAATACGGTGATCGCGACCGCGGTGGACCCGACCACCGCGCTGTCCGTGGGCCTGAAGGTCGACACCGACGCGCTGCCCGCTTCGATCGTCACGGGCATCCAGAACGGCACTGTCGATTTGAAGAGTCCCGCCACCACTGTCGCGTTGCTCAAGCTCAACGCGGTGGTGGGCGTCCAGGGCACGGTCACGACGGTCAACGGCGTGGACACACTCACTCGCGTCGGCATCACCTGTGCGCTGTGCCACTCCACGGTTGACAACTCGTTCGCGCCCGGCATCGGCAAGCGCATCGATGGCTGGCCCAATCGCGACCTGAACCCCGGCGCGATCATCGCGCTGTCGCCCGCCCTCGATGCAGCCACCAAGGCCGTCTACAACTCGTGGGGCAAAGGTAAATACGATCCGCGCTTCAACATCGACGGCAAGAACAAGCCCAACGTCATTCCGCCGGCCTACGGCCTGCAGGACGTGCACAAGATCACCGTCACGGGTGACGGCGACGACATCGCGTACTGGAACCGCTATGTGGCCGTCACACAGATGGGCGGCCAGGGAACTTTCTCCGACCCGAGACTGCCCCTGACCGTCACCAATGGCACGACCGACCTCGTGAGCAGCAAGCTGCCCGCGCTGCAGGCCTACCAGCTGTCGCTGCCCGCGCCAACGCCGCCCGCCGGCAGCTTCGATCCCGCAGCCGCGACCCGCGGCAAAGTGGTGTTCGAAGGCGCAGGCAAGTGCTCGACGTGCCACAGCGGCCCGCAGTTCACCGATGCCAACACGACCCTGCACCCTGTGGCCGATTCGATGGCCGAGCCGGAAACGCCGAGCTACGCGTCGCGTTCGGCAACCAAGCAATACCGCACCACTCCGCTCAAGGGCGTATGGCAGCACGCACCGTACTTCCACGACGGCTCGGCCGCGACGCTGGAGGACGTGGTGGCGGTCTACAACACCAAGCGTTCGCTGGGCCTGACGCCGCAGCAGATGGCCGACCTGGCGCAATACCTGAAGTCGCTGTAATCGCATGAAGGGCACGCAGGCGCGCCGCAGAGAAGCCGGACTCTAGGTCCACAACTGCGCGCGCACCGATCCGGGCCACTGGCCCGGATCGAAGCCGTGGGCCTTGATCAGCGCCAGGGTGGCACGCTCCAGGCCCACACCCATGCAGGCACTGTGGGCCGGCGATTCGTCGGCATTGCGAAAGCCGAACTTGGAGCTGAAGTGCTCCTGGTGCCAGTTGAACGAGCCCACCGCGGTAGGCTGCTGCGCCGAAATCACCGGCACCAGGATCTCGAACTTCAGGCGCTGGTCGAGTTGCTGCGCGGCCATCATCTTGCCGGGCCGGCCGAAGAACGGATCGGCGGCAAGGTCGCTGTGCGCCGCGAGGCCCAGCCCGCGAAACAGTTGCAGCCCGCGCTCCAGCCAGTCGTCCCGCCAGGCCTTCACTTCCTGCGCGCGGCCTGCGCGGATGAATTCGCGCATGCGAAAGGACAGCAAGCGCGTGGGCTCGTCGGACGGCTCGTGGCGGAACACCCAGCCGAGCACCGTCACCAGGCGCCCTCCTTGCGGCAGCAGGCCGCTGAAGTTCGGATAGACCGGGTAGCACGCAGCCGGAGCGAGCATGACTTCGGTGGGATCGAGCAGCGTTTCCCAACGCTCTGCGGCGTTGACCATCGCTGACAGTTCACGTGCGCGCGAGTCGCTGCCCATGAAGCTGTGGATGGATCCGGCGAGATGCGGGAAATTATCGAGATAGCCCAGCTTCTCGATCAGCGCGCGCGGCAAGATCGGCGGAAAGGTCATCTCCTGCGGCTGTTCGGCTGCGCTCACCCGCATCAGCAAGCCGTCAACACGGCGCAAGATATCCTCGAACACGGCGCCGCGCCCATAAGCGCCTTTCACGCTGGACGGAATGATGAGCCCATGGCGCACCAGATCGCGATTGAAATTCTCGACGTCGTAAGCAGCGCTCAAGATACGTCCTTGAACACCAGCAGCATCGACGCGCTCTTGGCGTTGATGCGGTCGTTGGCGATCATCAGCGACGCCGACAACACGTCGCGGTAGTGGCGTCCCAGGCTGAAAGGACTGTCGTTCTTGTAGCCCAGGATGCCGACGATCTGCAGCGCGCGATGCACGATCTGCGGCGCCGCTTCGGAACACGCTACCTTCAGGTTGTTCAGGCGCAAGGCCCAGCCGATGCCAGGCAGCTGCTCTTGTTCCCCCGGGCTGGGCCCAATGGCGTCGAAAGCCTGCGCGGCCGAAAACCAATTCTGCTTCATCGCTTGCAGTTGGATCGACACTTCCGCCAGCCGCTGCGCGGTGGGTGGAACCGAGCCGGGCGCCTGGCGGGCCTGGCCGCGCACGAACGTCGCGGCGCGGGCGACGGCGTCGGCCGCGATCCCCCACCAGAGCGAGGACCAAAGGATGTGCGAATACGGCACCATCGTCAACGCGGAACTGTCGGCGAACGCGCCCGGCACGATCTGCTCCTGACTGCCCGAAGACACCAGCCGGAACCCCGGGCTGCAGGTGCCGCGCATGCCCAGCGTGTCCCAGGTGGTCGTCGTCTTGAGCGTGAAGTCTTCGCGGCGCACCAGCACCAGCACCTGGTCGCTCGCCGCGGCGGACGGGTCGCGCCGGCACGTCACCACGATCGCATCCGCATGCTCGCAATAGGAGCCGGTGGTGGCATCCTTGTCGAGCATGAAACGGCCATCGCGGCATTCGACGGCGCAGATGCTCGACCGTGTGTCACCAAACGTGCCGACTTCCGAGGTCATGGACGCGAGCAGGTATTGGTGCCTGACCACATCGCGCAGATAGCCTCGAAAGTATTCGCTTTGCAAGCCATGGCGCGCCACGCACGCGAGCTGGCTGTAGTGCATGGCCAGCACCATCGCGCTGGAGCCGCAGGCCTGCGCGAGCGTCGAACACAATTGCGCCAGCTCGCTCATGCTGCAGCCGGCGCCCCCGAATTCGCGCGGGACGAGCGCCGACATCACGCCGGCCTCGCGCAAGGCGGTGATCGTTTCGATGGGAAAGCGCGCGTTCTTATCGACATCCGCGGCGTGCGATGCCGCCACTTCCAGCGCAATGCGCCGAACCGCGCCGAAGAGAGAGCCGAAATTCTGGTCGATACGCGGTGTGTTCATGTGTGTGCGCCGTATTGTTGCTGCGTTGCCGCGAGCGAGGTGCGCGCTCCTGTAAGACAACGCCGCAACTGCGCGACGGTGCCAGTAATCAGTTACGCACTGCGCACTTTTTTTCGGTACAACCGAACACGACCGATCGAACTTTCCTGCGCACTCATGTCCACGCCCAATCCGCTCGCGCCTGACCAGACTCAGCAGTCCCGCGGGAATCTGGGTTTCGACCTGACGCAAGTCAGCGCGATCGAAGCATCGCTGCGTACCTTCGGCGAGCGCTTCGCGCAGCGGCTCTTCACTCCGCAGGAATTGGCTTATGCCGGCAGCGGCGGCGGAATGCGGGCCGAGCGTCTTGCGGCGCGCTTTGCGGCCAAGGAAGCGGTGATCAAGGCACTGGGGTTGAGCGAAGCCGGCGTCAACTGGCGCGACATCGAAGTGGTCAAGTTCAGCGACGGCGCCTGCGCAATCTCGTTGCACGGGCGCGCGGCGCACGTGGCGAAGGCCATGGGCGACCCGCGCTTATCGCTGAGCCTGAGCCATGAGGGTGACTACGCCGGCGCCGTGGTGATGGCAACGTTCGACCCGGTTCGAACAACTCCAAACGTTCATGAAGACACTTGAAGATTTCCAAGATCAGGTCCGCGCCGTGTTGCGCGATCACGCCCGGTTGAAGCAGGATGTGAGCGGCCTGTGCGCCGACGACGATCTTTACCAATTCGGAATGACCTCGCACGCCAGCGTCAACGTGATGCTCGCGCTCGAGGGCACGTTCGGCGTCGAATTTCCTGACCACATGCTCAAGCGAAGCGTGTTCTGCAGCATCGCGTCGATCCAGCGTGCATTGAGCGAGCTCACTGCCGCATGAGCACTCGAGGGGCGACCGAGCCCGCCCCTTTTCTGTTCGATGCCCCCGCGGGCAAGTGCTTCGGGTGGTTTCATCCGGCGCAAGGTGATCGCCGGCCAACGGGGGTGGTGTTGTGCCGCCCGATGGGCTATGAAGCGCTGTGCTCCCACCGAACCTACACATTGCTCGCGGAAGCGCTTGCGCAAACGGGGTTCGATGTCGTGCGCTTCGACTACCACGGCACCGGCGACTCCTCGGGCGCCGACACGGATGCCGGCCGAGTCGCCGCCTGGATTGCAAGCATCGAGGCCGCTGTCGCCGAGCTGAAGCGCATCGCGGGTGTGTCCCGCGTCGCGCTGTTCGGGGTGCGGCTGGGTGCGACGCTGGCAGTGCAGGCCGCCACCGTGCTGGGCGGCGTGGACAGCTTGGTGCTGTGGGCGCCATGCGTCACCGGGCGCGCTTTCGTCCGTGAGATGCGTGCCGCCAGCGCCAGTCGCACGATGGGCAGCAGTCATGTTGGCCAAGGCGAACTGGATGCGATGGGGCACCTGTACACGGCGCAGACATTGGTCGACCTGCAGGCGCTGGACTGCGCCGCCGTGCAGCGGCCACCGGCCCGGCACGCGTTGATCATCGCGCGCGACGACATGGTGCAAGAGGGACCGCTGCCCGCCCGGTACCGCGAGCTGGGAATGAACGTCACGTTCGCCGAGTGGCCCGGCTACCGCGCCATGATGACCGAGCCCCTGGATGCGCAGCTTGAAACCAAGACGCTCGATGCGATCGCGAACTGGCTCGCCTCAACCGAGCCGCGAGCGCGGACCGCACACCACGCATTCGCAGATGCGGCCTGGCCGCAAAACTACGTTGTGGACGGCGTGCGCGAATCTACCCTCGATTTCGATGCCGACCATTCCTTGTTCGGCATTGTTTGTGAGCCGCCCGAGCGCCGCGCGGACACCGCCATCCTGATGCTCAACGTCGGCGGCAACCACCACATCGGCCCGCACCGCATGTATGTGAAGGCGGCGCGCGCCTTGGCCGCAGCGGGCTACTCTTCGCTGCGATTCGACCTGGAGGGCATCGGCGACAGCCGCATGCTGCCCGGCTCGTCGGTGGAAGGCTCGTACTTCCGCCATTCGATGCCCGGTGTGAGCGCGGCGATCGACACGCTGGCTCACAGGGGCTGCAAGCGGTTCTACCTGCTGGGCATCTGCTCGGGCGCGTACGTGGCCTTCCAGAGCGCGCAGCTCGATCCGCGCGTGACGGGACAGATCCTCATGAACCCCCGGTTCCTGGAATGGGAGGCAACGCCGCGCGACAGCTGGCAAGCGTCGATGCGCCGGCATTACAAGTCGATCGGCTATTACCGGCGCGCGCTGCTGCGATCCCACCTCTATCAGCGGCTGTTGCGCGGAGAAGTCGACGTCAAAGGCGTGGCGCATCGCGTGGCAACCCTGCTGATCGCGCGCGTGTCGCGCGCGCTTTCCGCGCTGCTGCGCCGCGACGGCCGCGACGGTGGCGTTCTGCCGGGATTTCGCCGGCTGAGCGCACGCGGCTGCGGCACGCTGATGATCATGTCGGCCCAGGACGACGCGCTGGACTATGTGGAGTTTCACCTGGGCGATCGCGGCACCCGCCTGCACGGCGACCCGAATTTCCGCATGGTGCTGATGGAACACAGTGACCATACCTTCTCCACGCACGCCAGCCAGCGCATGGTCATCGACATTGTCCGGGACCACCTCGACCATCAACAGCAGCAACCCGCCGCGAAGTGGAGCGGGCTGCCGGGCCGCGTCGCCATCACCTGAGCGCTGTCACTGCGGGCGTGGATGTTCGAGAAAGAAGCGCAGCATCTCGGCGCTGGCGTCGGGGCCGCGGCTGTCGGTGTACGACCCGTGGCTGCGGCCGCCCGACCATGCGTGCGCCGTTCCGTGAACCAGCCAATGCTCGGCCACGACCGTGCCATTTCGCGCATCGGAGTAGATGCGCCGGGTCGAAGCGCGCGACTGGCCTTGCGGCACACGCTGAATTTCAACAGCACAATCCGCCGGCGCCGAGGCCTTGACCACGTGCTCGCCGTTGGCGGGATGCACGGTGGCGTCGGCGTCGCCGTGAAAGACGATCGTGGGGACACCGTGAACAGTGACAGCCGAGCCCGCCGCGCCGCCTTTCATCGCGGACAAGGCCGATGGCAGATCGCCGGCGGCGCCCGCAGCCAAGCCCGAGTGCACACCGACGGCAGCGTAAAGATCCGGGTAGGCCGACGCCAGGATCGCTGCCATCGCGCCGCCTGCAGACAATCCAGCCACATACACGCGACGCGAATCGATTGCATGTTGCGCCATCACTTTGTGCGTCATGCCGGCCAACAATGCGGGCTCGCCGCGGCCGCGCTGCTGGTGCGTGTGCTTGAACCAATTCCAGCAAGCTTGCGGATTGGCCTGCTTGGATTGGGCGGGATACAACACGTAAAAGCCCTGGGCCAGCGCGAGTTCGTTCATGCCGGTGCCGGCCGCGAAATCGTCGGGGGTTTGCGTGCACCCGTGCAGCATCACCACCAAAGGCAAGGGAGCCGCGTCAGCGTGCGGCGGGATGAAGAGCTTGTACTCGCGCGCCATGCCGGCTTCGGAATAGCTGCCGCTGATGAAGCTCCCTTGGCCAGGACTGCGGGGCTCGACGTCCGTGGCAGCGGACGGCTGCAACGCCGGTCCGGAAGGTCGCACCGGCCCCGGGTCGTTCGCCGCGGCCGCTGTATCTGCGGGCGAACCCGCTCGCAGCGCCGACTGGATGGCGGCGGTTGCCGCGCGCAGGTTGCCGGCCCGCGTGAGCCGCGCGGCCTGGCTCATCAGTTGCTTGAATTTGAAGTTCATGGAAAAAGAGGAATTCCGGTTCAGGCGCCGGCCGTGCGTTGGCGCAGCGCCGCTTTGACGGCTGGGCTCGCGTGCAGCGCGCCCAGGACGGTGATTGATTCGATGGTCGCCAGCGCGAGCGCGGGCGTCACGTCCGCGGCGATGGAAGCGAGGCCCAGCACCTTGATCTGAAGCATCTCGCCTGTCGCCTTGACCGCCTTCAGCTCCGCCGCGCCGTAGTGCTGGATCCCCAGGACCAGGGTCTTGCGGGTGACCACTTCGCGCACCACGGACTGATGCTTGCTCAACTGGTTGCGGATGGCCGTGCGGATCAGGTCGGTGCGATTGGCGTAGAAGCCTTCCTGCACCAACAGGTCGATCTGCCCCAGGTCGACGCAGCCGATGTTGATGGTGAGCTTTTCATCCGGCGGCCTGGGATGGCCGGCGTGGTTGGCGCTTCGGGCGGGCATGGGCCATCTTAACACCATCCAAGTGGATGGTTCAATTGACTCGGCTCAGCGTCTCGCGCCGGCCACAGCAGGACGGTTCGCGCATCTCTCCGGCATGCGGGTGCGGAACTCGCCGACAGGCCCGAACCTCTCACGCTCTCACAGTGGATGCCGACACGGAGACTTGCATGGCGAGCTACACCATTCTCAGGATCGAGGCCGCGCCCGGCGACCCGCCGCGCGCGATCGAGCAACTCAACGGCGACCTGCTGCTGCCGGTCGCCGCTCGCGAAATACTCGCTGAGGCGCTGCTGCACGCCGAAGACGCTCTGCCACGCGATCGCGCCGACGAGCTCGCGCGACTCGGGGACGCACGCCGGCTGCTGGGCATCGTCCGCGTCGATATGGCTCGGCAGACGGTGCTCGTGAATCTAGGGAAGATCCGGCCGGTCTGAGCCGGCTCGAACGGCTACGCCTTCTTGGCGCCCAAGCGCGACTCCTTGCCTTGCAGGAGCCGGTTGATGTTCTCGCGATGCCGGTACGCCAGCAGCATGGCCATCACGAACAGCGCGATCGCAATCGACGCATCCGCGTACCACTGGATGCCGGACGCGAGCAGGTAATAAGCCGGCGCGAAGGCGGCCGACACGAGCGACGCCAGCGACGAATAGCGGAAGAAGAAAGCGATGATCAACCAGGTGGCGCCCGTCGCCACGCCCAGCAGAGGATGGACGCCGAACACCACGCCGATGAATGTGGCGACGCCTTTGCCGCCGTGGAATTTGAAGAAGACCGGCCAGAGATGCCCGAGAAAAGCGGCGAGCCCCACCATCGCGACGGTGCCGTCATCCAGGCCGAAGTCTTTGCCGAACCAGCGCACTGCGAACACCGGCAGGAATCCCTTCAACGCGTCGAGCAACAAGGTGACGAAGGCGGCCGCCTTGTTGCCGGACCGCAGCACGTTGGTCGCGCCCGGATTCTTGCTGCCGAAGGTGCGCGGGTCCTTCAAGCCCATCGCGCGGCTCACAATCACGGCGAACGACAGCGAGCCGATCAGGTAGGCAGCAAGCGTGGCGACGATTGGATAAAGCAATTGCACTGCGCGGATCTCCCGCCGGTATTCTGCCAGCGCGCCGTTGGGCTACACGGCTGGGTCTCGCATCTCCCAGCGAATCCTGTCGATCTCCGCCAGCACTTGCCCCGACAGCTTGGCGCCCCATGCGCTGAGGTCTTCGTCAAGCTGGGCGACTGTGGTCACGCCCAGGATGGTGCTCGTCACCTGCCACCGCGTGTAGCACCAAGCCAGCGCCATGCGCACCGGTGTCATTGCGTTGGCGCACGCCAGCGCGTTGTAGCGTCGCGCGGCGGCCAGCGCATCGGGCCGGCCCCAGCGCTGCTTGCGCACCGATTCATAACTGGCGATGCGCGCACCCTGGGGCGCATTCGGCCCTTCGATGCCCGACGTGTCGTACTTGCCGGTCAAAAGGCCGAACGCGAGCGGCGAATAAGCGAGCAGCGATACCCCAAGCCGATGCATCGTCTCGTCCAGACCGTTCTCCACGGTGCGGTTCACCAGGCAGAACGGGTTCTGCACGGTGGCGATGCGCGGCAAGCCATGCTGCTCGGCGAGCCGCACGAACTCATGCACGCCATACGGCGTCTCGTTCGACAGGCCGATGTGGCGGATCTTTCCCTGCTGCACCAGCCGCTGAAATGCTTCGAGCTGCTCCGGGATCGAGGTCTGCGAGCGTTCCTTCGTCGGGTCGTAGTACATCTGCCCGAACGCCGGCACGTTGCGCTCGGGCCAGTGGATCTGGTAGAGGTCGATCACGTCGGTCTTCAGGCGCTTGAGCGAGCCTTCGCACGAAGCCACGATGTCCTTCGCAGTCATTCCCCCGCCTTCGCGCACCCACGGCATGCCGCGTGACGGGCCCGCCACTTTGCTCGCCAGCACCAGCTTGCCGCGGGCACCCGGGCGGCGCTCGAACCAATTGCCGATGATCCGCTCGGTCGCGCCGCAGGTTTGCGCGCGGGTGGGCACCGAGTAGATCTCCGAGGTGTCGATGAAATTGATGCCCTGCTCCAGCGCACGATCGAGGATGGCGTGCGCCGTCGGCTCGTCGACTTGTTCGCCGAAAGTCATGGTGCCCAGGCAGATGGGCGTGACGCGAAGCGGGCTTTGGCCGAGTTGGACTGTTTGCATGGGAAGAAGGACTACGTGAGCGGGCTTGGCTGCGCAGAATAATCGATTTTCACAGCCAGCGTCCGCCCTGCCGAACCATGCCCGAAGGCCCTTCGATCGTCATCCTCAAAGAGCAGGCGAGCGGATTTGCGGGCCAGGAAATCATCCGGGTCGGCGGCAACACGACGATCGAAAAGGAGCGGCTGCAGGG
>Ga0105240_10002366_pt1 | contig 30409 bp, 23 predicted proteins | sample KBSC54metaG_FD_80426 | JGI IMG/M metagenome (GOLD analysis project Ga0105240, IMG submission 80426) | Corn rhizosphere microbial communities from Kellogg Biological Station, Michigan, USA - KBS C5-4 metaG | ecosystem: Host-associated > Plants > Roots > Rhizosphere > Soil | place: Michigan, USA... | reverse complement strand
GCGAACTTCTTCTTCGGCAGACTGAATCAGCCGGATCACCAATAACAGAATGCCTGCCAGGATTGGAATCCCAATCGCCGGGTTCATATTCGGTTCCGAACCAGCGCCATCCAACGAGGGCGCGAGGGATGTCGGCGACAGGAGCCTGAAAAACGTTGTCAGAAACGACCATCCGGCGGGATCGCCGATCTTTCCGCTCATCAACAATTCTTTTGTGTGAAGCATCGGCAGGAAATAATACGCCGCAAGAAGAGCGGCGCCGATGGCAGCCAACGGAACCACGGCGAGGCGCTTCCACGGGCGGTGTGCGAATATGCTCTCCACGGCCAGAGTTATGGAAAATGCGATCAGAAAATATGTGCCGGTGATCAGGTGACTCAAGAAGAGAATGGCCAGGGCAATCGCCGCCTTGGCGATGCGGGCGAGCGAAGGAACCCTTGTCGCTCGCCACAAAAAATACGCGGCCACAGGTAAGATGCCCTGCGCGAAAGCCTCAGCCATAGCGGCCCGCGCGTGCATGTTGACCAGCCAGTATGGCGCTGTGATGTAGGCGCACGAGGCAATGGCGGCCGCCGGCGAAGAACTGCCGATTTCCCGGGCCAACAGGAACATTCCGATTCCGCCGCCTAATAGCGCAATGAACAAGATAATCTGCACGGCGATCCAAGGATTATGCCCAGGAATTGCGTGCGCGACTAATCCGAATAGCGTATACGGCAAAGGTGAATAGAACTGGAAGGCTGGATAGCGCCACCCATCCACTGCCAAAGGCGCAACTCGCGGAGGAATTTGGCCCTCCGACAAAGCGAGTTCCATTTGCGCTACATGCCCCACCACCCAAACGGAGTCGTTGCCGGCGGGAAGCCAATCACTAACGAACGGGGACAGAGACCAAACGGAACACAGACTCAGCAGCAGGATTAAGACGATCCAATCGCGACGGGACAATAGAACCTCCACAACTAATCACGTCAAGAAGCGGTAACACCCTCCACTAACATCGCACCCCAATTGAATCCCGCTCCGAAAGCCGCAAAGCAGACCGGCACTCCAGGTTGAAATCCGCACTTCTGCCACCACTCCGTTGCCGCGATCAGCATGGATGCCGACGAAGTATTGCCGTAGCGCCGGATGTTAGTGAAGAACTTCTGTTCGGCCACGCCCAATGCCGAGGCGATCCGCGCAATGAGATTTTGGTTCGCCTGATGCATGAGGAACGCGTCCACCTCCCCCGCTTTGTGGCCGTGCTTTCCCAGGACCATTTCGATTACGCGGGGTATTTTTCGCGAGGCCTGCAGGATCACCGAACGGCCGTTCATTTCGAGCGGCAGTTCGAACTTGAGTTGTAAATCCTCGGAGAACGTTCCGTCGGATTCAATCACCGAATCGACCACGCGCGCGCAGCCTGAATCGGCGGAGAGAATGCACGATCCGGCGCCGTCTCCGAACAGAATCGCCACGCCGCGCTCCATGGGTTCGCGCAGAATCACGGACGACATCTTCTCCGCGCCGATCACCAGAATGTCGCCGTAGGTCTCAGTCAGTTTCGCTGCCAGCGCCATTCCAAATAACGATCCGGCGCTGGCCATTGGAAGATCGAGGCAGGGCACCGATGTTAATCCCAACCGCTGCGCAACGCTGACGGCCGGACCGGGATAGCGGCGGTCCCAGGAGCTACAGGCGAGCACCAACATGCCGAGTTGATCGGCATTCATGCCGGCCCGCGATAAGCAGTCCTGCGCGGCGCGCAGGGCCATGTCCACAACCGTTTCGTCTTCGGCAAAACGCCGTTCTTCGATACCCGCGACGCTCAGGATCCAGGCGGAATCGCAGCCGACCCTTGCTCCTATTTCTTCGTTGCTGACCACTCGCGGCGGGAGGTACGAACCAAATTGTTTGATGAATGCCACGGCTATGTACGGCTTTCCAAATACGCTTCGATCTTCTCGATGGTCTCAAATTTTCGAGGATTCAGATCGGAATCCGGTATTTTGATCTGGAATTCTTTTTCCAGCGCGGAAACTACGTCCGGCAACGCAAACGAATCGAGCACGCCCGAGTCGAAGAGCGATTCATCGGCCTCCGGATTTGCGCCGGGCTTGCTTACCTGCCGAATGATTCCAAGTATTTTCTCTCTAGTGTCCATCCACGCTCCCCGATTCCGCGATTTTCAATTCTTCACGTTTTGCTTTGTACGCTGCGAATCCCTTCATGAGACCGCCGTATACGAGATCTGCAACCATCTTCGCCCCTGCGGGCATGGGGTGAATAAAATCGGCCGTCACCAGCCGCGGTTCGGCACGATACCACGCGGCCATTGTCCCGGGCCCGCCCATTGCTTGAAACGTGTTGAAGAAGCCGCACCCTGATTGGCTGGCAGCGGTCTGCTCGAGCGTAACCAGTTTCATTAGCCCGGGGACCGTTGCAATCTCGCCGCCCGCTTTTCGCTCGCCGCGGTCCATCGGACTCATAACCAGTATCGACGCTTTGGGGACTGCTGCGTGCACTCGTCGGATCGCTTCCCGCATTTGACTGTTGAAATCGCCGTCCACAAACTCGCGCCATACACTTTCGTTGGTGCCGTAGTTGATCACCACGAGATCGGGCTGATAGTGCTGCAGTTGATCGCTCCACGCTTTTTCGCCGACCCATTTGGAAAGCACTGTGATGTGCGCGCCATTGATTCCGAGGCTGTCGTATACGATTCCCGGAGTTTGCTTTAGAAACTGCAGGCCAAAAATCAGCGGATGCCCGCTCTTCACACGGACCGTGACTTCGTGGCCACCGCCGGGCAAGTCGAAGGAGGTGAAGCCTGGACCGGCGCTGGCTGCTCTGGTGTTGATTTGGCCTAGCACACGGCCTCGGGTGCTGACTTCGACAATGCCGCCGGCTGTTTCAAATTGATAAGCGATTTCAGCGGCGCCGTAATTGCCATCGTGCAGGCGGATTCGCGACGAGGCTCCTGGTTTTCCTCGCAAGCTTACCGCGCCGAGTCCGAATGCGCCATTGAGAATTCTTGGCACGTTCGCCGGCGTCGCTTCCCATCCGCTGCCATCGATATCCACACCACGATGTTTGTACCAGGCCCAGGGTTTTGCGACCAACACGAACCCATGGCCGGAGTCGCCGAACTTCGTTTGAAAGGCAGTCCGGAGGTCGGCGGTGATGAGATCGGCGGTCACAGGCGAATCGCCGTAATGCGTGATTCGCGTCACTCCGGTGCGCTGTTCGGTTCGGTCTAGAGCTTCATAGAAATGAGTCAGCCCGCCGCTCGCATCCGACACCGGATAGACCTTGTCCGCACTCTCCGCAGGCGTTTCGCGGCCGCGGAAATCGAATACCGCGCCGAGACTGTCCCAGCTTACGATCCGGTAGTTCTTCAGCGGCGGCACAAGGTCCGGAATTGCCGCGATGATCGCGAACGAAATGATAGTGACGACCGTCTTTCGCATGATTCAGAATTTCGTGTAGATGAACGGCGCCGCGCCGGTGGATGAAGTGAATTCGATGGCCAGCACCAGCAACGCCATTGCTGCGGCCTGCACTACCGCAGGCGATTTCACGTAGAGATCCATGCTGAAGGTGTAGAGCTTTTTCGGCGCGTAGTGACAAAGAATTCCGATCAGCAGCACCATCATGAACGGCGCGGTTATATTCACGGTGGACATGCTCAATGACTCGATTCGTTCCAGAATAGCCCCCGCTCCGCTGAGGTTAGGCGCGCGGAAAAAGATCCATGCGAAACAGACAAAGTTTGCTGTGGCGATGATTCGCAGGATGCGCGCCCATTGGTTCCCGGAGGGCTTTTGGTTCCCTCGCGCTACTTGCCACGCGCGCTGCGCTGCCAGTCCGCATCCGTGCAGGAGTCCCCAGATGGCGAAGTTATAACTCAGCCCGTGCCACAGTCCTCCTAAAAACATCGTGATGACCAGATTGAGGTAGGTGAACCCCTTCCACTTCGATCGAAGTCCGGGCAGCGAAAAGTATAGGTAATCGCGCAACCAGTTGGAGAGCGAGATGTGCCATCTGCGCCAGAAATCGGCTATATTTTCGGCCGAATAGGGGCGATTGAAATTCGCCGGCAGTTTCAATCCCAGCAACAATGCGGAGCCAATCGCGATGTCCGTGTAGCCTGAGAAATCGTAGTACAACTGGACCGCGTAACCGTATACCGCTACCAGCGTTTCGAGGCCACTGTAAAGTTGCGGAGTGTCGAAGACGCGGTTCACCAGGTTGTCGGCCAGGTAGTCGGCAATCAACATCTTCTTCATCAGGCCGAGACCGATGAGGAACAGTGCTCGCCCACCGTCCCCGGCAGCCAGTGTCTTTTCCTTTTTTTCGAGTTGCGGCATTAATTGCGCGGGCCGGGTGATCGGTCCGGCGAGCGTTGCCGGAAAGAACGAGACTGCGGAAAGGTAAAGCAGCAGACTGTTTGCCGGCTTGGCGTCGCGGCGGTAGATGTCGATGGTGTAGCTGAGCGCCTGAAAGGCGTAGAACGAAAGTCCGAGCGCGAACCCCATTTTTCGGCTCGCGATCAGGAGGCCGAGATTCACGGTGATGCTCGCCGCTAGCAGCAGACGCCGTAATGCCGCGGTCTTTGAATGCCCCATGCCCAGCGCAATCAGATAGTCGCAGGTGGAGGCCAGGGGAATCGCGGCAAGGTAGATCAATCCCCATTTGGCGTAGAAAAAGTAGTTTGCGAGCAACAGGATAGCGAGCCCGGCGGCCCGCACCCGCTGCAACGGCCAGTACAGGAAGAAAATGGCGATCAGGAATGTAAAATACGCCGATGAAAACAGAAGCACTTAGGACATTGTAGTAACCTCGCTGAGTGAAGTTGCGCCTTTCAAGGGACTACCTCGCAAAAAGGAGAACCACGCATGTTCAAGAAAATCATTCTTTCCGTGGCCGTTTTCGCGCTCAGCGCGCTGGCTGCGGACGTTACTGGGAAGTGGACCGCGGATGTCCCCGGCCGCCAGGGGAACGCTCAACCAACCACCTTTAATCTGAAGGCCGATGGCAGCAAGCTCAGCGGTACCGTGACGAACCGCCGCGGGGACTCCGAGATCAAAGACGGCAAGATCGACGGCGACAATATTTCATTTGTTCAAGTAATGAACTTCAATCGCAACGAAATGAAGATGACCTACAAAGGCGTCGTTTCGGGCGATACCATCAAGTTCTCGCGCATGCGTGAGGGCGGCGATGGACAGGCGCAGGAATTTACGGCTAAACGCTCCAACTGAAATTTGGGGGATGTGGCAGGCGCGTCACATTACTGTCGATCAGCCTGCCACTTTTCCTACCACGATCATGGCGATTGAAAGATCGCCCAACTTCGTCTGCCAAACCCAATCTGAATCCCCTTGGAGCGCAAGGCCGGGTGTGCCGGAGTCCTGTTTCCAGAAGCTGAAGACGCCCGGATGCGGATTCCCCATCGCTTTCTCGCTCCAGTCCACTAGAGTTTTGAAGTCCGGCGTTGCGGCTGGATCTTTGTCGTCGGCTGCTTTCGATAGCAGCATGAAGTCGCGTTGGGGCGCTACGCCCTGGTGATCGCCGTTTTCCGGGAAGTTGCTGTAGCGGAGCGTGTAAACTCCTGGGGCGACGGGGTTTCCGCGCCGGTCGGACGCGCGGGCGGGGAACTGAATCGCACCGAGCAGTGCACCTTGCGGGATCATTGGCAACGTCACGTTGGCCTCTTTGGAAGGTGCTGCGTGGGGCGCGGTTTCCACAAGCCAGATCTGGCAGAATACCTTGCTCCCGTTCATGATCTTTGTGCCTTGCTTTTGCAGTTTACCTGCGATAGCCGGGGCCAGATCCGAAGGCGGTGCATCACCGGGCGCGGCAGTATATTGGCCAAAGGCCGCCGTGGTCAACAACAGTAATGAGAGAACAGTCTTCATCATTTTCATAGACGCAATCAGAGTAGCGGAAGAACCATGTTATCTGGAGCTTCATCGGAAGTGTTCGAAACCCGCAGGCCGCAACTGGTTTCCATTCAATGTTATCAGGCCGGCCTTGCCTTTCACTACATTGCCGATGTGAAAAATTCCTGGCAGTTTCAATGGCTTGGATGAGGTGAAGAGCAACTCGTAGTCCTCGCCGCCGTGGAGGGCCTGTTCGATGGTTGCACCTTTAGCGACCGGAATTTGATCGAGCGACGCCGCCACGGCGGAGGCTATGCAGAGACGATGCAGATCGATTGATAGCCCGTCGCTCAAGTCCATGCAGGCTGACGCGCGACCACGGAGCTTGCGTCCCAATTCCAGACGTGGTTTTGGCATGCGGGAATATCCGTCGCGGGCATTGGCGCCGAGCCTCCCGGAAACGTAGATGTGATCTCCTGGTTTCGCAGTGTCGCGCCGCAGCGCTTTGCCTGCCGGTGTTTCGCCGCAGACCACGATATCGGCAACCAGCTCCGAAGCGCTCGAGAGATCGCCTCCCGTTAGCGGCACGTTCAGTTTCAGCACTCCCCGGAAGAAGGCTTTCACCCATTTATCGTCCGCCCACTTCGGACGGGCGAGGGACAGCAGACAGAACCGCGGATCGGCGCCCATTGCGGCAATGTCGCTTAAGCCGCGGGCCAATGTTTTTTGTCCCACGAATTCGGGTTTGTCGGTTCGCCGGAAGTGGACTCCTTCCACCGTCAGGTCGGTGGTGAAAACCAGATTGCCGCGGATGTAACAATCGTCTCCGATGCCGCGTGTGTTTTTCTGACGCTTGATCCATTCGACCAGGTCGAGCTCACGCATCGGCGAATACCAAGCCGCCGGGGAGCTCTTCGCCGAACATTCTGCCCATGGCTCGCAGGTCGCGGCTTTCTTCGCCGCCGTCGAGCACCGGAAGAAGTTCGGGTGTTTTCTGCAGCCTTGTGCGGACGAGGTTCAGCGTGGCCGGTGCGATGTCGCGTGCTGCGTCGCCGGTGTGCCTGGCGAGCGACGCTAGAGCTTCTTCCGTCTTTGGCATCTTGAGCAACGCGTCGATCCAACGCGTGACCGTACTCACCGGGACTACTTGATTGATGGGGCCGTAGAAAAGGTGCCGCGCACCGATGCGAGCGATGCACCAGATTTCGCTGGCGCCGGTTTCGCCGGATTTCAGACGCTTGATCAGCGCGTCGCCGAGATCTGTCTTTGGTTGCATCGGAAGCAGTTCCAGCGTCGCCGCCGTGCGCCACATTTCACGCAGGAGGCTTGCGTTTACGCGTACTTTCTTCTGTCCTCGCGGCAGGAGCGTTGGTGAGATGCGCTGGAAAATATCCGATTGCTGGTTGCGATTGAAACCTCCAGCCAAGCGCCCGCAGAAGATCCACCACTCGATTTCATTTTGTATTTGGTTGCCGAATTTCAGGCCGCCCGCATAGACGCGCCGTGCTTGTTCCAGACGGAAATCGTCGCCTGGAAAACCGAACCCGGGCCGGAGGCACCAGCCGGTGAGATTCAACCAGCGGGCTTCGCAGGCGGCACTTCTCGTGCGTCCGTCCGCTAGCTCGAGAAGGAGATCGGCTATCTGCCGGATTGTCGCCAGAGGCCAGGAATTCTTGCCTAGCGCGAGCGCTTGTTCGAGTTTGCCTGGAAGTTCTTCCGGGGCGCCGGCTGCTCCCGCGCCGAATGTGGATCGAATTAGTTCCTGGGCCTGATGGGCTGCAGCTTCGCTGACAACTGCTGCGGGCTTCGACGACTCGGTGGTTTTTCCGAGCTTTCGTAGCTCGAATTGAAGCTTCCAACGGTGCTCGCTGATCTTCGAATCGGCCCAGATCTCGAGTGTTCCCACTTCCGTGAGGCGCGCGCCCAGCTTCACTGGGATCATCCGCTCTTCGGCTGTCTTGCCAAAGCGAATCACGGCGTTTAACGGCGCGTGCGTGTGCAAATTGCCTTCCAGATCGGACAACGGGAAGTCGACTACGTCGCCCAGCTTGTCGTCGGTCCGGCTCAGCGAGCTGTAGAGCCGGAAACTCACTGGCTTGTTTGCCAGAAGTTGCAGATCTTCCCTGTCGATTTCGAGGGTGCTGCCTTCCTCGGTTCCTCTCGGCGCCAAACATAATGTGCGGAGCGTTTCGGCATCGCTGTGTACACCGATGTAGTAGGCGCGCGGCAATCCGCCTCGAACCAGGAGACCCGCTCCTGTGCTTCGAACGTACGAATAGTATGCCGCTCCGACCGAGACGGCTAGATCGAGATCGTGATTCTCAAACATTAACGGGCGCTTGGCGTACCAGCGCTCCATCACGTCGAGCACTCGCGCTCGCAGAATTTCCGGAATAAAAAAACCGCCGTTGAACAGAACTGCATCCGGCTGCGAACTCGCCGTCGCTAGAAAGTCCGCCAGGTGCCGCGTCACTGCGGGGTCGGCGACGTATGGCAGACCGAGTTCTCGAAACAGACTTCGCTTTTCTTCTTTCGGTTTCTCGTTGATCTCGCAGAACGGAAGAAAACCGTCTAACGCGAGCTCCAGGGCTTCCGATCTCAGAATCTCGGTCTTGAGCGTGCCTCCAATGAGCCCGCTGCCTCCGCCCAGCACCGTGATTTCCACCCGTTGGAGATTTGGATCGCTCAACAGCCTTTCTTTTGCCGCCGCGCACTGACGGCGCAGCGCGCTTCGCTGCCGGAGTGAAAGCTGTGTTTTGAGTTTCGATTCCACCAGCCATGTGAGCGTGAGATCGAGATTGTCTCCCCCTAGCAGGAGATGTTTTCCTACCGCTGTCCTGGTGAACTCGACTTTGTCGCCCTCGCGGTTCACTCGAATCAGAGTGAAGTCGCTGGTGCCCCCGCCGACATCGCAAACCAGAACCATCTGTCCGTCGAAAAGCTGCTTCTGCGATTGGGCGAGGTGATTGGCGATCCATGAATAGAATGCCGCGGCCGGCTCTTCGAGCAGGGTAAGATTTGGAATCCCGGCATCGTTGGCGGCCATCACCGTAAGCTCGCGGGCTTCTTCGTCGAACGACGCGGGTACCGTCAATACAACATTTTGCTCTGTTAATGGTTTATCCGGATGGTCGTGGTCCCAGGCCTCGCGAATGTGCGCGATGTAGCGGGACGAGACCTCTACCGGCGACAAAATCCGGCCGCCCTCCTGCGCTTCCCACGGGAGAATCTTGGCCGTGCGGTCGACATCGGGATTCGAGAGCCACGATTTCGCCGAGTGTACGGATTTCGTCGGCACCAGCGCGCCCTGCTCACGGGCATAGACCCCAGTGTGCACTTCGTCGCCGATAAAGAGGAACGACGGAAGCGTGCGCCGCTTTTCCAGCATGCCTTGCGCGACGTGCTGCTCGATCTCAAGTGTGTGGATGGGAGGAAAGTCGGCGTCCGCTGCTTCTACGGGGTCGATGAACGCGAGCGCGGAGTTCGTCGTACCCAGGTCGATGCCGATGTTCATGCCGCGGCCACTTTCTCGCGCACATTGAACTCGAGCTTCCATCTGCGGCCGTCTTTCGCTACGCACCAAAGCTGCAGCACGCCCGTCTCGGTGACTTCGGACTCCAGCGTTACGCGGACAAACTGCCCGGCATCTTTGTCGGCGGACAATTCCACCTCCATCGGCGTGATCTCTTCGATGTCGTCGCCGATCTGCTCGATCATTTCGCCCGGAATGTCTTTGTGCCGAGTGGCCGAGCAGAGGAACCGGAATTCGGCCGGCTCTCCGACAACGAGTGCAAACTCGCGCTGCGGAATTTCCGCCTTCGTTCCTTCCTCCATTCCGAATGGGGCCACGGTGAGAGCTTTCATGGGCGCCGGCATTCCGGGGATCGCCGGCATGGACGATTCGATCCCGACGTAATATGCGCGGGAAATACCGCCTCGAATTCGCACTCCCTTGCCTTGCCGCGCGAGTCCGTAATAGGCGGCTCCGCGTGCGACGGCGTGCATCAGATCTTCACCTTCGAGCGGCACGACCGCTTTTTCCTGCCAACTGCTCAGGGTTTCCAGAATGCGATTGCGGATGATGGATGCTCGCAGCACACCGCCGTTGAACAGCACGTGCGTCGGCCGCTGCGGCTGCTGCGCCAGAAACTTTGCCAGATGCCGTGTGACCGCTGCTTCGGCCGCGTACGGCAATCCGATTTCCTGCAAACCGGCGCGCTTACGTACCTGCGGCATTTCGTCCCTGCCGCATTTCGGGAAAAACCCATCGAGGAACACGCGCTCCAGATCTTCGCGGGTTACTTTACCTTTGATCGTGCCGCCTACGAGTCCGGTGCCGCGTCCGAGAATCGTCACCGGGCTTTCGGCTTGCTTGTTGCCGGGCTCGAGCAGTTTCTCTTTCGCGATCCGACACTGCTGCCAAAGCCCGTTGAGCTGCATGGTGTCGAGCTTGGTATTCTTCGCAGCAAGGTGCGCTTCCACCGTTCGAGCTAGCGCCAAATCCATATTGTCGCCGCCGAGCAGAATGTGCTCGCCCACCGCAATTCGTTCCAGTTGCAGCTCGCCCCCTTCTTCCTTCACCGCGATGAGCGTGAAGTCGGTGGTTCCGCCGCCGATATCCACGACAAGAATCAAGTCGCCGACCTTTACCCGCTCGCGCCAATCCGGGTGACGCTCAAGCCATGCGTAGAAAGCGGCCTGCGGCTCTTCCAGAAGAATGACGTTGGTGTATCCGGCCTGCTCGGCTGCCTGCTGCGTGAGTTCCCGCGCCGACGCGTCGAACGAGGCCGGCACCGTGATCAGCACCGATTGTTTGCTGAAAACTGCGTCCGGCTTCCTTTCATTCCAGGAAAACCGCAGATGTTCGAGATACGCTTTTGACGCGGCTAACGGTGAAATCTTCGATACTCCGTCGGGCGCCGCGACCGGGAGCAATGCCGCCGTGCGATCGATCCCTGAATACGACAACCACGACTTCGCCGAGGACACGAGCCGCCCGACGTTTTCCGCGCCGCGCTTCTGCGCCAGTTGGCCTACGATATGCGTCGCCTTGCCCGGCCATGGGAGGGCGAGCGAGCCCGGTGGGAAGTCGTTCGGCCCTGGCAGATACAAAAACGATGGGAGCAAATCCTCATCGCGGACTTCGCCCGGATTCACGAGTTGAGGGACGGCGAACAATTCGACGGGCGGAAGATGGAGCGGATCCGGCGCGTTGGCAGCGGTGTACGCGAGCGCGCAATTAGTGGTACCTAAATCGATTCCAATGATGTAGGACAAAGCGGTTACTCGATTTCGATTTCCGCCGGCGCGAGAACAGTCACCGGGGACGTCAGTTTCGGAAGGTCAATTTTATCTACTCGCCAGCCCTTGTGGCGCAAGATGCCCTGCGAGGCCTTTCCATTCGCGGGGACGTTGCCGATCAGTTTGATGGCTGCGGGATCGGAGGAATTCACGCGGGTTGTCGCGCCTTCGACGCCATCGATGACGGGGCTCAGCGTGACATAACGCGTGAGTGTCTGCTGGCTCTGATCGTGCAGCGAGCGCACGGCCGCCCCGATTTGATCGTCCGAGTACGCGCCGATATCCTCCATCAGGAAGTCGACCAGGCGGGAGTCGCGCTGAAGGATCGAGAGGATTTGGATAGCGCCGTCGGACGGTTTGAACTCGGGCGCGGTGGGCTTGGGCGGCGGCTTGGGCACCGACGACTCCTTTATGTATCCAAAAGCCTTCGCGATGGACTCGGGCAGACCATCACCGAACAAAATGGCAAAGAAGCTTCGGAAAGCAAGGGAAATGCGTGACAATGTTACCTCTCTCTTAGTGTACTTCCCCTCAAATGCGGGCGACGGGCGGCACGCCGCTAAGCCGCCAAGAAAATCGATGGAGGCCGAACGTGCCGGAGGGGGCCGAAAGGGGTTACGTTTGAAGCATGACCGTGGCGGAGCGGTTTGACGCAGTAGAGGAAGGTGAATGGGATCGCCAGATGGAGATGGATTTTTCTCGAGCGGGTCGTGGCAATCGGTTGCTTCAGGAGGTCGAAGCCGATATCGTCGCCGGTCGCACGAAGCCTATGGAGGAGTTTTTGGCTGAAGCCAAAACCAGTAGCAAATCGAGCGAGTGAATTTTGGCTCGCCAAGCCGCAAAGCCGCAAAGAAAATCGACTTCTTGAATTTGTTACTCTAGTTTCTTCGTGCCGAAAACGTCCAAACCCGCAAAGACTGCCGCTGAGATCGCGGTGATCGCGTCTCGCTGACTATTTCGTCGTTGCTTGTGTTCCCGACGTTAGGGTTACTCGATAGCGCAATATTAGCGGCTTGCCCGGTTCCAGCCTTAGATGCGGTAGTCCTGGATAGGACGGATTCAGCAACCCGAAGTTATGCCGGAGGAGCCAGCCGTTGGATCCGAAATTCGGATTGGCTGGATCGTCTTCGAGCCGGGCGGATTCCTGCTTGCCTTGGATTGTTCCGGAGACTTCGGCCCATTTTGCAACCTCTAGCACTCCGTCCTTGGCCAACACTCCTTTGTCGGTGGTGATTGTGGTTCGGCCGTCTCTTGCCGCCATTCGGAAGCAGATTCCTCCGTATCCTTTGCCGTCGTCCGGTGTGCCGGCGATCTCTACTGGTTTTCCGTCGGCTTCCACTTTCCAGCGGAACTCGATCACTCTGGTGTCATTTTTTGTGGGCAGGACGTGAATTTCCATGTCCTCTTTGACGATTTTTTTCTCGCCGATGTACCAGCCGTTTTCGACTTCGAGCGTTGCTCCGTCTTGCGTTGTTTCGCGTTTCACCCAGCGCTCGAAACGCTGCTTGATCTTTTCGTCTACTTCCCAGGTGTCATAGGTCTTGCCTTCGAAAACGATTACTGGCCAGGTCCAGAAAATTCCGCGATGGTGCGGATGGTTTTTGTTGAAGTCGTCTGTGATGAGTGTTCCGTCGGGCGCGTAAACCGGGTGCAGATAACTCGATCTCTTCATCGACTCCGGGAATCCTTCTTTCCACACCATTTTGTAGTTGTAATCGAAGACAGGCTGGCCGTTCTCGGTCAATTCCAGTGCTACTCCGTTTGCTTCGCGAAAGGCGAACGGACTCTTGTCGGCGGCGAGTGCGACGCCGGCGAGAACTAGAAACACAGTGAATCTCATTGCCGGTATTCTCTCACGGACAATCTTGGCCACGGATGAACACAAAATGAACACGGATAAATTCAGTGCGTCATTGAGTACAAGATGTAGTTAATGCCATAGCGGTAGGCTAGCGTGGTCATTGCTTCGGGGTAGTAGGGCACGTCGGCGAACTCCCATGCGTCGCCGATGTCGGTGTTGAAGTTTGCGGCGACTACCATTCGGTCGTTATCGTCGTAGATCGCTCGCCAGGCGGGTTTCGTTCCTGCTGGTTGTACCACCTCAACTGTTCCGCCGGGACCGTGGCGCAAGTGACGCGACCCGGGAATGAAGGTCAGATCCTTTTCCTGGATGTCGTACAGAACGTGCATCACCGAATCCGATTGCGCGATGTCTGTAATTGGGTGGCCGGGGAAAACGCGCTCCATCGTTCGGCGGAAAATCTCCCAGGCCTCGGGACCCCAGATGTCGTCGACGACTAGAAAGCCGCCTCGCAGAAGATACTCTCTGAGCCGGTTGGTTTCCGCTTCGCTTAAATCCCACCATCCTGCTTGCGTGGCATAGATCCAGGGATAGTCGAAGATTCGGTTGTCGGTCAGACGGAGGTGGCGGGGATCGCCGATGTCGATTCTTGTCAGCCGCTCGATTCCCATGGTGAAATGATTGTCGGCGGCGGGCCAGTCGACTACCCACCAGCCGGAACCCTGACCGCTTCTCGAGGCGTATCCCCAGCCTCGGTGGAACTCGGGCAGGTCGGTGTATTCCATTCGGATGAAATGGAAGTCGGCTTCGCGGGGCGGGGCCGGGGCTTCGTCGTCCGGATGTTCCTGGAACCGTCCTCTCTGCGCGAGGCCGGCGATCGCTAGCAATAACACGGCTGCCAGGACTGTGCCTACGTGCAGGGGACCTCGCTTCATGCATCCATTTTCACAGAACTTGGGCGGCTACGTTCCGTCGATGTGGAAACGGTACCGCTGGCAATGGAGGCATTGGAAGAGGTAGAGGGTGGGTTGCCCATCTTTACTGAGAGCCTCGACTAACCGGTTCGCTGCGCTGCCCGAAATGTGCAGCTCCTGTACGACGTAGGTCATCAAGTGACCTTCCACTTCGTAGCACTCTTTTCGGATTTCCTGAATGCCGGTAGGTCTGAGGAATGCCGTGGCGTCTCCGCAGCAGCTTGGCCAGGCTTCGCTCTGCCAGGCCGAGTAACCTGGTGTCTGTTGGGTGATCTTTTGTATGGAGGCGGGCGGTGTGCCTTCCGGAAATGCTTCGGTGTCTACGAATTCGGCGTTGAATTTCTTGTACGCCTTTCCGACGGCGATGCACCATGGGCAGATTGCATTTCCCAGGTCGTCTTCGGCGTAAACCGGACCGGTGTAGATGTATCCGCGCCTCTTTCCGCAGCACTGGCACTCGATATCGGATTTAATGATACTGCCGCTTCGAATCGGGTCCGGGTGGTAACGGAATTCGGGTATGTCCATTATTGGAATAGCCGCAGGTCGATGACTGCGCCCATGGCTTGATATCCGGCATCGCCTGGATGCAGGTGGTCGCCGCCGTCATAGGCCGGCAGCACGCGATTTGGATTCTGTGGATCGCGTATGGCTTTTTCGAAATCGATCACTCCGTCGAATGCCCGTCCGGTGCGAATCCATTCGTTTACGGCCTTTCGCTTGGCTTCTTTTTCGGGCGTGAAATAGCCGGGGAACACTGTTCCTTCGAACGGTGTTATTGTGGCCCCGAAAATTTTCAAACCCTTTTCGTGCGCACGTTCAATCATCTGTTTGAATCCGGCAATCAGATCGTCTGAGCTTACCGTTTCGGATGCCGGCGCTGAGGTTCCGGCGTGTCCCAGATCGTTGATCCCTTCGAGGACGATGACATATTTTACGCCCGGCTGCGACAGGACGTCGCGGTCGAACCTTGCCAATGCATTTACTCCGAATCGGACATTGCTGGTGGCATCGTGCAGAATCCGGTTGCCGCCGATGCCTGCGTCCAGGACGGCGACTTTCTTTCCACTATGTTGCAGGCGATCGGCTAGAATGTTGGGCCAGCGACGATTTGCGTCTACCGTGGAACGCGCTCCGTCGGTGATGGAATCGCCGAATGCCACTACTGCGCTCGCCGACTCTGGGGCCAGTACATCCACGCCGGTTAGAAATATCCAAGAGGTTGTCGTCGTTGCGTTGGAAATTGATGCTGCGCTTGTCAGGTCCCCGGGCGCAATATATGAGGTCTGTTGGGCTGAATAGTGGATGCCCGCTCCGGTCACCGCTTTTGGCAGAAAGATGCTGATCGCCAAGTCTCCGGTGGCGGGTACGTCGAGTTTCACTGGGTCGCTGAGCACCAGTGCGTTGGGTGGAATCGAAACCGTTGGCCTGCCGCTAAATGTCAGCGCGCGGTCCGAGCCTGCGGCGATTTCCGAGCCTTTCGCGCGTAGTGCGATGTGGGTTGCACCGATTTCCACGGTCTGTTTTCCGTATGCATTCGAGAGGCGCACGCGCACTGTGTTGCTTCCGATGCTGGTGTGTACGATTTCGCGGAGCGTTTGATTTTCGAACAGCAGCTTGGCGTCGCGCATTTGGGTTTCGTCGGCGAGTTGCGGCGCCGGACTTGCTCCCCACGTGACGACCCAATGGTCGGCGGAAAGTGCGATGGAAGCGAACAGGGCCGCTAGAAACAGAGTCGCGCGAATCTTCATAACCCGATTATCTTATCGCGTGCTAGAAACGGAACCGCGCTGTAATCTGCACGGACCGTGCGCCGCCCGATTGAAAAATCGGAGCCAGGCCGCTGGCGGGCGTGCCGGTTCCGAGCATCAGGTTCAACATGGACGTCGATTGCCCGAATAGGGGGTTGACGAGATATCGCTGCGGGTCGGCGAAACCCGGATGGTTGAAAATGTTGAACGCTTCGACTCGGAATTCCAGTGCCCGTTTCTCTCGGAATATGAAATCGTGACGGAGCGCCAGATCGAGTTGCGTCATGCCGAAGCCGGTGAGCACGTTTCGTCCGAGATTTCCCTGGACGCCGTCGGCGCCGGGCGCGAATGCCGCGCTGTTTAGTTGTTTTCCTCCGGGGGCGGAGGCGTTGCTCAACCATACTGGGATGCCCGGCACCAGGTTCGGCCGGAACGCGTTGGCCAGACTGATTCCGTTGTATTGATCCGAATCGAACACGGTGAGCGGGAATCCGGTACGGGCGCGAAAAATGCCGTCGATGGCCCACCCGTGAGGCAGTTCGTAGCTGGCCGCGGCCGTGAACGAATGGCGAACGTCGAAATCAGACGAGCCTCGGTCCTGCGCTGGCGTGAGTCCCGATCCGGCCCAATAGAGCGCTGCGTCGGTGGAGCTGTTGTCGAGGGAATGCGACCAGGCGTAGCTTGCGCGTGCCTGAAGACCATGCGCCAAGGTTCTTCGATATTGAACCTGGAGACTGTTGTAATTGGATGATCCGCGATTGGTGGCGAGCACGAATAGATTGCGCACATTGCTGCCGAGTCCACCCACCTCGCGCCGGACCAGGTCGGCTCCCTCGGAGCCTACGTAGCTGGCCGAAACGACGTCGGAACCGGTGAACGCATGTTCCAGGGCGGCATTCCACTGCCGAACGGTTGGCAAGCGCAGATCCGGGAGAAAGCCATACCTGAGGATACTGGGAAACGGCGGATGAGAGCCGTTGGAGAAGTCGGTGAGTGCGAGCGGTCCTCCGTTCACCAGGTCGGTTGCCAGACTGCTGCTCGAATCATAATAGATCCCACCGCCGGCGCGCAGGACCGTTCTTCCGCTGTCGCCGATGCGGTATGCGATACCCAATCGTGGGGCAATATTGGTGAGGCGGTTTGGCCAGACGGGATGGTGCTGCGGCTCGACGATGCTCTGCGCCGCATCGAGGAAATAGGGATCGGCCGCAGTCCTGGGAGGAGGACTGATTTCCCAGCGCACGCCGTAGCTGGCGGTAAGGCGCGGCGAAATTCGCCAGGTGTCCTGCGCGAAAACGGAGACTTCTTCCAGGATGGTCTTGGCGCTTTGTGGGCCTTCGGTGGCGGTCCAGAGATTGCCGGTGGAGTTGAGATCGGCCAAGCTTGGCGCAATGATGCTTACGTTTCCGGCACTGTCGTGACGGCTTGGAGATAGGCGGCGGTAATCGGCGCCGAATCGAATGGAATGCAATCCGCGATCGAGAGTTGCCGTTTGCACAGCTTGAAACTGTCCCTGCTCGCGATCGCCTTCCGGACCCGACGTTATTTGTCCAATTCCGGCGATGGAGAATCGCACTAACGTTCCGCAGGCCACCGGCCTCAGCAGGAGTTGTGCGGCTACCGGCTCGAGATAGCACGGCGATGCCTGCGCGCCTGTTTGCGTCCAACCCGAGGTTGCCTTGGCGTTTGAATAATTCAATCGCAGGTCGAGCGCGGTATTGGCTCGCGGGCGCATGTTGAACCCGAAAGTCCCGCTTTGCGCTCTGAGGTCCATTTGATTCACTTGGGTGTTGCCGAATCGATTCGTGGAAGGCGAGACGTTGTATCTGGCGAACAACGTTATTCGAGACGTCAGCGCATGATCGATGCGGATGCTGCCCACATCGAGGCTCGATGGCCGTGTATTTCGCCCGGTCCATTCGGCGAGGCCTCTGCCGAGATCGGGACCGTTCGGTTCCGGGAACGAGGTTAATAGGGGCTGGAGAAAAGCCGGCGCGTCTTGCGTGAAGGTGCGAGAGGGAACGGGCGTACTCCAGGCGAAGGGCTGTCTCAAGCGCAGGCCTTCGTAGGCCAAAAAAAAGAATGTGTGGTTGCGGCGGATGGGGCCGCCCAGCGCGTAGGCGAAGTCGTTCATGCGCAGCGGCGCGCGCGGTTCGCCGTTCCCGTTTGCGAACCAATCGTTGGCGGCCAGCGTTTCGTGGCGGAAGTAGTGTGCCAGAGAGCCGTGAAAATCGTCCGACCCTGAGCGGCTGATGATGGAGATCTGCGCGCCAGGGACTCTGCCAAGCTCCGGCGCGGTGGTGGATGTTTGAATCCTCATCTCCTGCATCGCTTCGAGAGAGATGAGGCTGTGCATGCTTCCGATGGCGCTGAGGCCTGGGAGCGCGCCGCCGGTTGCCTGGGCCGGCAAGCCTCCGCCGCTGACTCCTGTATTGGCGCTGGCTCCATCGACCATGAAGTAGTGTGTGTTCGGACGCTGTCCGTCGGCAGTGAACTGGCCCGACTCACCGCGAGTAGCTGGAGTGACCGTCGTGCCGGGAGTCAGTTCGATGAGGCTGAACAGACTGCCGCCGTTCAGTGGCAGATGCTCCGCTTCTTCGCGGCTGACTCGTGTTCCGACTGAGGCGTCGTCGGTGTTGATTGGCGAGCTTGTGCCTTCGACGCTGATCACTTCCTGCATACTGCCGACGGCGAGAGTGAAGTTGGCGCGGGCGGGTTGAAACGCATCGAGCCGTACGCCGAAGCGAATCATGGTGCGGAAGCCTTCCTTGCGGACCGTGATCTTGTAAATTCCAGGCTCGAGCGAGGCGACGATGTAGGCGCCGTCGGGCTGTGATTCGGTGTTGCGCCGGAAGCCTGTGTCTTCGTTTAGGATGCTGACCGCGGCGGCTGGCACACGAGCTTCCGAAGCATCGAGTATCAAGCCTGAGATGAAGGAATTCTGTTGCGCGAGAAGTGGAAACGCGAGCGCCGTGCAGCCCCAAAGGACGCGCAACGGCCGCCTGCAGCTCATTGAGCTACTTCCCTCCAGACTCCTGAAGTGAGAGGCGTTTGTATAGCTCTAAGTTTAGCCGCAATTCGGCCAGTGCGCTGAGTACCTGCGTGGGGAGTTGTCCGTTTGGAGCCTCGCCCGCGGTTGCCCCGAGCAGTGTTGCCAGCAGCGTTTCGACTCGCTTTGCGGACCGGAACAAATCCTCGGCTGTACCGGCAGTGACGCCGGAATTTGCAGGTGATGCGCCCATAGAGATCAGTACGGGGCCGAGCAGCTTTTCGATCTGCGCTTCTTGTTGCGCGAGGGCGTCTGTGTGTTCGCGGCTCACGATGCGCAAGATCTTACGGTCGGCCGCGCTGAGTTGCGACTCCACGTCAGGCGAGAAGCGTTCGGTCAGCCGCCGCAGTGCGTAGGCTCGCGACATCATGGTGTCGCTCATGTCAAGAACCTGTGCTGAGAGTTGTTCGAAACGTTGACGGCCGCCTGCTTGCTTTTCGAGACGGGTCTGGAAGGGTGTTGGCTCTGGGGCGGTAGAACTCGCGGCGATCCCGTCGGGCTGCGCCTGCGGTTGGACGGGAGCCGGGGCCGGTTCTGAAAATTTCACTACTACGTTCGGAATCGCTTCGAGCGTGGAACGAATCTCCTGCTGCCGCTGCGGTTCGATCCCTACTCCGGAAACCACGATCTGATTGCCGTTTCTGGCTACCTCAATGGGATCGCCCAGATCGGCTCCGACTCCGTGCAGCGCGGCCAAGACATGCAGTTCATCTCCGGCTGTTGCGGGAGGGGGCGTGAAGTTCGCCGGCTGATGGGAGGGAATCCGGACCGGCGGCTGTACGGCGTTCGAAATCGTTGTGATGTCTTCCGGCGCCTGGGTGATTTCCACCCATTCGTCGTCGCGAAACTGTAACCGCTCTTGCCTGGGCTCGAGATCGGGCGTTTTCAGGGTGATAGTGGCTTCTTTGATTTCGCTCGATGCGGTGGTGGTGCGAATTCGATATTCACCTTCCGCCGTAGTGACTTCATCGTGCTTTTCGGAAAGCCGATCGCGCCATGCCTGGTACGACTTCGCGCTCAGTGGATTATCCCAGCTGTAGTTCGCGGCCAGGAAGCGTGCCTGGAAATTTTGTTCGAGATTCTTACTGGTTCGAATGTGAATGTGATGCGGTTTTTGCGGCCGTGAATCTGTTGCCAATACCGCTTTGCGCAGAAGCTCGGCGGCCTCCACCGATGGAGTTTGCCGCAGCTCAAGAAACGCAACCACAACTAACCCCGTGGCCAGTGCGACGGGCGTCCACGTGGCGATCTGCCGCATGGAGAAAAGTCGGGCGACGCGAACAAAAAGGGAGACATCATTCCGGGATGCGTCGATTTTAGCGAACCCCTGGTAGATGTCCCCCCAAGGAACCGGAGGAGAAGGAAGGTAGTTTTGGAGCACATTCTTCCGGTACCGGACACATTCGTTAACTAGATCCTGTGATTCCTTGAGTTCGGCGCGGCACTGCCAGCACGCTTCCAGATGACGCTTGGCTTCGCGGGCCTTGCGGGCCGGCAATTCGCCGTCGGCGTATCGGAGGAGCTGATCTTCTTCCAGATGCTGCGCCAGGTTACTCATCATTCATCTCAATCGCAGGACTTCTTCAGGCGTACCAGCGCCCGCCGTAAAAATTCGCCAACCGCCGAAGCGCTGATCCCGAGGATTGCGCCAATTTCGGGGTACCGCAGGCCTTCCAGACGAAGGTCCAGGCACCGCCGCTGTTGCTCCGACAGACCGCTCATCGCGCGATGGAATTGCAGCCAACGTTCTTTCTCCAGAAGTGTGTGCTCCGGGCTCGGCTCACGGCCGATAATTTGCTGTTCCAGTCCGGGATCGAATGCCTCCTGCACATTTTGTTTGGCCCTGGTCTTTAACCCAAGATTGTGCGCCACCCGGAAAACATAGGCCCGGGGGTTCTCAATCTTTTCTCCCTTTCTGAGCGTTGCGTAGAGCCTGAGAAATGCTTCCTGAGCGGCTTCCTGCGCTTGGGGCGGATGAACGCCGAGGGAAAGCACGTACCGGTAGACATCCTCGCGGGCCTCCTCAAAAAGCTGGGCCACTTCCTGTTGCAATTTCGAAGCTGCGCGGTCCTCCCGGATAACCCCTTGCAGCTCATCGCCGAGAGAAAACGCCACCATCAGCCTCGAAACGGTACCACATAGCCCCTGCTTCTGAATGATCTCCAGGCCACCTGTTCCAACTACACCACACGAAAATATATTTTTCTTGCCATTTAGGTGTAGTGCAAAAGTGACTTTTTGGATCTTAGGTATAGCAATGCCTATGCTGGTTTCGGTAACTATTGTCACGTACAACAGCCGCCGGTTCATTGGTCCGTGCCTCGAATCGGTGTTTGAACTGACGGGTGTTCCACTTGAGGTTGTTGTCGTGGATAACGCCTCGACGGACGGGACCCAGCAGGTGCTGGCGTCCTTTGAAGACCGGGTCCGCATCATTCACAACAAGAAGAATACGGGATTCGCCGCGGCGCAAAATCAGGCGATTGCCGCGTCGTCGGGCGATTGGGTGCTCACGTTGAACCCGGACGTCATTCTTATGCCGGATTTCCTGATTCGGCTTATCGAGGCCTCCGAGATCGACTCGGCGGTTGGCACTGTATGCGGAAAGTTGCTCTCGATCAGCGACGACCTGGTGCCGTCGATCGAACCGAGGCTCGACTCGGCCGGGATGTTCTTCACTCCGGAGATCCGGCACTTCGACCGCGGCTGGAGCGAGCCGGACGACGGGCGATTTCAGCAGATGGAATACGTTTTTGGCGCGAGCGCCGCTGCCGCTCTTTACCGGCGCGACATGATCGGTGATATCTCAGAAGCCGGCGAGTTTTTCGATCCTGACTTTTTTGCTTATCGCGAAGATGCCGACGTTGCCTGGCGCGCGCAGTTGCTTGGCTGGCGATGCGTTTATACTCCCGATGCTGTTGGATATCACGTTCGCCGCGTAGTGGCCGGCAATCGCCGCGCGGTGCCCCCTGTGCTGAATATGCATTCGGTGAAAAACCGGTTTCTGATGCGCATTAAGAATATGACAGGGGATTTGTACCGGCGCCACTGGGTGCCGGCGACGGTTCGCGACGTTCTGGTGGCGGGCGGTTGCCTGCTGTGCGAGCAAACTTCTCTTCCCGCTTTCTGGCATATCGCGAAAGCATTTCGCAGGGCACTGCGGCAACGGAAACGAATCATGAGCCGGCGGCGAGTAACGGATGAAAGCCTGGCTCAATGGTTCAGCGCCGAACCGTCCACGCAACGAGTGCCTGAGATTGTTCTTCCTTTGAAATACCGGGCGTCCGCCTAAACACAACATGGTCAAATTCAGGGCGCTTACGCCCGTAGTGTGTCCAGTCGTATTGCTGCTGGCCGTGATCGGCTTTTACTGGAAGCTGACGCTGACCAATCAGTACACGTGGTTGGATCAACCCGACACCGTGTACCAGGTGATGCCCTGGCTACAGGCGCAGGCAGTCGAGTGGCATCACGGGCGCTTTCCGCTTTGGGACCCGCATTTGTGGGCTGGACAACCGTTCATCGGGCAATTGCAAACCGGGACGCTCAATCCCCTGAACTGGCTTCTGTTCTCGATGCCGCTTCGGCATGGCTTCGTCAGCCGCGAAGTTCTTCACGGCTACTATGTCCTGATCCATTACGTGGCCGCGCTCTTCACATATTTCCTCTGCCGCGATCTGCGATTGTCGCGCACGGCGTCTCTGCTGGCCGGATTGGCGTTCGCGCTGGGCGGGTTCATGGGGGACTCCGGCTGGCCCCAAATTCTGTGTAGCGCCATGTGGCTGCCGCTCGTGCTGATGTACTATCTGCGCGTGTTGCGGGATGAGCGGCCGGTGGCCAACGCGGCGATGTGCGGTGCAATTCTCGGGATGGCGTTTCTGAGCGGCCATCATAACGTGCCGTTCTTTTTCGCCATTGCATTGGGCGGTCTGTGGCTTCATTTTCTCCTTTCCTCTATGAAGCCCGATCGTCCGCGCAGGGCGTTGTATTGCGGCGTGGCTAGCCTATGCCTTTCGTTGATTGCCGCCGTGCAGATTCTGCCGGCTCATGAGCTGGGAATACGCTCCATTCGCTGGGTCAACGCCCCCGCGCCGGTTGCCTGGGACCAGACGGTTCCCTACTCTGTACATGCCGGTTTATCTCTCTATCCCACTGCAGTTATCGGCACGATCATTCCGGGATTCGAAAGCCATGCGAATCCATTTATCGGACTGGTGGTGGTTTCGCTGGCGCTTTTCGGCATCATCACGCGTTGGCACGATACTGCTGTGCGGGTTCTCGGCGCGATTGGTCTATGGGGGCTGCTCTTTTCAATGGGATCGGCGAATCTTTTTCACGGTATTTTGTATTCCGCGCTGCCCTATCTCGATAAGGCGCGCAGTCCGAATATGGCTATCGTGATGTTTCATCTCGGCGTTGCGGGATTGGCGGCTTATGGCCTGGACAGTTGTTTCCCGGTACGGCCGGATTTGCGGCGATGGAATCGGAATCTGCTTTGTTCTTTGACCGGGCTGGGTGCGCTGCTTTACGCGGCGCAGATTGTGCTGATGACCGTTCGGCCGGAGAAAGGCCGGGAGTATTATTGGCTTTCACTCACGGCTCTGATCGCTCTCCTGTTGGCCGGGATCTACTTTGGATGGTCGCGCGGCGGGTTATCTGATCGATCGGCGCGATGGCTATTGCTGGCACTCATGCTGGTGGAACTCAACAACGTCACGACGGCCAATTACAGGCTGTTGAACGAACCCGGATTTGCACTCAACAAACTTTCGCAGAATTACGACATTGCGCAGTTCTTGAAAGCGCGTGGCGAGCCTGTTCGCGTGAATGTGGACAAGGCGGAAATACCATACAATTTTGGCGATTGGTTTGGTATCGATCAATTCGGTGGATATCAGCCGGCTGTGTTGAAGGACATGATCGCGAACTTTTCGGAAGCTCCCGTCAAAAACCTCCTCTCCGTGAACTACCATGTGGGACGCACTCCGAATGGTCCCCACCAGGTGCAGGTATTTGAAGGCGCGAGCGGTCTGAAGGTGTTTCATGATGAAGACGCGCTGCCTCGGATTCGCACTATACGATCCACTGGTAAGGATGGCGTTCGAATTCTGCGTTATGAATCCACGCTCATCGAGGTGGATACCGTTATGGCCGGCAAGGGACTGTTAGTTGTTGCGGATGCGTGGTTCCCCGGCTGGACGGCTACGGTGGATGGGTCGCCTGTCGCGGTCCTTCAGGCTAGTGGAAAGATTCGGGGCGTTGTGGTCGATGGCGGCGTGCACAAGGTTGTGATGCGATACCGGCCGAAAAATTTATACATTGGCGCGATGCTTACGGCGATGGGCCTGGGTCTATGTGCTGCTCTTCAATTCGTGCCGGAAAAGAGGTTTCGCGCAAAACCGCTGAGCCGCTACGGAAACCTACTAACATAGTTCATGCTTCGGATAATTGCCGCACTTCTTATCGCGCAAACGGCGCTCCTTGCTCAGAAGCGTATTCCGGTGAAGGTTGTGGTGGTCGCGATGTTTGAGCGTGGCGAGGATACGGGCGACCAGCCGGGCGAATATCAGTATTGGGTGGAGCGCGAGAAGCTGGATAAGATCTTTCCGTTCCCACAGGGCTATCATGACCTGCGCATGAACGATAAGGGTGTGCTCGGTGTTCTCACTGGGGTCGGCACGGCGCGGGCGGCGGCCAGCATCATGGCTCTCGGATGCGATCCGCGTTTCGATTTGAGTCGTGCTTATTGGCTGGTTGCGGGCATCGCCGGCGTCGATCCGGCTGACGCGTCTCTCGGCTCGGCTGCCTGGGCCGAATATGTGGTCGACGGCGACTTGGCGCATGAAATCGACGCTCGTGAAATACCCGCCGATTGGAAAACCGGATTTATCCCTTTGCGAAAATCGACTCCCTACGAGCAGCCTCGCATGGTTCCGGATAATGGCGAAGCTTATCGTCTTAACCCGGCTCTAGTGGAATGGGCTTATCAATTGACGAAAGATATGAAGCTCGAAGACACAGAGAAAATGCGCACGTTTCGGGAACAGTTCCAGGTTCCGAATGCCCGCCGTCCTCCTTTTGTGCTGAAGGGCGATACGCTGTCGTCTATGACTTACTGGCACGGGAAACTGCTGAATGAGTGGGCCAACGATTGGGTGAAGTATCACACCGACGGCAAGGGAAATTACGTCACAACCGCGATGGAGGACACCGGCACGATGCAGTCGCTCACGTTCCTGAGCAAGGCCGGCCTGGTGGATCTCAATCGGGTATTGGTGTTGCGTACAGCCAGCGATTATGACGAACAGAGGCCTGGAATTTCCGCCGCTCAGAGCTTGGCCGAGACCAAGATTGGTCAATATCCCGCTTTCATTCCGGCGCTTGAAGCTGCTTACCGCGTGGGCGATGTTATTGTGCAGGAACTAACCGGCAAATGGACGCAATACCGCGATCACATCCCGGGAGCACGCTGAGTTAGGGGATCGTGCGGTGCGCCTGATAACGGTAATCCAGGGGCAGGGTATGGTCCGTGCTTGCCTTGACGACCAGTTGATAGGCCTGTGGGAATCCGCGCTTCCCCTCGCCCCCGAGGATCTCCCGAAATTCACGCATCTTCACCGAGGAGCAGAAGAAATCCATTGCTGCCGAAACCGAGGCGGAGTAGGTGCCGGAGATGATAACCGACCTGCGGAGCCCGTCGGACCCCTCGCTCGGGAGGAGCGTCAAAAGGCCATACGCCTCGATGAGCTTGCCGGAGCGGTCGCGCCTTGAGACAAAACGCCTGTGTAGACCGTCGCGCTCAGCCACAGCATAGTCGTTCGCCTCCTCGTCGTACACCACATCGAAGGGAGTCTTAGCCAGAACGAGCCGCATTCGTTCACTGTTTTCCGTGGTACCGACCAGGATCAGGTTCCGATTTCGGGTGGCGCCGAGGGGCATCAGAGTCTCGGGTAACATTTCGAAAGAAGCACCGGATCGCGTCAGAAAGCGTGTGGCGGACACGGCGGCCAATGTATTCCCCATGGAGGGGCCGTGGGTGGGCGCCAAGTATAGCTTCTCGTCCGGCGGCACGGGATAGCGCTGCGCGTACCAGGGATAGATATAGGAAGGCGCCTCAACAATCGGCACCCCGTCGTAGGTTGGCGGTGATTCTTTGTATGGGCGCACCGACAGCGCAGGGCTGATCGAAACCACCAACGCCACATTGGCGTTTGGTTCGAGGAGTGGTCCCCAGGCTTCGCGAAGAACCGGATCGGGCTTTGCGGTACCGGGAGACAGGAAGGCCAGGAAGATAGTGGAAGCGGCTAGTCCGGCAACGGCAAGGCCGGCGAGAAAGGCCCGCCAGACGGACTGGGGTTTTGGTTCGGGCCGAGATGGAGCACCGGTTGGAGCCACAGATGGGGCAACCGGGGAGCTCAGCGGGGAGGATGGGGGTTCATCCTGCTTGACGAATCGCGGACAATAAGTCCCCTTCGCCAATTCGATGCGAACGTCTGTACCCGTAAGTTCCACCAGGTACAGTTCATCGAGTTTCTTGCGCAGGGCAAACACCCGGTTCCGGACCGACGAGTCTTCGCCGGAGGAATAACCTTCCGGCCGCCCCAAACCCTCAACCGCTATGGCATACTCGCAGATCTCCGCCGCGCGGCCGGCGATTTCTCTCTCGCAAACATAGCGCAGTATGTTTCTCAGCTGCTCAGAACGTGCGAGCGTGTTGCTTGCAAGCGCTCGATCCAGGGCGAGCCGCTTCTCAGTCGCGCTCACCTGATCGGACGTCGTCAACACGGCGGAATTATCGTAACACAGGGTGTCACCAAACGTTAGCAAACACCGTGAGGGCTTGACCTCCGCCGGGAGAAGGACCCACTATCCCGATATGATGAACAGTCTGCGCTTCGTCGCGCTTTTGTGTGTAATGATCGTGAGCGCGTTTGCCCAGGGTAATTTGGGCGGCCTTACCGGTGTGGTGGTGGATACTTCGGGCGCGCTCGTGCCGGAAGTCAAGATCACGTTAACGAACGCCCAGACGAATGTTGCGCATACAGTGTTAGCGGATGCGTCGGGCGCCTACTCGGTGCTCGGACTGCAACCCGGCGCCTATCGGCTGGATGCGGAGAAGGCGGGATTCCGGAAATATATCCAGGAGCATCTGTCCATTCTGACCGCGACCGTAACGACACTGGACCTCCAACTCGCCGTGGGAACGCTAAGCGAGTCGATGACGGTGACCACGGGTGGCGTGGCTCTTCAGACGACTTCGCCCGAAGTGAGTACGGTGCTGGAACGCCGGGCAATCCTCGACCTCCCCATTCAGGTGGGTGGCTCGGGAGCAACGACCGCCGCCAGCGGCCGCCGGCAACCGGAGAACTTCATTTTCCTTACGCCCGGTGTCAGTGGAATCCCGTGGTCGAAGAATATCAATGGGAGTCCCGACTTCAGCCAGGAAGTGCTCTACGACGGAATCTCGGCACAACTTGCCGTAACGCCAGGATTCCTGGCGCAGACCTCTCCACCTTATGAAGCGGTCGAGGAATTCAAGGTGCAGAACTCGCTGTTTCCGGCCGAGTTTGGCCGGGGATTCGGCGTTATCAACTTTACGTTGCGGTCGGGCAGCAATCAGTACCACGGAGGGCTATTCGAGTTCTTTCGCAACGACAAGCTCGATTCGCGGCCGTTTTTTGCGGCGGCGCGGCCTCGCGTGCGATATAACGAATACGGCGGATCGTTCGGCGGTCCGGTGTTGATTCCCAAACTCTACAACGGTAGAGACAAGACTTTTTTCAACTTCAACTACACTGGCTTGCGAAATCAGCCGGCGTCGAATGGAACCTTTGTCAGTCTTCCCACCGATGCGTTCAAACAAGGCGATTTCTCGGGCTACCGGGACGGTAGCGGCGCGCTGATCCCGATTTTCGACCCTGCCACCACCGGACCGGACGGAGCGCGCACACCCTTTGCCGGCAATATCATTCCGGCGAACCGCTTCAGCACCGTGGCGAAGAACGTTTTGCCCCTGATTCCGAAGCCCGATTTCCCCGGCTACTTCAACAACTTTCTGAACCGTACAGCCAATCCGGTGAAAGACTACTCCTGGTCGCTAAAGCTCGACCAGATTATCACCGCGAACCAGCGCGTGAGTTTTTCCCTGTGGCGGACAGCCACTGATTCACCGAGTTACTCGCCGTTGGGTCCGTCGACGCCGATCGGCCTTTGGGGGCAAAACCCGGTGGACGGGGGTGGCGTGCGTGCGAATTACGACCAGTCGATCCGCCCCAATCTTCTGCACCACTTCGCTTTCGGATATACATCCAGCAACCCAATCCGGCAGCGGGATCCCCGCCACGGCAACGATATTTATAAAGTACCGGGCGTGGCTGCGGATTCGCCCGGCTTCCCGGTATTCAACGTCAACAACACGTATGGAAGCCTGGCTCTAGGCAACTCGGACCAGCAGCCGAACGACCCGTCGCAAAACCGGGACTATGCTTTCGTCGACAACATTACCTGGATCAAAGGCCGCCACCAGTTGAAGTTCGGCGTCGATATCCGGTTCTTTCAATACGACAATTTCGCTGGGACGGTGACTGGCGGCTTGAGCGGGAGTTTCGTCTTCAATCCGCTCTCCACGGCCGACCTCAGTTCGGCGAATTCCTCCCAGCAGGGGAATGCCTGGGCGAGCCTGTTGCTGGGCCAGGTGTATTCCGCGCAAAGGTTGATTCCTGCTCCGCTACGGCGTATGCGCGATCAATATTACTCGTGGTACGTGGAAGACGTTTTCAAAGTGAACCGCAAGTTTACAGTGACCCTCGGGCTGCGGCACGAGATTCCCACCGTGGTTACTGAAGCCGACAGCCGGCAATCGAGCTTGAACCTGAGCCTGCCGAATCCGGGCGCCGGCGGGAGGCTGGGAGCGCTCGAATTTCTAAAGCCGGGAGCCCTGCTGACGCCGACCTTCTACAAGGCTTTTTCGCCTCGCATCGGGATCGCTTACGCATTGAATGAAAAGACGGTGATCCGAATGGGTTTCGGGATTTTCTATTCGCCCACGAATGCCACGAGTGTCGGCCGCCAAGCAGGGTTGTTTTCGACCGGATATTCGTATACTCAGACCTTCGCTCAAGTCACCTCAGGCCGGGTTCCGGCGCTCCTTCTCGACAACGGACTTCCCGCGTTCACCGGCACTCTGCCGATTGTCGATCCTACGCTCGCGAATGGCAGTGCGATCCAGTACATGAATCCAGGCGCGGGTAAGCCCGGGTACATGAGCAGTTGGACCTTTAACCTTCAGCGCGAGTTGCCGGCCCAGTTCCTGCTCGACCTCGGATACATTGGCCAGAAGGGCACGAATCTGCCGTCGGGACTCGAGAACCTGGACCAGGTTGATACCAAGTATCTTGCGCTCGGCAACACACTGAACGCCGATATCAATTCCGCAGCGGCGCGGGCGGCGGGAATCGGACTTCCGTATCCCGGATTTACGGGTTCAGTTTCGCAAGCGCTGCGGCCCTATCCGCAGTTCTCCGATATCCAGAATCTTTATCAGCCCATCGGCTGGAGCACATATGAGGCGATGCAGATGCGACTCCAGAAACGGTACTCGGCCGGCATCAATTTCCTCGCTGCGTACACGCTTTCGAAAAGCCTGGTGAGCGACGGAGGATATACGGGCCTCGGCGATGCCGCGGCCGGCACACGTCCCCTCGACACTGCCAACCGTAAGATCGAGAAGCGGCTGGCCAGCTTCGACACGCCGCAGAATCTGGTGTTGTCGTGGGGCTACGAACTTCCTTTCGGCCAAGGCAAGCGATTTTTGTCCAGCTCCGGCGCTGCGGCGAACCTGATTGCGGGCGGGTGGCAGATCAATGCGATCCAGCGGTACGTAAGCGGCACTCCGATTGGAGTTGGCGGCGGAGGTGTGATCCCTCTGTCGAACGGCGGCAACCGGCCCAATGTCGTCCTCGGCAGTTCGGCGCGAACGAGCGTTTCGTGCGGGAGTTTCGATCCCGCTCGTGATCTCTTCCTCAACCTATCCGCGTTCTCGCAACCAGCCCCCTTCACTATTGGGAACGCGCCGCCGGTACTTCCGAACGTGCGAACGTGCGCGCTCTTGAACGAAGATTTTAGCGTTCTCAAAGATTTCAGAATCCACGAGGCTCATCGGATCCAGTTCCGGGCGGAGTTTTTCAACGTGTTCAATCGTGTGATCTTTGGTGCGCCTGGATCGAACATCAATTCCCCTGCCAGCTTCGGCAAGATTGGGGGACAGGGAAACTCGCCTCGCAATATCCAGCTTGGATTGAAGTACGTCTTCTAGCGCTGGCGCGACAGTGCGGCCAGTGCCGCGTTCGCGCGCTCGCGCACCGTTTTGTCGCCGCTTCGCGCGGCTTCTTCCAGTTGATGCCGCGCGTCCGCGGTGCGCCCGGTGACCCCGTACAGCCGCCCGAGCCGGTAGTGCAGCGACGGATCATTCACGGATGTTTCCGCCAGGGCCGCTTCGAACTCGCGTATCGCGCCGGCCACGTCATCACGCTTGAAACGGATCACCCCCAGCGCTCCATGAGAACGAGATCGCAATTTCGAGATGGCGGCTGTCCATTCCTCGATACTGATCCTCCGTGGCGCCTTGATTGTCTCAAGCAGAGTCAAAGCCCGCTGTGCGGCACTCT
>Ga0105240_10002365_pt1 | contig 30413 bp, 19 predicted proteins | sample KBSC54metaG_FD_80426 | JGI IMG/M metagenome (GOLD analysis project Ga0105240, IMG submission 80426) | Corn rhizosphere microbial communities from Kellogg Biological Station, Michigan, USA - KBS C5-4 metaG | ecosystem: Host-associated > Plants > Roots > Rhizosphere > Soil | place: Michigan, USA... | reverse complement strand
CTTGGAAAGTGAACGGAGTGGCAAACGGAAATTCCACCGTCGGCACGATTACAACGGGCGGCCTGTACACGGCTCCGACCGCCGTGCCATCGCCGAGTTCAGTAACCGTAACCGCAGTGAGCGCGGCCGACACATCTGCGTCCGCCAGCGCAACGGTGACAATCACAAAACGGCGCTGAGCTATTTCTCATCTTCGAGCGGGCGATACCAGATGTTACGGAATTTCATGGTAGTCACTGGTGAGCCCTTGAAGCCGCTGTGGTCCTGCAACATCAGCGGAGCAGCGCCGCAGCCCTGATCCGTCTTGTTGATGGTCACGTGGTCCTGCACGAGCACGCCGTTCAGAATCACCGTGACCGTTCCTTTCTTCGCTACCTTACCCTCGGCGTCGCATTGAGGTTGGTGGAAGATGATGTCGTAAGTTTCCCATTCCGTGGGCGGACGCGCGGCATTCACCAGCGGCGCGTACTCTCCGTACAAAGCCCCGAGACTGCCGTTCGCATACGTCGGATTGTTGTAGGAATCGAGCACCTGAATTTCCGAACGGGATTGCAGCAGCACGCCGCTGTTGCCGCGCAGTTGGCCATGCTGCTCCGGCATGTACGGCACGGCGAACTCCAGATGCAGTTGCATGCTGCCGATCTTCGCCATTGTATAGATGCTGCCAACGCCGCTCTTGCAATTCATGACTCCATCGGCGACGATACACCCCGCCGGTTTGCCGTCGATCGTCACCCAGTGCGACATATCTTTACCGTCAAAGAGAACAATGGCGTCTGAAGGCGCTTTGGTAGCGCTCCCCGGATCAATCGCTGTTGGTTGCGGGCCATTATCGCGCTGGCAAAAGGCGGTGACGCAAAGAGACAGGGCACAGAATAAGAGGCGCATACCTGATATACATCATGACGTGCGCCGCGTGGAATCGCGGACCACCAGTTTCGGTACCACCATAATCGTCCTCGCGGCCGGCGGCGTTTTCGATTCAATCAGCGCCAGCGCGAGTTCCGCCGCATGCGCGCCAATCGATTCGCTGTCCTGATCGATGCTCGTCAAAGGCACACGCAAAAAGTCTGAATACTGTACATTGCCGCAACCGGCTACGGCGATGTCTTCAGGCACACGCAATCCAACCTCGAGGATCGCCTTCATTGCTCCCAGCGCCGTCGGATCGTTATAGCAAAAAATACCGTCCGGGCGCGGGTTCAGTTGCAGCAGCTTCTCCATCGCCTCGCGGCCGCTGGCATCCGACGCCTCGTCGCCCCGCTCGCGCGAGATGATGTACTCGGGCCGGATTTCTAATCCATGATTTTGAAGAGCCCGCCGATAGCCTTCCAGGCGTCCGATCGCGGTGCTCACTCCGGGCCCGCCGATGTGCGCGATGCGCCGGCAACCAGCCTGAATCAAATGTTCCGTCACCTGCACCCCGACAGCTTCGTCGTCGACGCCGATGAAGTTCGCCTCCAGGCCCGGGAATTTGCGATCGATCAGAATAAACGGCGTACCGTGTTCTTCAATGCGCTGAAAACTCTCGGTGCTGGTTTGCGACGATGCCACGGCAATCGCGTCCACACGGCGTGCCAGCATCTGCTCAATCTCTTCCCGCTCAAGCACCGGATCTTCTTCCGACGATGCAAGCACCAGGTTGTAATCCTTCAGGCGCAGAGCCTTTGATAAGCCTTTCGCGACTACTCCGAAGAAGGGATGAACCAGATCGGGAACCACCAACCCTACAATGAAGCTGCGGCCCGTGACCAGAGCGCGCGCGGCCAGATTGGGCCGGTAATTCTGCTCTTTCATTGCGCGGAGCACTCGCTCACGCGTCTCGAGACTGATATCGGAGTGATTCCGCAATACTTTGGAGACAGTGACAACCGATACTCCAAGTTCTTGCGCAATATCTTTCATTCGAACAGGCATATTTTTTAAGCCAAAGACCCATTTTATGCGAATATTCGGATCAGCACAGCGTCCGTTGCCGCGACATATAATTGACTTGTCGATGCACCTACTTAGAATCGTTACAATCGCGTCTTTTGGTTTGGCCACGGGTATCGCCGACGAGCCTGCGGCGAAAATCGATTTCGCGAAAGACGTTCAGCCGATCTTCCGGAAATCGTGCTACGGCTGTCATGGCGAGAAAGCTCAATTGGGCGGACTGCGGCTCGATTCCAAGCAGATCGCTCTATCAAAAGAAATACAGCCCGGCAACGCGGCGAAGAGCGCACTCTACCAGCGCGTGGCCGGCATCGGTGATCAGGCGCGCATGCCAATGGGCGGAAAGTTAGAGCCGCAACAGATCGCGGTTATCAAGAACTGGATCGACCAAGGCGCGAACTGGCCGGACAACATCTCCGCGGCTCCGGTGGAAATCAAGAAGCACTGGGCCTTCATCCCGCCGAAACGTCCCGAACTGCCGGCGGTGAGTAACGCAGCGTGGTGCAGGAACCCGATCGACAACTTCGTGCTCGCGCGGTTGGATAAAGAGGGGCTTGCTCCGTCGCCGGAAGCGGATCGCGTGACGCTATTGCGACGCCTGAGTCTCGATTTGATCGGCCTCCCGCCGACCATCGAAGAAGTGGATGCGTTCCTCAACGACAAGAGCAAGAACGCGTACGAAAAGCAGGTGGACCGGCTGCTGGCATCGCCCCACTACGGTGAACGGTGGGGCCGGCATTGGCTCGATGCAGCGCGCTACGCGGATTCCGACGGTTTTGAAAAGGATAAGCAGCGGTCCGTCTGGTTCTATCGTGACTGGGTGATTAACGCGATGAATCGCGACCTGCCTTACGATCAGTTCATCATTCAGCAGATCGCCGGCGATCAGTTGCCGAACGCCACGCAAGATCAACTCGTGGCCACCGGCTTCTTGCGAAATTCGATGATCAATGAAGAAGGCGGCGTCGATCCCGAACAGTTCCGCATGGAGGCGATGTTCGATCGCATGGAAGCGATCGGCAAAGGGATTCTCGGCGTCACCATTCAGTGCGCCCAATGCCACACGCACAAGTTCGATCCAATTCAGCATGAAGATTATTACCGGATGTTCGCGTTCCTCAACAATTCGCACGAGGCGAACGTTGCCGTCTACACTCCCGAAGAGCAGATGAAACGCGCGGATATCTTCAGCAAGACGAAAGAAATCGAAGCGAGCCTGCAAGAGCGGAATCCGGATTGGCAAACGCGCATGGCCGCCTGGGAAGAGCAGGTGAAGAACGATCAGCCGCAGTGGACGGTTGTGCAGCCGGAAGTGGACGACATTTCGAACGGTGGACAGAAATACCTGCCGATGAAAGACGGCTCGTTTCTCGCCCAGGGTTACGCGCCGACCAAGCATCGGGTGAAGATGACGCTGAAGACGGACGTTCAAAATATCGCCGCGTTCCGTCTCGAGTTGATGAACGATCCGAACCTGCCGCTGGGTGGTCCCGGCCGGTCGATTAAGGGCACCGGCGCACTGACGGAGTTCGAAGTGGAAGCTGCGCCGGCCGATGCGCCCGACAAAGTGACGCGGATCAAAATCGCCAAGGCAACGGCGGACATCAATCTACCCGAGACACCGCTCGATCCGATGTTCAACGACAAGACCAAGAAGGTGCGCGTGACGGGGCCGATTGAATACGCCATCGACGGCAAGGACGAGACGGCCTGGGGTATCGATGCCGGTCCCGGTCTTCGCAATCAGCCGCGAAAAGCGGTGTTCGATGCGGAGGAGCCGATTTCGAATCCGAAGGGCACTATCCTGATCTTTTACTTGAGTCAGAAGCACGGCGGCTGGAACAGCGACGATAACCAGAACAACAACCTCGGCCGTATGCGGCTTTCGATTACGACAGCCGCGAATGCGGTCGCCGATCCTTTGCCATCGAATGCGCGCGAGATTTTGGCGATTCCGCGCGAACAGCGCTCTCCCGCGCAGGTACAGGCTCTATTCAGCTACTGGCGCACCACGGTCCCCGAATGGCGTGACGAGAACGAAACCATCGCGGCGCTTTGGAAACAACACCCGGAAGGCAGTTCGCAACTCGTGCTGGAAGCGCGTGACACTCCGCGGGAAACACACATGCTGCAGCGCGGCGATTTCCTAAAACCTCTGAAAGCGGTCACTCCGGGCGTGCCGGCGTTCCTCAATCCGCTGCCGCCGAACGCACCTCCCACCAGATTGACTTTCGCCAAATGGATGGTGGACAGAAGCGCGCCCACTACCGCGCGCACTATGGTCAATCGCATGTGGCAGTCATACTTCGGAACAGGCATTGTGGCTACCAGCGAAGATTTCGGCACGCAAAGCGAGACGCCGTCACATCCCGAATTGCTCGATTGGCTGGCCGTCGAATTCATGGATCGCGGCTGGAGTCTAAAGACGATGCACCGGTTGATAGTGACATCGGCAACTTATAGAGAGTCGTCGAATGTCACGCCGGATCTTTACGCTCGCGACCCATACAACCGGCTGCTGGCGCGCGGACCCCGCATCCGGGTGGATGCGGAAGTGGTGCGGGACATCTCGTTGGCCGCAAGCGGTCTACTGAATCCGGCAATCGGCGGTCCGAGCGTCTATCCGCCGGCTCCGGACTTTCTGTTTCAACCACCGGTGAGCTATGGGCCGAAGATCTGGAAAGAAGAGACGGGTGCGAATCGATACCGGCGCGCGGTCTACACGTTCCGCTACCGGTCTGTGCCGTACCCGATGCTGCAAACCTTCGACGCCCCGAACGGCGACGCGGCGTGCGTGAGACGTTCGCGGTCGAACACGCCGTTACAGGCGCTAACCACATTGAACGAGCCGCTGTTTATGGAAGCGTCTAAAGCGCTGGCGAAACGAGTACTCGAGGATGGCGGCAAGACGGATGCGCAGCGCCTCACGTACGCATTCCGGCGTTGTGTGTCGCGAATGCCAACACCGCAGGAATCGGCAGAATTGTTAGGGCTGCTAGACCGCCAGACCAAGCGGTTCGCGGACGGCAAATTGAAGTCCGCGGATCTGGCCGGAGAAGACTCGCCACAGCTTGCAGGGTGGACCGTTGTGTCGCGCGTGCTGCTCAATCTGGACGAAACGATTACCAAGGAATAGGCAATGAATTCTCAGAATCCAAAATCGATCGCGCGCCGCTGGTTCTTCGAACAATGCGGCGTCGGCCTGGGAGCGATTGCGCTCGGCCATTTGATGGGCGATCAGGCGCGTGCCGCGACCGCTGCGCCGGTGAGTCCACTGGCGCCGAAGCAGCCGCATTTCCCACCCAAGGCAAAGCGCGTGATATTCCTTTTCATGGCCGGCGCGCCGAGCCATCTGGAGATGTTTGACTACAAGCCGCAGTTGGCCAAATTCGACGGAACGCTGCCGCCACCGGAATTGCTCAAAGGATATCGGGCCGCATTCATCAACCCCAACTCGAAGCTGCTGGGTCCGAAGTTCAAGTTCGCGAAATACGGCCAGAGCGGCGCCGAGCTTTCCGAATTGCTACCGCACCTATCGAACGTTGTGGACGACATCGCCATTGTGAAGTCGATGAACACCGACGCGTTCAATCACGCGCCTGGCCAGTTGCTCATGAATACCGGAACGCAGCAGTTCGGCAGGCCGAGCATGGGCGCATGGGTAACGTACGGATTGGGCAGCGAGTCGCAGGATCTTCCAGCATTCGTTGTCTTCAGCTCCGGGAAGAAAGGGCCAAGCGGCGGCAATTCGTGTTGGGGAAGCGGCTTTTTGCCCACGGTGTATCAGGGCGTGCAATTCAGGGGCAGCGGCGATCCCGTGCTGTACCTCTCGAATCCAAAAGGTGTGGATACAGAACTCCAACGCGACTCGCTCGACTCCGTGCGCCGGCTCGATCAGATGCGGCTCGACACCGTAGGCGATCCGGAAATTGCCACCAGAATCAACTCGTTCGAAATGGCGTTTCGCATGCAATCGAGCGCGCCGGAGTTGATGGATCTTTCCAAGGAACCGAAGCACGTCCTCGAAATGTACGGCGCCGAACCGGGCAAGCCTTCGTTCGCCAACGATTGTCTGCTGGCGCGGCGGTTGGTGGAACGTGGAGTCCGGTTCGTACAGCTTTACCACGAAGCGTGGGACCAGCACAGCGCCCTGGTGAAGGACATCAAGATCAACTGCAAGGATACGGACCAGGCTTGCGCGGCCCTGATTGCAGACCTGAAGCAGCGCGGTATGCTGGACGACACGCTGGTAATCTGGGGCGGCGAATTCGGACGAACGCCGATGGCGCAAGGCGGTGTGGATGGCCGCGATCATCATCCGAATGCGTTCACCATGTGGCTGGCCGGCGGCGGTATAAAACCGGGAATCACTATCGGCGAGAGCGACGAATTGGGCTTCAACGTAGTGAAGGACGGCGTTCACGTGCATGATCTGCACGGGACCCTTCTTCATCTGCTCGGGTTCGATCACACCCGGCTGACTTACAAGTTCCAAGGGCGGAATTTCCGGCTCACCGATGTACACGGCAGTGTGGTGCAGCAACTCCTCGCGTAGAAGAGTGTTCAAGAGGGGATGAATTTCCCTCGAAGGCTGCTGACTCTTGCCTTTCTGCCGATCCTTCCCGTAACGTGGGCTCAGAACTCTCCAGTCATCACGCTGGTGGCGAATGCCGAGGGCGAAAACGCTGTGATCGCCCCGAATACCTGGGTCGAGGTGAAGGGTCAGAATCTGGCCAAGACCGGCGATTCGCGCGTCTGGCAAGGATCGGATTTCGTCAATTACCAGTTGCCCGCCAGCCTTGATGGCGTCAGTGTTACGGTGAACGGCAAGAGCGCCTTCGTCTACTACATCAGCCCAACACAAATCAATATTCTGACGCCACCCGATGCGATGTCGGGCTCGGTGGCCGTACAGGTCAGCAACAACGGTGTTTCCAGCCCGGCTTTCACTGTGCAGGCGAAACCGCTCGCGCCATCGTTTTTTGTGTTCAACGGGGGACCGTACGCCGCTGCAACGCACGCTGACGGAAGCCTGATCGGCCCAACCAGTCTCTATCCCGGTGCGACGACACCCGCCACGCCCGGTGAAATTGTGGTGCTGTACGCCAACGGCTTCGGGCCAACTTCGACGCCACTAGTCAGCGGGTCGAATGTGCAAGGGGGAACTCTTCCGCAACCACCAGCCGTCACAATAGGCGGCCTCCCGGCGGCCGTGCTGTTTGCCGGACTGGTTGCGCCCGGTCAATTTCAATTCAACGTCGTGATTCCACCCGGCGCGCAGAGCGGTGACAACCAGCTAGCGGCAACGTACAATGGCGCGAGTGCAGCACCCGCGGCGCTCATTACTATCCAAGGTTCTGCGCCGCCGGTGTCAGTGACCTTCTACGTCGCGCCGGGCGGCAGCGATTCGTGGAGCGGCCGGCTTCCCGCTCCCAATTCCGCCAAGACGGACGGCCCGTTTGCCACCTTCGAACGTGCTCGCGCAGCGGTGCAGTCCACCAACAAAGCGGGAGTGAGCCAGGTGAGCGTTCAATTCCGCGGGGGCACTTATTATCTTCCTGCTACCGAAATGCTGACTGCCGCCGATTCGGGTTCGGCAACCCTTAAGATTGTCTACCAGAATTATCCAGGCGAAACACCCGTCTTCAGCGGGGGCGTGAGCGTCCAGAACTGGACCAATACAAGCGGCAACATCTGGAAAGCCACGCTGCCTGCGTCCACACAGTATTTCGAGAACCTGTTTTACAACGGCGTGCGGCGGCTCCGGCCTCGCTTGGGCGGCGCTTTAGGCGCGTATTATCGCATCGCGAAAACCGTCTATTTGAATGCACCGGCACCGCCGGCAAAGGCGCCGAATGCCAACTGTTCGGTCTATATCACCGGCAGCGGATGGGAATGTTTCGACCGGTTACAGTACGACCCGGCGGACCCGATTGCGAATACGTGGAAGAACCTCGCCCCAGCCGCAGGCAACCCGTGCGGCGAGCCCACCGGTAATCCGGCGCTGGTTGGCGACATTCAACTAGTGGTTTTCGAACAATTCAGCACGTCGAAGCTACGCATCAGTTGCGTGGATGCGGCGAACCATATCGTTTATCTGACCGGACCAACGGGGATTTCACAAGCCAACTCCAGCGAGGTCGGCTTCATCGCCGGCAACCGATATCTGGTGGAGAACGTTCAGGACCAGCTCACACAGCCCGGGCAGTGGTTTCTGGACCATTCCACGACTCCCTGGACGCTCACTTACCTCGCCAACAACGGCGAAAATCCGAACGACGACAGCATAATCATTCCGCAGTTACCGCAGGTGCTGGTTGCATCGAATCTGCAATACGTCACGTTTCAGGGATTGACGTTCGAGCACGATAATTACACCCTCCCAGTACTCGGACACGTATCGGCGGAGTTGGAGCAGGATGTAGGCGCCGCAGTATCGTTTCAGAACTCTCAGCACATCACGTTCGATTCGGGGAGGGTGACCGAGACTTCGGGTTCAGGCATCGAATTCATCCCCTGCATTAACGGATCATCGCCGGCTTATTGCGTGTCCACGAATATCAACGCGGTCGTCGCCAATAACCTGGTTGAAAATAGCGCTTTTTATGACATTGGCGCGGTGGGTATCCGGATTGGTAACCAGTTTCAGATGGCGGACACCGACGCCAATGTGCCGCAGTCGACTGTTGTTCAGAATAACGTGGTGGAGGGGTATGGGCGGGTCATTCCCGCCGCCTTCGGCATCGGCCAAGGAATGGGCCACGACAATCTTTACACCCATAACGATGTCTACGACGGCTACCACTGCGCCATCTCGACATCCCAGAGCATCAGCGATACGGTCAAGCCGAGCGGGATCGGAAACGCCAATAACGTGATCTCCTTCAATCACGTTTACAACCTGCTGCAGGGGATTATGAACGATGGAGGCTCCATCAGAATTGATGGAGGAAACTCGGTTTTCACGGCAGCGGGCAACAAAATCCTGAACAACAAGATTCATGACGTAACCGACGCGTCCATCATAGATTCCAACGGGTACGGCGGCCACGGAATTTATATGGACGACAACACGGGGCTGGTGGATGTGGAAAACAATCTCGTATATCGCGTCTCCGGATATGCCGTCTACACTCCACACGGTCCGGCCGCGCCTAGCCAAGCCAATACGATCAAGAACAATATTCTTGCGTTCGCGCGCCTTGCAATGATCGCCATGGGTTTCCCCTACGGGAACGGTGTGCCTGCCAGTATCCCGCAGGAATTTGCCGTCACCAACAATCTGTTCTATTTCGACCAGTCCACCAGCTCCAACCCGCCCTTCCGCGTGCAAGGCGGATGCGTTTACAGCGGTGGCGTGGCATACCCCTTATTTCAACAGTTCAGCAGTAACCTCTACTGGCGTACCGACGGCGGGTTCGCCAGCGACAGCAAGGCCTTCCATGTGCAGCCCGCCGCTGGGCCTGGCCCCAATGCGCCCTGTTCCGACGACAAATCGACATGGACGTTCTATACGTTTTCCGCGTGGCAGCAGATGGTGGGCGAAGACGTTCAGAGCGTGGTGCAGAATCCCGGGTTCAACAACCCGGCTTATCCGGCGGACGATTACTCCCTGCCAAAAGGGTCTCCTGGGGTGGGATTCGTGGTCTTCGATCCGAGTAAAGCCGGCCGGTCGAATCCGGTAATCAAACCTCCAGCAGTTGCGGCCACGTTCCCGACCAAAACCTTCAATCCGGCGACGGATTATTAGGCTCCGGTGAAGATCAGATCCACGCGCTGGCTGACGTCCTGCAAATACGCTTTGTCGCCGCCGGAGAGCTCGACGGTCGCCGATCCCTTGTAGCCGATTTCGCCGAGCGCTTTGTAGATCTCCTTCCAGTCGATGTCCCCTTCGCGGAGATTTACCCATTCGGTGACACCCTTCCTGAAACGGAAATCTTTAATATGAAGCTTCACGATCCGCGGGCCGAGTGTACGAATCCAATCCTGCGGGTAGCCGTAGAGGACCACATTGCCAACATCGAAATAAGCTCGTACCCACGGGCTCTGGAACTCGTCGATGTAATGCGCGAACTCTAAGGGACTGAGCAGGAACTTGTTCCAGACTTCCTCGACCGCGATGATGATTTTCAGCTTTTCTGCCAGCGGGATCATGCGCTTGATCCGCTCCTGGGAGCGCACGTAAGCATCGTGATAGCTGGTCTGTGGATTCACCACGGCCGGAACGAGGAGCACCGTGTCCGCGCCATATAACTTCGCGTTATGGAGGCTCGTTTCCATGCCTTTCACGCACTTGGCAACGACTTCGGGATCGCTCGAAGAGAGCGGGTATTTCCAGTGGTCCATGTTCATCACGGAGTGGATGCGGACCTTGGCGGTGTCAGCTGCCTTGCGGATGTCTTCGGCGGTCTTCTCGTCCGGCTCCGTGGGGCACTCTACTTGCTCGAAGCCAACCTCGCGTACGAGATGGAACTTTTCCAGCGGGCTGAGGTCCTTGGGGAGCATGCTCCAGAGCACCGCTTTGTGGATCGGCAGGCGTGTGTTCGTCTGGGCGAGTGCCGGCAGAGCGGCGGCCGCGGCGATGAAATTTCGGCGGGTCATGTTCACTTTGGCTCTACTATACCCAAGTTTCGCGCAAACATGGCCACCCCGCCGCTACCGATCTTGCCCGCCCTTACGAGGAAATGCCGCCTGTTTCTTCCGGCCATTTTTCGGAAACGGCGCAGTAGAAGTGGTAAAGCATGCTAGACAAATCCTACTCGAAGGCGCCCGAGCCCCAATTTCATTTCGCGCACGAAGTCTAGACAACTCTGAAAATGATTGTTACCAGAGCCGGAGCCGGCAGGCTAAAAAAGTTCAAAAAAAAGACTGTTCCAACGGAGGCAGTTGGATGTACAATCGCTGATGTCAATGTAACCGCTTGCGATCCCCATCTGTAGTCTAGATGGCACGACGGAGCCTCTGGAGTGGTTATGCCCAACAAGAAATTACGAAGTGTGAGTGTGGCCGGTAATCTGTTCCTGACCCTCGTGGCGCTCGGAAGCGCACCGGCAATGCATGCGCAAGCAGTCTCCATCGCATCCGTGACCGGTCGTGTCGCGGACGCACAAGGCGCTTTGATAAGCGGCGCTCAGATCAAGATGACCGGCGTCGATACCGGCGCGGTCTACAACGCGGTCACCAACTCGGATGGCATCTACACAATCCCAAGTGTGCCGATCGGCCCCTACACGCTCCAAGCCACTGTTTCCGGATTTCAAACGTATGTGCAGAGTGGCATTTTTCTGAGAGTCAACGACTACGTGCAGATCAATATCACCATGAGCGTGGGCGCCGTGTCGGAAAAGGTCGAGGTACACGCCAACGCCGGCATGGTGGAGACCCAGCAAAATACAATTTCTCAAGTCGTCGACCAACAGCGCATCGTTGATCTGCCGCTCAATGGCCGCGATCCCACTCAGCTCATTACGATCTCCGGTGCATCCGTCAATCACAGCGATGGAACCAACACCGGCAGTAAAAGTTTCTTCAGTTCACAATCCATTTCCATCGCCGGTAGCGCTGGGAACGCCACCAACTACCTGCTCGATGGCGGAGACAACAACGACAGCTTTACCAACGTAAACATGCCGTTTCCCTTTCCCGATGCACTGGCCGAATTTAGCGTCGAAACCAGCACTCTGCCCGCCCGCAACGGCCTGCATCCGGGTGGCGTCGTCAATGCGGTCACCAAGTCCGGCTCGAATCGATGGCATGGCGACCTCTTTGAGTTCCTACGCAATGGGGACGTAAACGCGATCAACTATTTTGCACCGAAGCAAGACAGCCTGAAAAGAAATCAATTCGGCGGCACGTTCGGAGGCAGGATCATTCGTGACAAGCTCTTCTTCTTCGGTGGATTTCAACAGTCCGATATTCGCCAGGATCCATCCGCGAGCAACGCCTTCGTACCCACTGCGGCAGCGCTTGGAGGCGACTTCAGCGTGCTCGACGGCCCCGGTTGCCAGGCGAAGGGTGTTACTCGCGTTGTGAACGATCCGACCACCGGTCTCCCGTTGCCAAACAACCAGATCAGCCCAACACGCTTCGATCCTGCGGCGGTCGCGCTCGCCAAATATTTACCCCAGACGCTGAACCCGTGCGGCAAAGTTTCGTATGGTATCCCTGTACAATCCAACGAAAGCCAGTACGTGGGACGCGTCGACTGGATCATCAACCCCAAACATTCCATCTACGGACGGTATCTTCTGGATGACTACACTCTCGCCGCGTTCTTCGATCCTCACGACATCCTGGTTACCTCAACGTCCGGAAACTCGGAACGTGCCCAGACCTTCGTTCTCGGCTACACCAATACCATAAATTCATCCACGGTGAACTCCGCCCATTTCACGTTCGGGCGCGTGCGCAACAACCGGGGCCCCAATACGAGCGGAGTCAATGCCGCCGCGCTTGGAGCCACAAACCTCTACCAGGGCACGGGGGATTTCTTACAGGTAGCCGTCAACAATGGCGGATTCGCCGTGGGTTGCGGCACCTGTGCGCTGGGGATTTTCAACATCACTAGCTACCAGGGCGCCGACGATATGGATGTCCTGCTCGGCAAACACCAGCTTGCGTTCGGCGTAGACCTGATCAGAACACGGGACACCCAGAACAATCACTATCAAGACGACGGAGTGTTCAATTTCTCGGGGCAGTATAGCAACGATCCGTTGTTGGACTTCCTTACGGGCAAGATGAATTCCTTCAGTCAGAGCGGTCCGCAGCTCAATGATCTCCGCCAGACCGTGTTTGGGCTTTATGTGCAGGACACCTATCATATGACTTCCAAAGTGGTGGTCAATCTAGGTCTGCGTTGGGAGCCCATGCTGCCGCTCTACGATCACTTTAATCGAGGCAGCACCTTTTCCCAAGCGGCTTTTAATGCAGGCCAGGTCAGTCAGGTCTACGTGAATGCGCCTGTCGGATCTCTCTTCTATGGCGACCCGGGCATCTCAAAATCCTTCACTGACAAAAGGCTTGCAAACTTCTCGCCTCGTCTTGGCATCGTCTACAACCCGGACGGCAGGGGCAGGACGACCTTCCGCGCTGGCGCGGGACTCCTCTACGACTCGGTCGGGACCTTCATCCCCTACCGAATGGTCGCTCAAAATCCGCCCTTCGGCCCTCAGGTTACCCTCACCAATGGCCCTTACCAGTTCAGCAATCCATGGGCGACTGTACCGGGGGGCAATCCGTTCCCGCTCCCTGCGCCGGGCAAAAATGTGGCCTTCCCACTGGCCAACGCGGAGGTGTTTTTACCTCCGAATATCCATTCCCCGAATATCTCGCAATGGAATGCCAGCGTACAGCACCTGTTCAGCGACAACTGGATATTTTCCGCCTCTTACCTTGGCAACAGGACGTCCCACTTGTGGATAGGGAATGAGATCAACCCGGCCGTTTATATCCCCGGCACTTGCGCAGGTAAGCCCTGCTCATCCACCAGCAACACTCAGGCAAGACGTGTGTTGTCCCTGGCAAACCCCTCTGCCGGCCAATACTATTCCCAAATGACCATAGCCGATGACGGCATCGGAGCGAACTACAACGCGCTGCTCACATCCATTGACCATCGTTTTGCGCACAACTACACGTTCCTTGCGAATTACACATGGTCGAAATGCCTGGGTATTGCCCCGATGTCTTCCTTGGGCACAGGCGTAATTCAAAATCCCTACAACGTGCGTGGCGACTACGGTCCTTGCACGTACGACGTGCCACAGCTCTTCAACGCAAGCATCGTCTACTCAAGCCAGTTCGGGCATGGCGGCCTGGTGTCACATCTTCTAAGCAATTGGACCATCGCACCTCTCGTGCGCTACCAGAGCGGATTGCCGGTAAATCCCGTATCCGGAAAAGACAATTCGCTTACGGGTGTTGGCAATGACCGGCCCAACGTAATCGCTAACACGATGTATACCGGTGCGAGTCATGGTCTGTTCTATCAATACGTGAATCCGAATCTCTACACTGCCAACCCGACGGGTACGTTTGGTGACGCGAGTCACAACAGCTTGCGTGGTCCAGGGTATTTCGACGTCGACTTGGCGATCAGCCGCGAGTTCAAATTACGTGAGTGGATGACGCTCCGCGCGCGGGTGGAAGCATTCAACGCGCTGAACCATCCGAATTTCAACGGGCCGGTTTCGAATATTTCTGCCAGCAATTTCGGGCAGATCACCACCGCGTCCGATCCGCGCATCATGCAGGCATCTATGAAGCTGGTCTTCTAAATCAGCCTGGTGGCCAGGGCCGCGACCGTGCCACGGAAATGCCGCGTGTTTCGTTTGGCCACTTCCCGGAAACGGCGCAGTAGAAATGATAAAGCGAGCCCTGGTGAAAGATCACGCCCGGCTTGTGCGCGAACGTTGAGTCGACCGAACCAGGCGGACCGGTGTCGATCAGAATTTCGTCGGTCTTCACCGGATGGAACGGGTCGCCGCCCAAAGCCAGCAAGTCGCGGGCTTTGCCTTTCCTGTCGAAGCCGTAATAGAAAAAGACCCAGCGCTTGCCGTCAACAAGCACGCAAGGGTCACTCGCAAAGCGCTCGTCCGGACTCCCCGGCGCGCCGGTGGGGATAATCGGATTTTGTTCCCGGCGCTTCCAGCTCTCTAAGTCAGCGGATGTCGCCACACCAGTCTGCTCGAGCCATCCGCCGCCTTTTTCGCGCGGCCGGGTCTTCGTCTTGGCGTTGTAGAACAAATAATACGTGCCGTTGTGCTCCACGAGGCATGGCTTGTACAGGCCGCCGTTTTCCCAATCGGCGCCATCTTCGGGACGCAGGCACGGAGCGTCAATTTCCCAATGCATCAGGTCGGCGCTCCAGCACAGCCCTATCACGGCCGGTCCTTCCTCGAGACCCGCATTGGGATAGGCATGATAGACGCCCAGGAAGCGCCCCCGAATCTTCTTCAGTTCGCCTGCGGAGCGCAGCTTGTTCTCGCGCACAATCCAGTTCATCGCAATGTTGTATCGCGTCACCGGAGACGCCGGATCGCGGTGCAGAATACATCCTTCCTTTTGCCAATCGATCAGATTGGTGGATGAAGCGAGTCCAGTTTGATAGCCTGTACCATCCCAGCCCACGTAGGTCATGCGGAAGCGATCACCATGGTGAAACACAAACGGGCAGTCGACAGTCCTGCTGTCGAAAGCGCCAGGCTCGGAGGATGCCGCCAGCACGAGCTTGCCGTATTTATAGGGTGTCCGATAAGCCGCGCCCGGGTTTGGCGCAGCCGACGCAACAGAACAGGCCGCGGCGAGAAAACCGCGTCGCGTGATAAGCGTTGAGAATTTCACGCGGGTCTCGTCTTCAACGCCGCCGACGGCATATTGCCCGGCAGGTCGAGCGGATAGATCAGGTTCACATTCTTTGGCGTCAGGAGCTGGTGTTTGACAAAAGTCGCGGGGGGCACCGGCTTGTGTTCGAGCAGGTTCAAAGCCAGCGGCATCAATTCGTCGCCATATCGCTCCGGGAAGTACGCGACGGTGCCAATGAGGCGCGTGCCTGCGCGGCGCAGTTCATTGCGGGCTTCGCGGATGGCGTTCTGCCCGACGACGGCGCAAAGCTGCCCCGCGCCGGCCTCTTCGAAGGCGCGCAACGCGGCCAGCGCACACATATCGTTGACGGTGCCGACCAGCGTCCGGCGTCGAGGAGAACGATGCAGTGAGCGCCGCACCACGGAGAAAATCTGATCGAAATCGCCCTTGCCATCCAGGCGCGACACCGGCGAATCGGCAATATGTGGCAACTCGGCGCGCAGGCCATCCTGAATGCCGGTGATGCGAAGCGCAGGCAGCGGACCCGCAATCGGCAATTCGAGAAGCATCACATGCTCGACCGCACCGTCCCAGTTCTCTTTAGCCCACCTGCCCAAAGCGCGGCCCGCAATCAAGCCTGCCTGATAATTGTTCGCGCCAAAATAAATCGCGCCTGGATGCGGAATTTCGATAGCGATCACAGGAATTCGCGCCTCCAGAAATTTGGAGGCGATGATGGGTGCCACGCGCTCGTAAGTCTGAAATTCCAGCACCAGATCCACTCGTCCCTTCACCAGCAAATCGGCGTTGCGCAGAGCTTCCTTGGGGCTGTAGCGGTTGTTCACCATGATGAGATCGACGCGTTCCCTTGTCGCGGCGCTATGCAGGCTTTCTGAAACTCCGCGCGAGAATTCAGAATCGGTTTGGGCGGCAAAACCCAATCGATAGCGCCGGCCAGGCGCCGGAGGAAAGGGACATCGATAGACCCCGCGTGCGGTCCGCTCCAGCAGGCCGCCATGCACCAGGCTTTGCAGCAGCCGGAAGGCGGTGGTGCGGCTCAAGCGAGTTCGCCCGGTGACGTCCGCCAGTTGCAGTTCCTCTCCTTCGCGCCGGAAGGCTTTGATGATGTCGCAGGCCCGAACGACGGCCTGCACGTGCCCCGCATTTCTAGTCATAGCCGCTCCCTCAGATTCCGCATGGTGGAATCCAGCCGGTACCGGTCATCCCTCCCGGCTCACCCTAATCTCACGTGACACGATTATTACCGTTCCACAATGCAGAATCAAGAACTACTTGTGCGATTCTGTGCGCCGAGGTGCCCCGCCGTGGAAAAATGGAGTGGACCATGACTGTCTCGCGGCGAACTTTTCTGGGAAGCGCAGCCGCGTTGGCCGTTTCCGCGCGGGCGGCGGGAAGTAGCTCCCGGCGCGTGCGACTCAGGGAGTTCGCCTATCCGCAGGTCAAGCTGACGGGTGGCCCGCTCGCGGCCATGTACGAGCGCACTCATGCGCATTTTCTAAAGCTCGATGAAGACCGGCTGCTCAAAGTCTATCGCCAGCGCGTTGGATTTCCGGCCCCAGGAGCGGACATGGGTGGATGGTATGACGCCGATGGCTTCGTTCCCGGACATCTAATCGGCCAGTTCATCTCCGGGCTCTCGCGCATCTATGCCAACACGGGCGATCCGGAAGCCGCGGCCAAAGCACGGCGTCTTGTGCAAGGTTATGCAGCTACCTTTGAAAAGGACGGCAATCCATACGCAAGTTCGAAAGGGTCGACCACCTGGCCTTGCTATATCCTCGACAAATACGAGATCGGTCTGCTCGATGCAGCGACGCTCGCGGGCATTGATGAGGCACGCACTCTTCTGCCGCGCGTAATTGAACGCGCTATCCGGTTCATTCCGGATCATACGTACGATCGCACGCCCGATAGTCCCAAACAGGCCCCTTACGACGAGCCCTACATCCTGCCCGAAAATCTCTTCAAAACCTATCAGCTCACCGGCCAGAAGCGATTCTACGACATGGCAAAGCTGTACCTGCTCGACAAAGAGCTCTTCGATCCGCTATCCGAGGGGAAGAACATCCTGCCGGGAAAACACGGCTACAGTCATGTGATCGCATTGAGCTCCGGCGCAAAAGCATATGAACTGCTGGGAGACGAAAAGTACCTGCGCGCGATCCGCAACGCCTGGGACATGATCGAACAGACGCAGGAGTACGCGTCGGGAGCGTGGGCGCCGAAGGAAACTTTCGTCAAACCGAACTCCGGTGAATTGGCGGACAGTCTGATTACCACCCGCGACCATTTCGAAACGCCCTGCTGCTTCTATGCTCACGCCAAGCTCGCGCGCTACCTGACGAGCTTTACAGGAGAGTCCCGATATGGCGATGGCCTCGAGTGTGTCCTGCTCAATACCATCCTGGGCGCACTCGATCCGGATGACGATGGCGGTTACTTCTACTACTCCGATTACCAGGCCGGCGCAAAGAAAACCTACTACAAGCGAAAGTGGCCCTGTTGCGCCGGGACACTGATTCAATCGGTCGCGGACTATCCGATTAACTTGTATTTCGAGGATGCGAGCGGCATTTACCTGAACTTGTATGCGGCGAGCGAAGTGCGTTGGACGGTGAACAACATTGGTGTGAAGCTCATCCAAAAGACGGCGTACCCGGAGTCCGAGCACATCGAGGTGCGGATCGAACCGGATGCACCAGTTGAATGCGCGATCCATTTACGAATTCCCAGGTGGCTCGACCGTCCGGCGCAACTTTCGGTGAATGGCAAGGCCGTTTCAGAGACCGTCGCGCGCGGCACTTACGCTACACTCCGCCGCCGCTGGCGCAAGAACGACACCATCGACCTGACGCTGCCATTTTCGTTCCGCACGGTACCCATCGACCGGCAAAATCCCAACATCTTCGGAGTGATGCGAGGGCCCGTGATGTTGGCCGCGATCAATCCGCCTGAGCGGCTAGCCGCAACCGCCGGAGCGTTGACAAAGATGGATCAGGTGCCCGGCAAACCCCTGGAGTTCGATTGCCAGACCAGCGCGGGGAAGGTTCGGATGCGGCCGTTCTACCAGGTACAACGCGAGCCATACAGCGGTTACTTCCATCGGACGGTACCGGCATGATGGAACACCTAATTCGAGCGCGCTATTGGATCGAGACTGCTTTCCCGGTGGAGAAAGCCGCAGAGACCATGGCCGGGGAGCAATCGACCGGCACGTTCACCCGTGTGCCGGGAGAGACGGATGAGTTACGCGAACAGCATGGGGCGCGAGTGGAGAGCATTCGCGAGTTGGAGTCCGCTAGCACGCCCTCGCTTCCCGGCGCATACGCCCCGCCGAACAACAAGCCGCCGGTCTATCGCCGAGCCGAAGTGGAACTATCATGGCCGCTCTCGAATCTTGGGCCCTCTCTGCCCAATCTCGTGGCCACTGTCGCCGGGAATTTGTGGGAGCTCAACCCGTTCTCCGGACTACGGCTGCTCGACCTCCACTTGCCGCCCGAATTCCTGAACCGCTACTGCGGGCCGCAATTCGGCGTGGCGGGCACGCGGCGTCTTAGCGGCGTATATGACCGGCCGCTGATCGGAACAATTATCAAACCCAGCGTGGGCCTCACCCCAGCAGCTACCGCGGAACTCGCCGGTAAGCTGGCCGAAGGCGGAATCGATTTCATCAAAGACGATGAATTGCAAGCGGACGGTCCGCACTGCGCGTTCACGGAACGGCTATCGGCGGTGATGGCCATACTTCGCGACCACGCCGCCCGCACCGGCAAAATGGTGATGTACGCCGCCAACATCACGGGAGAAATCGACGAGATGCTGCAGCGGCATGACCAACTGGTAGCGGCCGGCGGAACTTGCGTCATGGTAAGCATCCACAGTATCGGCCTACCAGCGCTGGTAGCGTTGCGGCGTCACGCAGCGGTCGCAATCCACGGGCATCGCAACGGCTGGGGCCTTTTCGGTAGATCGCCCGCTATCGGTATCAGCTTCGTGGCCTGGCAAAAGCTCTGGCGTCTCGCGGGCATCGATCATCTACACACCAACGGCATCGCTAATAAGTTCTGTGAGCCTGACGATTCGGTCATCGCCTCGGCGCGCGAGTGTCTGCGCCCAATGTTTGAAGGTCCGGGCAAAGGCTGCGAGATCATGCCGGTATTTTCTTCCGGCCAGACCGCGCGCCAGGCGCCCCCGACGTATGCCGGATTGGGCAGCACCGACCTGATCTACGCAGCAGGCGGCGGGATCATGGCGCATCCGGGAGGAATCGAAGCCGGCGTTCGCAGCTTGCACGAAGCATGGCAGGCGGCCGTCGAAGGTATTCCGCTGGAAACCTACGCAGCCACGCACCCGGATTTGTGGGCCGCGCTTCAGAGATTTTGAGGACAAGTTGCCATGGGCATAACGATCGCATACATTCATACCAGTCACGTGTTGATCCCTCTCTTCACAGGGCTCTCGAAGCAGGAGTTGCCGGACGTCGAACAATTCCACATGGTCGACGAAAGCCTCATCAAGAACACGATCCGCTCGCAGGAGCTTACCAGGACGACCGTGCGGCGCGTCCTAGCCATGGTGCAATCGGCGCGCGATGGCGGCGCGGACGCCGTGATGGTGACCTGTTCCTCCATCGGCGCAGCTGCTTCTATGGCCGCCCGACTATTCGATTTTCCGGTCATCCGTGTGGATGAAGCGATGGCCGAGCAAGCCGTGTGGACCGGCCGCCGGATCGGCGTAGCGGCGACCCTTCGGACCACGCTCGAACCCACGGTGGCCCTGCTGGAGGAAAAGGCCATAGCCGCAAGCCGCGACGTGGACATAACGAAAGTGCTCTGCGAGGGAGCGTTCGAAGCGGTGCTCTCGGGGGACACGGCGACTCACGATCGCATCCTCACGGAATCGCTGACCCGTATTGCCAGCGCGGTGGACGTCGTGGTCCTCGCACAAGCCTCAATGGCGCGAGTGGTGGCGCAGTTGCCGGAGAATCCAGGCCGCGTGCCCATCCTGGCCAGTCCCGAATTAGCCGTCAGACGCGCACGCTCCATATTGTTTCCAGAACGGGCCGCGGTTTTGAACTGAGGCCGATTTGAAAAAGCGGCATGGCGTTCTCGGTTTCCTGGTTTCGCTTTCGATCCTCACGTTTCTCGACCGGCTCTCCATCGCGGTCGCCGGACCGCGCATTCAGGATGAACTGCAAATACGCTCCGAGCAATGGGGATGGGTGCTGGGCGCCTTCGCGTTGGCGTACGGAATTTTTGAAATCCCGTCGGGCGCGTCAGGAGACCGCTTCGGACAGCGGCGCGTGCTTACGCGAATTGTCGTCTGGTGGTCGGCATTCATGGGAGCTACTGCCGCGGTCACCGGTTTCTCCCAACTCGTAGTGACCCAGTTTCTATTCGGTGCGGGAGAGGCGGGCGCATATCCCAATGCTTCCGGCGTAATCGCCCGCTGGTTCCCCAAATCAGAAAGGGCACGCGCGCAAGGCGCCGTGTGGGCGGCCAGTCGCGTCGGCGGAGCGCTCTCCCCGTTGCTGGTGATTCCGTTGCTCCACGCGGTCGGTTGGCGAGGTATGTTCTACGGGTTCGCAGCTTTGGGTTTGATCTGGGCCGTGCTCTGGCGTCGTTGGTTTCACGACCGCCCAGCCGGGCAGCCGGGTATTAGCAGCGTGGAATTGACGGAAATCGGTCCCGTCTCACCGGCCACGCCCCGCGACGGCATGTGGCGCGTCTTGCTTCACAGCCGCCAAGCCTGGCTCCTGATCGCGATGTATTGGTGTTACGTCTGGGGATCGTGGTTCTACTTTTCCTGGTTTCCAACATACCTTGTGCGAGGAGGCGGATTCAGCGAAAAAGAAATGGGTCTCGCTTCCTCACTGCCGTTTGTTTGCGGTTGCGCGGGCAACTTGACCGGCGGCTGGCTCAGCGACCGGCTCGCCTCACGCTTCGGACTCAAAATCGCACGCTGCGGCCTGGCCTCGTCAAGCCTTGCAGTATCTTCGCTGCTGATTTTTTCGTTAGCTTTCGCGAAAGAAAAGGCGGTGGTGGCCATCCTTGCATCGCTCGGTCTCGGCGTACTCGATTTGATGCTTCCGGCCGCATGGTCGCTATGTATCGACCTGGGGAGAGCGCACGCGGGAGTCCTCAGCGGGGCGATGAACGGGGCCGGAATGACCGGCGGCTTCATCTGCACGCTGGTGTTTGGATACCTCGTACGGTCGTCCGGCGGCTACCGCGCACCGCTGTGCGTGATCGCATCAATGGTGATGGCGAGCGCTATCTTGTTCGCGTTCATCAATCCCGCCAAGCCGGTATGGAAGGAGGAGAACGTACTTCCGCTGTCCGACTCTGTTGTTTGCGGAGAGCCGACGTGAACAAACTTCTGTTCACGTATTATGGCGACGACTTCACCGGTTCCACAGACGCGCTGGAGGCATTGGCCGCCAACGGGGTCCGCACCGCTCTGTTCCTCGGAACGCCAGACCAGCGCGATCTCGAAGAGTTCGCGGGATATCGGGCAATCGGCATCGCCGGGGAAAGCCGCAGCCGCGACCCGGAATGGATGGAGCAGTTTCTGCCCGAGAAATTCCGATGGCTTCGTTCCCTGGGAGCGCCCATTTGCCAGTACAAAGTTTGTTCAACGTTCGATAGCTCTCCGCAAATCGGGAACATCGGAGTGGCGATGCGGATCGGCCGTGAAGTATTCGACAGCAAGTGCGTCCCGGTGGTCGTGGCCGCGCCGCATCTCGGCCGGTACGTTCTTTTCGGACATCTTTTCGCGGCCGCTGGAGGCGATGAGGTACACCGGATCGACCGCCATCCGACGATGCAGCGTCACCCGATCACGCCCATGCACGAGAGCGATCTTCGAATCCATCTGGCCAAACAGGCTCCCGCCGCCATCGAACTTCTCGACATCCTGGCGCTGACCGGAGGAAATGCTTCAACGGCAATGGAGCGCCTTGTTTTAAACAATCCAACGATTATCTTGTTCGATGGTCTGAACCACCGGTCCGGACTCGAAACCGGGAGGTTGTTGTGGATTAACCGCAAGGAACATCCGTTCGTGGCCGGCAGCTCGGGTTTGACGCATGATCTCATCCTCCACTGGCGCGAAGCAGGTCTCATCCCGGCATCATTTTCACCCGCCGAAGCGCGGCCAACCGATCGCATCATCGTGGTCAGCGGCAGCTGTTCGCCTATGACGGAAATGCAGATTAACTGTGCGATGCAGACTGGCTTTGAAGGACTTCACACCGCGGGCCTTGCCGCAAATGAGCTACTCGACCAGGGCGTGGATGTGCTCGCGCGAGGGCGAAGCCTGGTCGTTTATTCGGCTCTGGGTCCACAGAAGTTGGGTGGATCGCTCGCGGGTGAGGCCCTCGGACGTTATCTCGGAACCGTTTTGCGCGAACTGGTATCGAAAACGGGTGTGCGCCGCGCCGTAATTGCGGGAGGCGACACCGCCAGCCACGCAGCGAGCCAGCTCGGCATTCACGCGCTGACCTTCGCCGCCGTCATGGCCCCTGGCGCACCTCTGTGCCGCGCGCATTCCAACGATCCTTTAATGGACGGCCTGGAACTGGTGCTCAAAGGCGGACAGGTAGGCGGCAACGACTTTTTCGAAAAAGTGTTGAAAGGACGGACATGAAAGGAATCACGTTGCTCGGCGCGGGCGGCAAGATGGGCTGCCGCATCGCGGATAATCTTCGAAAGACGGACTGGGACGTGCGGTATGTGGAGGTGAGCGAGCGCGGACGCGCGGCGCTGGCCGATCGCGGACTGAAAACGGTACCAGTCGAACAAGCGCTCGCCGCAAGCGGCGTCGTGATTCTGGCTCTCCCGGACAACCGCATCCGTGAGGTGACCGCCTCCCTCGAGTCCAAATTCCAGCCGGGAACCATGCTCATTGCTCTAGATATCGCGGCGCCTCTAGCGGGCGATCTGCCGAAACGCGACGATCTCATCTACTTCGCGGCGCATCCATGTCATCCGTCGGTCTTCGGATGGGAGACCGATCCGGCCGCCCAAAAAGATTTCTTCGGCGGAACGGCAGCGAAGCAGAACATTGTTTGCGGGCTGGTTCAAGGCCCGGAGGAGGCGTACGCAGCAGGCGAGTTGATCGCACGCACGATCTACGCGCCGGTCGGAGAAGCGCATCGCTGCACAGCGGAACAAATGGCAATTCTCGAGCCCGTGCTTTCCGAAACAGTGCTGGGAACATGCCTGACGATCATAGGCGAGGCGATGGATGAAGCCGTGCGAAGAGGCGTCCCCGAGGCTGCGGCGCGCGACTTCCTGCTGGGCCATCTGAAAGTGGAACTGGGGATTATATTCCGGCTCTTCCCGGGCGCGACATTCTCCGATGGCGCGCTGAAAGCGATCGATGATGCAAAGCGAGTCCTGTTTCAGCCCGATTGGAAGAGGGTGTTCGAAAGGGATCAATGGATGGAGAGCATTCGCCGGATTACAGCGCCGCCCCGCTGACCGCCTCAGAGTTCCGCATCGTGGAAAAGTCGTGCCGGTCGCTATCAACGCACATGTGACCCGCGCCTCGGCCCGGCCATCCATGCATTCCGCAGCATGGAATTTCATCAGCGCACATCTTTTATAGGCTCGGATTCCCTCCAGCGGTTATAACTTTGAACAGTTGCTGTGGTTTGGGCTGCTCAGGGGCGCCCCGCGTGGAATCGCCGCGTGAGGAGACTATGATGTCTAAGTTTTGGTTAGCGTTTTGGTTAGCGATGTCGCTCATTGGGTTTACCGTGCTGCCCGCGGCCGCGCAGACCGTCAGCGGCACAATTACGGGAACAGTCGTTGACCCAAGCTCTCTGGCAGTCGTCAACGCTACAGTCACGCTACGCAGCGAAGACAGGCACGTCGAGCAGACCCAGACCACCGGTGTCACCGGCGATTTCGTCTTCACAGCCGTACTGCCCGGCCGCTACACATTGATCGCCCGGATGACAGGTTTCAAGACCGTTGAAAAACAGAATCTCAACATAACCGCAGCCGAGCGGCTTTCCGCGGGACAGCTCACACTGCCGCTCGGCGAAACCACGGAATCGGTGACGGTGGATGCCGCAGGCACGCCGGTCCAGGTAAATAGCGACGAGCGCTCCGGCTTGCTGACGACAGACCAGATGAGCACGCTAATGGCAAGAGGGCGCGACTTCCTCTCCCTGCTGCGAGTATTGCCGGGCGTAGTACCCTCCGCTTCCGGCGACGTCGATGCCATCGGAACCAGAGCCGCCTATCCCAACGCACAAGGCATGCGCATCAGCTATCCCTCCGTAACCATCGACGGAGTCACGAACAACGACCTCGGCAGCTCGCAAACCACACCGACGCCCGTGAACATGGACGCCGTCGGCGAGGTGAAAGTGCTCATGAACAACTACCAGGCCGAGTATGGCCGCACCGCCGGCGTGCTGGTTCAGGCCGTGGTGAAATCCGGTTCGAGCCAACTCCATGGCAGCGGATATTATTACAAGCGCAACGAGGAATTCAACGCCAACAATTTCTTCGCCAACAAGGCCGGGACGGCGATCCCTCGCTATCGATTCAACACTTGGGGATACAATTTTGGCGGGCCTGTGTACATTCCAAAGGTCTACCCTCACAAGGACAAGCTGTTTTTCTTTTTCTCCCAGGAGATTCTGCCCACCAGCACCCCGCAAAATATCGTACAGGTGAACGTGCCTACGCAGGCGCAACGAAACGGCGATTTCTCAGGCCTTTCCACTTCCATTCGAGACCCGCTCTCAGGAAATCCATTCCCTGGAAACATCGTTCCGCCGAACCGGATCGACTCTAACGGACAAAAGCTGCTTTCCGTATTTCCGCTACCGAACTCGACACAGGCCAACGGCAACTTCATCTTCCAGGAGGTGATCCCAGCCACGCGATTCGACGAGGTCTACCGCGTAGACTACAACATCAACGACAAGACCAGGCTGTACGTGCGAGGTCTCAATTTTCGGTTGAAACAGTCCGGCTACAATATCGGCGGCGGTGGCAGCGGTGCGCCGTGGGGTGAACTGAAGACAACCAACACGTTCTCCGACGATGGCGGTGTGGTGAACGTGACCCGTACTTTTAGCCCGACGCTGGTGAATGAGACGTCGTTCGGCGTCCACCACAGCGTTCAATCCATCTTTCCCTACGACCAGGCATCCATCGGAAAGGTGAGCAAGACGGCACTGGGCATCACCCTGCCGCAGTTTTATCCGCAGTTGAATGCGCTCAACCTGATCCCATGGATGTCCTTCGGCGGCATCACGAACGCGGCGAGCACCACTTGGGATAGCCGCTTTCCCACCAAGAGCGCCGACACCATCTTCGATCTGACGAACAACATCACGAAGGTCTGGGCCACTCATACCTTCAAAGCCGGAATCTACCTGGAACGCCCACGGTATTTCAGCGGCGACCGCGGAACCAATTGGGGCCAATTCGATTTTTCGAGTGACGTCAACAACCCGCTGGATAGCCGTTACGCCTACTCGAATGCGCTTCTCGGCGTGTATCGCTCCTATCAGGAAAGCAATACGCGCGTCGAGACCAATGGCCGCGCCATTACATTCGACTGGTTCCTGCAAGACACCTGGAAGGTCACTCGAAGGCTGACACTCGATTACGGCGTCCGATTCTCCTACTACACACCTTACTCGGACAAAAACAACCAGGCGTCCAGCTTCCAACCCGACAAGTACAGCAGTACCCAGGCGCCCCGCCTCTACTATCCGGCGCTGAACGCGAGCGGACAGCGCATCGGGGTCGATCGGGTGACGGGAGCCACGGTGCCTGCACTGCTCATCGGCGCGTTCGTCCCAGGCACAGGCAACACCGCCAACGGAATGGTCCAGGAAGGCGGACCGGGTGTACCCAGCGGGCTCATGAACCATCAAGGTATCCTGCTCGGACCCCGCGTCGGATTTGCCTACGACCTGTTCGGCAACGGAAAAACCGCATTGCGCGGCGGGATCGGCATCGTGTACAACGAACGCGAGCGCGTTCTACTGCTCGACGTAGCGCAGACGCCGCCGATTCAGTACACGCCAATCAATTATTACGGCTCCTTCAGCACTCTGCTTCAGAGTTCTGGAAACTTGTCACCGTCCGCGACAGCGGGTTTGTCCTTGCCAGGCAAGGTGCCGACGGTTTTCACCTACAGCTTCGGCATTCAAAGGGACCTCGGCTTCAAGACCGTCCTGGACATCGCCTATGTGGCGACTCTGGGGCGCCACTTGCTGCAGGAGCGCAACATCAATACGTTGCCTTATGGCGCGCACTTCCTCCCGTCGAGCCTCGATTCGACAACCGGCAAACCGCTGTCCGACATATTCCTGGCGCCCTATTCCGGCTACTCGACCATTCAGATTGATGAGTACGCGAGCAATTCGAGCTACCACTCCATGCAGCTTCAGGTCAATCGCCGTTTTGCCCACGGCCTTCAACTGGGCAGCTCATGGACGTGGTCGAAGTCCATGGACTACGTCAGCAACGATTTCGCAGCAGTGGCCGACATTGTCCCCACAAAAATCTGGAATTACGGCAAGTCGGATTTCGATCGGACGCACGTCGTCCAAGTGAGCTGGACGTACGACATCCCCGCGGCAACCACGTTGGTGAAGAATGCGGTGGTGGGTGCGATCGCCGACCACTGGCAGCTTTCCGGCATCGCGTCATTTATCAGCGGAGCTCCGTCCGGAGTCAGCTTCACGGCATTGAACGGCGTCGACATTCCCGGCGGTGGTGATGGCGTGAGGCCGCTGGTTTTGTCCAATCCGATTCTTTCGAAAGACCAACGCACCTTGACCCAATACTTCAATACAAGTGTATTCGCCGTACCCGCGGTAGGCACCCCGGGCAATGCCCCCAGAGACGTCTTTCGAGGACCGGGGATCAACAATTTCGACATGTCGGTCTTCAAAAACATCCCGGTTTTCCGTGAAAGGGCCCGCTTCCAGTTGCGCTTCGAAGCCTACAACGCGTTTAACCACACGCAGTTCTCTGGCGTGAATAGTTCGGCCCAATTCAACACCGTGACTGGAGCACAGACTAACGCTGCTTTCGGCAGTGTGACGTCCGCACGCACCGCTCGTGTAGGACAGGCTTCGCTACGCGTCATCTTTTAGCTTCCGCTCCTCGAGGTAGTGAACCTGCCAAGTATCGCGGCGACTCGTCCCACGCTTGCTAAGGGCATGGGCATTTCGGCGTCCATACGGCTGCTGACCGTCAGGACTACGGTGTTCTCAAATCTTGTGTACTCGATATCCACGGCAGCCAAATAAGCACGTTTTCGTATGTTACACTCTTGCTTCGGAACAAGTCCCCCCAAATGGATTCTTTGGACCACATGAATTCTTTGGAGTTGGAAAAACTCAGACCGAAGTTGCGTTTCAGAGTTGCCTACGAGCTCGGCTTCGCCTGCCCGGACATCGATGATGTAGTGCAGGAGACACTTCGCCGCTACCTCGACTCCGTTCGCACCGGCGGACTCCGTAACCCTGAAGCGGCCGGAGCGTTCCTGAACGGGATCTGCCGGAATGTGATCTCCGAGTTCAGGCGCCGAATGTTTCGAGACGTTCCTATGCCCGAAGTAGTACCCGAACCACCAGCGAAAAAGATATCCGAACCCGAGTTGTTCGAGTTGCGGGAGGCCATCGCCGTGGCCATGCAGGAGCTTTCCCCAAGAGACCGCCAAGTCTTACAACTCTTTTATTTAGAAGAACGTCCAACCGCTCAAATTCTGGATCTGACCCATTTGAGTGATGCGAATTTCCGGGTAGTACTATGCCGTGCGAAAGAACGATTTCGTCAAATTTATCGCGACGCCTGCAACAACAGCGGGGCGCCCGACACTAACAGGTAGAAAGCATGAGCTCGAAATATCACAACGATGAAGTCTTCCGGGCTCGAACTGCCGCGGAATATTTGTTCCGGCGGCTAGACGCGGAATCGCGGATCGAGTTCGAAAACCACTATCTGACCTGCGACGATTGTTTCGAAGAGCTGCGCGGAACTGAGCTGCTGATTTTTGGCGCGGGGCAGCCGGTCATTGAAAAGACGCAGAGCAATGACATCACGGTGATCCGCTTTAACGGCGCGACGCAATTGACCGGTAATTCTTCGGAACTGATGGAGTTGGCGCGCCTGATGCAGGGTAACAGCGAGACCAAGGTGCTCATCGATTTGAGTAGAGTAAGCCGTATCGACAGCGCCGGCCTCGGGATGTTGATGAACTGCTACACACACGCGGTCCGAAACTCGGGTGCATTCAAATTGCTGCATCCCAATACGCAGGTAAAGCAGGTTTTATCGATTACCCGCATCAATTCCGTAATTGCTACCTTTGATGACGAACACGCGGCGCTAAAGAGCTTTCAGTAGATATTGAACGGCCGGGCCTGCGGCAGTCCAGGCGCACGCGCAGACCCTTCCCCTGCGATTGAACAACCAGATCTTATATGCTAGCTACTTCAAAAGGAGATAGCATGAATCGCAGAACCCTGTTCAAGTCCCTGGCCGCCGCATCGTCTGCCGGCCTGGTGTCCGCACCCCGTGTGCTGGCGGGAGTCCCCAAATCGAAGATCACGCGCGTTCGAGTCTACACACCGCCCAATCCAAATCCGCTGTTCAATCAAAGCGACCACGTAGTCACAATCGAGACCGACTCGGGCATCACTGGCGTAGGCGAAGGCGGCTCCAAGGAATTGCTGGAGCAGTGCGCCGGCCGGCTCATCGGCCGCGATCCGCACTTCATCGAACGCAACTGGCAGGACATGTCGCGTGCGTTCTTCTATCCTCCAGGGCGCGAGAAAGTGGATGCCATGGGTGCGCTCGACCTGGCGCTCTGGGATATCAAAGGGAAAACGCTCAACCTGCCGGTCCATGCAGTTCTCGGCGGCACCACACGCAATTTTTGCGAATGCTACAACACGGCCGGAACGATCCCGGGTGTTCACCAGGGCATGAGTATCAAGGAACGTGCGGCGCTCACCATCGCCGCGGGCTACCGCGCCTTTCGCATGGACGCCGCAAGCCAGCGCGGAACCTCCACGTACAACACGCGCGAGCGCGTAAACCAGCTCTACGACGATTGCGTACAGGCGCGCGAGGGCGTCGGCAAGAACGGCGATTGGTGCATCGATTTCCATCAGCGCTTCGATCTGTCCGACGCCATTCGTGGCTGCGAGTTGATCAAGGATCTCGCGCCGTTCTTCGTCGAAGACCCCGTGCGCGAGGAAGCGTTCCGCGAGGACCTCCCCATACTGCGGCGCGCGGTGAAAGTTCCCATCGCCGCGGGCGAAGAGTGGGGCTATCGCTGGGATTTCAACAAGCTTGTCGAAAACCACGACATCGATTTTGTCCGCGCCACCTTGCCTAACGTCGGAGGCATCACCGAGATGCTGAAGATCGCCGCGATTTGCGACACACACTTCGTTGGCATCGTCCCGCATTTCACCGGACCCATCGCCACGGCCGCGCTGGTGAACTGCCTCGGCACGTTCTCCGGCCAGGTGCTCATGGAATATAACTTCCAAGGCAAAACGCTTCCGCATCTGCCAGTCTGTCTCGATTTCAAAGAAGGAAAGCTATATCCAAACGAGCGTCCGGGCCTGGGTGTCGAACTCGACATGAAGCAGCTCAAGCTGGTGACCGAAATCACGCAGCCAGTAACCGCCCGGGCGCAGACGTATTTCCGGCCCGATGGGTCGATCACGAACTGGTAGGAGCTTTGCATGAAAAGTAAAAACCTTTCCCGCCGCGGATTTCTAGGGCTTGCCGCTGGCATTCCCCTGTTCGGCGCAGTGGCTCAGAAGCAGCGGCTGAAGATCCGTGATGTTCAGGCGATGGTCTTGAAAGGGCCTCGCACGTACACTCTGGTCAAAGTTGTAGCCGATGACGGCCTGTATGGAATTGCCGAAGCCTACGGAAGTCCGGCTATCGGCGTCAAAGACCAAGTTCTCGGCATGAAGCCGCTGCTCGTCGGAAAAGATCCCCTGGAGATCGATACCATCTACACATTCATGGGGTCGCACGGCGACAGTCTTAGCGGAAGCCGAACCGATGGATCGGCGCACTCGCTCATGCGGGCGGCCAGCGGCATCGAGATGGCGCTGTGGGATCTCGCGGGCAAAGCGCTCGGCG